>JACCDH010095955.1_pt1 | contig 14652 bp, 12 predicted proteins | sample 7442481 | NCBI WGS metagenome assembly JACCDH01 (sample SAMN15323433, study PRJNA562643) | freshwater metagenome | isolation source: river surface water | place: USA:Blue River Watershed | collected 2017-08-15
CGAACGGGCTGGCAAGGGAGCCTCCCGTGATCTGCGTCGTAATGGCCGCGTCCCCGCCGTCGTCTATGGTGGCAATGAAGAGCCCCTGGCGATCCACGTCGAAGAAAAGCTGCTGGTCAAGCAGCTCGGCACCGGCCACTTCTTCAACTCGATCGTTGAGGTCGAAGTTGGCGGCAAGTCCGTGCGCACGCTCCCCCAGGACGTTGCCTTCCACCCCGTCACCGATCGTCCGATCCACGCGGACTTCCTGCGCGTCTCGAAGGACCACAAGGTTCACGTGAACGTGCCGGTGCACTTCGCCAACGAAGATGCCTCGCCGGGCCTGAAGCGCGGTGGCGTGCTCAACATCGTGCTGCACGATCTTGACGTCGTCTGCGCGCCGGACAACATCCCGGACGAAGTCGTGATTGACGTTACCGGCCTCGAAGTCGGCGCATCGATCCACATTCACGACATCAAGTTGCCGGCCGGTGTCACCGCTGCCCACGCCGATCGCGACGACACCGTTGCCACGATCGTCGCGCCTTCGGGCCTGCGCAGCGAAGAAGGCGACAACAGCAAGACCGAAGGCGGCGAATAAGCCCTTCAGGTTGACCGGGGTGGCCAAGCTGCCCCACAGAAGCCGGACCGCAGCGATGCGGTCCGGTTTTCTTTTGACCGTACCAGTTTGGGAGAACGCGCGTGCAGCTCTGGGTCGGCCTGGGCAATCCGGGCCCGCAATATGCCCTGCATCGGCACAATGTCGGCTTCATGGCGATCGACGCGATCGCCGAAGTGCACGGCTTCGGGCCCGAGGCGAAGAAGTTCCAGGGCTGGCTGCGCGAAGGCCGGATCGGTGGGCAGAAGGTGCTGCTCTTGAAGCCCGCTACCTTCATGAACGAAAGCGGGCGCTCAGTCAGCGAAGCGCTGCGGTTTTACAAGTTGCGCGTCGACGCGCTGACTGTGTTTCATGACGAGCTCGATCTTGCACCGTTCAAGGTCAAGGTCCGCCAGGGTGGCGGTCTGGCCGGGCATAACGGACTGCGCTCGATCGACCAGCACCTTGGCCCCGATTTTCGCCGGGTACGGATCGGGATTGGCCACCCCGGGCATAAGGACCGCGTAACCGGCCACGTCCTGGGCAACTACGCCAAGGCCGAAATGGACGATCTCGCGGACATGCTGGGCGGGATTGCCGCCGAAGCCGAATGGCTGGCCAAGGGCGAGGATAGCCGCTTTATGAGCGATCTGGCCTTGCGCTTGCAGGATTGAGCGCGGGCAAAGAAAAAGGGACCGGGCCAAGACCCGATCCCTCCCTCGTTTTAGCAAAATTCGATGCCTCAGGCGGCGAGACGCGCCATATTCAGGCTTACCTTGGCACGGCGCCGACGGGCGAAGGCCAGACCAAGCGCCCCCAGCCCCATCAGACCGATCATGCCCGGCTCGGGAACATCCGTGCCGCCACTTGATGTCGCGACGCTCCACGATGCGGCCCGGCCAGTGTAGTCTCCGATATCAGTACAAGTCGTGCATCCAGCAGGCCCCCACCAAGACCAAAGCAAAACGCTAAATGCCCCCAGTCCCGACGCCACCCCGGTCTTGAAGTGCTGTTCATGAACGTTCGTGGGAAAGTAAGTCGTGCCGTTCGCTCCCTGGAAGGTCGAAGTCGAATCCAGCTTGATTACGTAATCAGCAGAAGGAAGGCCGGCAGAACCTTCAGGAACCGCAGTCGTGAAGTTGGCAAGGCCGGCGCCCGAAAAGGTGGCGTTGATCCCCGCACCAATCCACGAGCCCACCATCTTTGCCGTATCGACGCTGACTGTCGATCCGTTATCCATGTTGAGCGTGTAAATCGAAGCAGAAGCGGGCATCGCCATGGTCAGGGCGGAAAACGCGACCGCTCCGGCGATAATGTTCTTGATCATGTCCATTCTCCAATCAGCGGCAAAAGCGCCTCATTGCAGATCGTGGCCCGCCTCTGATTTAACTGAACTTTAAGGCGAATTTCCTACCATCCGGACTGACCGGTAAGTCAGCGTCGGCAGGGATCGCAACACATGAAGATGGTTAACGCCTCTGCTTTGGCAGTTTTTTTGTGCCTTGCGGCCTGTTCCGGCAATTCCGTTTCAGAACGGGACGAAGCGATCGCCGCGATCGGTGCCGGCAAGTTCGAGGAAGCCCGCGTCCACCTCAAGAACGCATTGCGAGAATCGCCGAACAATCCCGAGTTGCACTTCCTGAATGGGAAGGTTGCCGTCGAAACTGGCAACTTTGAATTGGCCAAAACCGAATTGCAACGCCTGCTGACCGATCCAAAATTCGGCAAAGAAGCAAAGGCGCTGCTGGCCCAGGCCTATATGTCGAGCGGCAATGCTCAGCTTGCCCTAGACACGCTGGGCGCAGAACCCTTTTCATCAGGGATCGCCTACGGCATCGCGGCCGATGCAAATCTGGCCCTGGGGCGCGGGGATCAGGCGCTGGCGCTGGCCAAACGGGGGCTGCAGGCATTCCCGCAATCTGCTCCGCTTCTGGCAGTCGATGCCCAGTATGCCATTTCAAACGGCGACCTTGGTCGCGCGCGCCGCAATATCCGCCAGGCGCTGGAGCACGCGCCGAACGATGTCCGCGTAATCCTGCTGGCCGGGCGGATGAGCCTGATCGATGGTGACAAGGTCCAGGCCGAGCAACAGTTTGACCGGGTGCTGGAACTGGACAACGACAACCCGGTGGCGCTTCTGGCCAAGGCCGCTATCGCGCACGAACGCGGTGATGACAGCAAAGCCAAGGCATTTCTGGAAAAGGCCGCCCAGGTTCGCGGCAATACCAGCCTGCTGACGCTGGCTTTCATGGCCCAAATGGCGATCGAGGCGGGTAACTTTGACCGCGCCAACCAGATCATCGGCAATGTGCCCGCCGCCGCATCGATGCCATACCTTGATATGCTGCGCGGCGTGATTGCAGCAGGACGCGGCCAGAACGAGCTGGCGGTCAGCTTGCTCCAACAGTACTTCCGCAACGGCGGAGAAGGCCCAGCAGCCCGCATTGCCCTGGCCTCTGCACTCAGCAAGACCGGACAGCCAGCACCGGCTTGGCAAGTGTTGAAGCCGCTTGCCAATGCCGCCAATGCCGATGCGCCGGTGCTGCAATTGGCTGTCCAGCTGACATCCGGCCTGAACCTGCCCGAGGCTGGCCTTTATCGTGCGCGACTGGCTGCGGCCAGCCAGCCCGATCCCACGCTACAGGACATGCGGGCAGCGAATGCCGCTATCACCCGGGGTGACTGGGCCAGAGCCGACCGGATCTATCAGCAGCTGCTCGCCCAAAATCCGGCCAGCACGAGCATAATCCTTTACAACAATGCCGCCCTCGCCCGCCTGAACCTGGGCGATAACGCCAAGGCTATCGAACTGGCCCGCCGCGCCAATGCCCTCGCGCCTGACGATCCTATCGTCAACGATACGCTGGGTTGGGTGCTGTTCAAGGCACAAGGGGCCACGCCGGAAGCCATTGCGCTGATCCGCAAGGCCTATGCCGCGCAGCCGGGCAACGCCGAAATCCAATCACACCTGGCGCAGATCCGTGAGGCCGAGCGCAGCCAATCCAACTGAGGATCGCAAACCATGAAAAGACCGCTTCTGGCGATAGCGCTGGCGCTATCCGCCATTCCAGCGCCGGCGCTGGCCCAGAACAGCAGCCCAGACATTGCAACCCTTGCCGCCCGGCTTGACCGGCTTGAGGCGGAAAATGCCAAGCTGAAGGCCGAAGTTGTTGAACTGACCAGGGCGCACCAGGCCGAACAGGCTGCTCCGCCCGAAACCACGGCAGCGGTCGCGGCGGTTGCGGTGGCTACACCAATGCCAGCCGGGGACGGCTCTACGAAGCAGCAAGTCATTGGCGTTGACGCCGACTATTCAGGCAAGGTTCTGGGGCACACCGAACTGGTCAACCAGCGCCGCATCGTCCAGTTGCAGGCGCGCCAGGCGGGCAAGCTTGACAACCTGCTGACGGTCAGCGGCGAACTGATCATGATTGCCGACGCCCATTGGTCCAACCGGGCGAACAAGTTCGGTTATTTGATGCGCCACCCAACCGGCAACAACCAGCGCACCAAGGCATCGCAGGAAATGACGGTCAACAGCACGCAGCTGGCGCTGACCGTCGCCCCGACCAAGGGTTTCACCGGTTACGTCGAGGCCGTTTACGATCCGGAGCAGAGCTTTGGCGCTGGGACCCTGACCGCGCTGACCCGCAACCAGGTGCAGATCCGCAAGGCCTATGTCCTGGTCGGCGATCTTGACCGTTCGCCGTTCTATTCCTCGATTGGCAAGATGGACGTGCCGTTCGGCCTGCAAGACAGCGTCAGCCCGTTTACCAATTCGACCAACTGGCACGCCTTTGCGCCGCTGGCCTATGGCGGTGAGCTTGGCTACCTGGACGGCGGATTGTCCGTGCGGGCCATGGCCGTTGGCGGCGGTGCGCAGTTCCGCGGGGCGAATACCCCGGTGGATGGCACGGCTATCCCATCGAAACTGAACAACTTCTCGCTTGATGCCAGCTATCGCTACAACTTTGGCCAGGGCAGCAGCGTAATGCTTGGCGCCAGCTATCTGCACGGTTCGGCCTATTGCCAGGACTATCCGATCGTTCACTTCGGTGCCTGCAATGTGCGGGTTCCGGCTTGGTCGGCCTATGGCCGCGCCATGATTGGCAAGTTTGAGCTGATCGGCGAATTTGCCCGGACGACCAAGGTCTGGCCCGGCACCAAGGTCCCTTCCCCGGCCAATCCGCTGTCGGTCTATCCGGCTGCGCGAGTTACTTCGTTTACTGCCGGTGCACGCTATACGCTGGGCAAAGCGCAAACCAACACCAAGGCCAGCCTTGAGTTCAGCAAGTTCATCGCCGGACCGCAGGCCAGCCCGTGGCACCGACAGGACCAGACCGTTCTTGGCATATCGCACCAGTTCGTCCCAGGCGTCAGCCTGTTTGGCGAAGGGATCCGCGTTTCGGGCTTTGTGCCGCTAAATTTCGTCTCGGGCGGCAATTTCCCCGATGGCAGCACCTGGTCAGAGCGCGATGCGACCAGCAAGGTCCTGATGGCCGGAGTCCGGCTGGGCTTCTAATCATAACAGCAGTTCGTCACCGTGCATTGGCCGTTCGTCTTTGGCGGGCGGCCAATGTCTTTTGCGCTGCCAGCTAGCCAAACCGGCCCGCGCCCGCTAGGGCGCGCCAACCCCCGGTTTGGAGTGCGAGATGGGATTTCGTTGCGGTATCGTTGGCCTGCCGAATGTCGGCAAGTCCACCCTGTTCAATGCGCTGACCGAGACGCAGGCCGCGCAGGCCGCGAACTATCCGTTCTGCACGATCGAACCGAACGTCGGCAATGTCGGCGTGCCCGATCCCCGGCTGGACAAGCTCGCCGCGATCGCCGGCAGCCAGAAGATTATCCCGACCCAGCTGGGCTTCGTCGATATCGCCGGGCTGGTGCGCGGCGCCAGCAAGGGTGAAGGCCTGGGCAACCAGTTCCTGGGCAACATCCGCGAAGTTGATGCCATCGTCCACGTGCTGCGCTGCTTTGAAAACGATGACATCCAGCATGTCGACAACCGGGTCGATCCGGTATCCGATGCCGATACGGTTGAAACCGAATTGATGCTGGCGGACCTGGAAAGCCTGGAAAAGCGCGTTCCTGCTGCCCAGAAGAAGGCTACCGGCGGAGACAAGGAAGCCAAGCTGCTCGTGTCGGTCCTAACTCCGGCGCTGGAACTCCTCCGCGATGGCAAGCCCGCCCGCCTGGCCCGCCCCGATGGCGAGGAAGAGCTGCGCCTCTTCAACCAGGCCCAGCTTCTGACTGCCAAGCCAGTACTCTATGTCTGCAATGTCGAGGAAGAGAGTGCCGCCACCGGCAACGCCTTCTCCGCGGCCGTGTTTGAAAAGGCCAAGGCCGAAGGCGCCAATGCTGTAATCGTTTCAGCCGCGATCGAGAGCGAATTGATCGGCATGGAACCGGACGAGCGGATGGTTTTCCTGGAGGAACTGGGCCTCCACGAAACCGGCCTCGCCCGCGTGATCCGCTCGGGCTATGACCTGCTGCACCTGATCACTTTCTTCACCGTCGGCCCCAAGGAAGCCCGCGCCTGGACCGTTCACCGTGGTGCCAAGGCCCCCGAGGCGGCGGGTGAAATCCACTCCGACATGCAGCGCGGCTTCATCCGGGCTGAAACCATCGCCTTTGACGATTTCATCGGCTTGGGCGGCGAAACGGCGTGCAAGGATGCCGGCAAGCTGCGCCAGGAAGGTAAGGAATATGTGGTGCAGGACGGTGACGTGATGCACTTCAAGTTCAACGTCTGAGGTAACAATGCCAGACACGCTGCAGTATTTCGAAGACCTTCTAGTGGGCAGCACGGCCTGCTTTGGGCGCTATGAAGTGACGCGCGAAGAAGTAATCGAATACGCCAGCAAATACGATCCGCAGCCCTTCCACCTTGATGATGAAGCTGCTGCGAAGACGCATTTCGGCCGCCTCTCAGCCAGCGGCTGGCACACTTGCGCCATGGTCATGCGGATGCTGGTCGATAACCTGAAAGAGCACCGCCAGGCCGGCCTGGGTTCACCGGGCCTGGATGAATTGCGCTGGCTGAAACCGGTCTATCCGGGCGACGTACTGCGGGTTGAGTCCGAACTGCTGGAAAAGACCCGCAGCCGCTCGCGTCCCGAAATGGGCAGCTACAAGTCGATCATCTCGGTCTTCAACCAGGATAACGTGAAGGTCATGACCTTCCGCTCGATCGGGCTGATTGCGGTGCGCGAGCCAGGTGCAACGGACTAACGCCGTCCGAACAGCTTCTCCACGTCCTCCAACGCCAGCTTGACCCAGGTCGGGCGGCCGTGGTTGCACTGGCCAGAGCGCGGCGTGCGCTCCATCTCACGCAGCAGGGCGTTCATTTCGGCGACTGACAACGTCCGCCCCGCCCGGACCGAGCCGTGGCAGGCCATGGTCGCGAGGACGTGATCGAGCCGTTCCTCAAGCAAAAGCGCGGCACCGTTGTGGGCAAGATCGTCGGCAATATCGCGGACCAGCGCCTGGACATCGCCGCCCGCCAAAGCCGCCGGGACCGCGCGGATCAGCATCGCGTCCGGGCCGAAGCGTTCCAGCGCGAGGCCATGTGCGGCGAGTTGCGGAGCAGCTTCAGCAACGCGGTCACAGTCGGGCTCGTCCAGTTCGACCACTTCGGGGATCAGCAGGGCCTGCGATGCCGCCATGGTCCCTTGTGCACCAGCAGCCTTGAGCCGTTCCAGGACAAGCCGTTCGTGCGCGGCGTGCTGGTCAACGATAACCAGCCCGTCTTCGGCCTCGGCAACGATATAGGTGTTGGCAACCTGCCCGCGGGCCACACCGAGCGGGTGGGAAACTGCCGGTTCCGGGGCGGCATCGGCCATTTCGGCCTTAGCGGCAGGAGCAAGGACCGAAGCCTCGTAACCACGCCAGGTCTGCCCGGCATCGCGAACCGTGCTCGGCGCAAAGGTGCGCGTGAACAGCGACCCCAGCGCAGGTGCCGGTTCACGGCTGATCGGTTCAGCCTGCCAATTGGCCATGGCTGGCGCGGCGGGCGCCTGGGCGGAGCGCTGCCCCGCCCCTTCCAGCGCATGGCGCAGCCCCGAAACAATAAAGCCGCGGACAAAAGCCGGATCGCGGAACCGGACTTCAGTCTTGGCCGGGTGAACGTTTACGTCAACTTCCTCGGGCGGCAAGTCAAGGAACAGCGCCAGGACGGCGTGGCGATCCCGCGCCAGCATATCGGCATAGGCCCCGCGCACCGCACCCACCAGCAGCCGGTCCTTCACCGGGCGGCCATTGACGAACAGGTACTGATGATCGGCCACACCACGGTTGAAGGTTGGCAGGCCAGCCACGCCGGTCAGGCGCACCGGGCCGCGCTCGAGGTCGATAACAACACCGTCTTCGGCCAGCTCGCGCGCCACAAGCTGGGCGACGCGGGCCGCGAGCGATTGTCCGCCCTGTACCGCCAGGACCCGCCGACCATCGTGCTCCAGCGTGAAACCCACTTCAGGCCGGGCCATGGCCAGGCGGCGCACGACATCGAGGCACGCTGCATATTCGCTGCGCGGCGAGCGGAGGAACTTGCGCCGTGCCGGGATTTTTCCAAACAGGTCTTCAACCCGGATGCGGGTTCCAGGCGGAAGTGCGGCGGGCCCATCGGCAACCTGCCGACCGTGATCGACCACCACCTGCCATCCGCTGTCAGCCCCACGCACCCGGCTTTCCATCGTGAAGCGGGCAACACTGGCAATCGACGGCAGGGCCTCTCCCCGGAACCCCAGCGTGGCGACAAGTTCAATCGCTTCGTCTGGCAGTTTCGAAGTAGCGTGGCGCTCCAGCGCAAGAGCCATGTCATTCGGAGTCATGCCGCAGCCGTCGTCGGTAACCTCGATCAGGCCCAGGCCACCCTCAGCCAAACGGACGGCAACGGCGGTCGAACCTGCATCGATTGCGTTTTCGACCAGCTCCTTGAGCGCGGCAGCCGGCCGCTCAACCACTTCGCCGGCGGCGATGCGGTTGACGAGATTCTCGGGAAGGCGGCGGATCACAGGCATCGGTTCCCCGTCCTAGCGATGAACCGCACTGATTTCGAGACGGAAGCGCACTGGCAATCCCCACCTTTCAGACAAATTTTTGGCCTTTGTTGGCCCCTTGCGGTAGAGAGCCGCGATTCACGCCAACCCTCTGGCCTTTGACATCTGCAATTCGCGCAGTAAATGGCCGGAAAACCTACGGAATTTTCAATGGCATCGCTTCTGTCCCGATTCTTCAAGTTTGGCTCCCAGAACATGGCGATCGACCTCGGGACAGCGAACACGCTGGTCTACGTGCAGGATCGTGGCGTCGTCCTGAACGAGCCTTCGGTCGTCGCGATCGAGACGATCAACGGGATCAAGCGGGTCAAGGCCGTGGGTGATGACGCCAAGATGATGATGGGCAAAACCCCGGATAGCATCGAAGCGATCCGGCCGCTGCGCGACGGTGTTATTGCCGACATCGAAATCGCGGAAGAAATGATCAAGCACTTCATCCGCAAGGTGAATGGCAAGCGCACCTCGATGTTCTCGCCGCCGGAAATCGTGATCTGCGTCCCCTCGGGTTCGACTTCGGTGGAACGCCGCGCCATTCGCGACGCGGCCAGCAATGCCGGTGCCAGCCAGGTTTACTTGATCCTTGAACCGATGGCCGCTGCCATCGGCGCCGACATGCCCGTTACCGAACCGGTCGGCTCAATGGTGGTCGACATCGGCGGCGGCACCACCGAAGTTGCCGTGCTTTCGCTGCGCGGCTTGGCTTACACCACCTCGGTCCGCGTTGGCGGAGACAAGATGGACGAAGCGATCGTTTCCTACGTGCGCCGCCACCACAACCTGCTGATTGGTGAAGCCACGGCTGAGCGGATCAAGAAGGACTATGGCGTGGCCATGGTCCCGACCGACGGGATCGGCGAAACGATCCAGATCAAGGGTCGTGACCTGGTCAATGGCGTGCCCAAGGAAATCACCATCACCCAGGCCAACATCGCCGAAGCCCTGTCCGAACCGATCGGTGCGATCATCGAAGGCGTGCGGATTGCGCTGGAAAATACCGCGCCGGAACTGGCGGCCGACATCGTTGACCAAGGCATCGTGCTGACTGGCGGCGGCGCGCTGATCCAGGGGCTGGACGATTACCTGCGCGAAGAAACCGGCCTGCCGGTCTCGATCGCGGAAGATCCGCTGTCCTGCGTCGCGCTGGGCACTGGCCGGGCGATGGAAGATCCGATCTATCGCGGCGTGTTGATGACGGCCTAATCGGCCACTGAAGGGGAGTAGGCACCGCATGGCGCCGTCGTCGAACCGGCGCCCCGGCAGTTCCCGCAGGGCGCAGTACTCGACATTTCTGGGCTACGTCATCGCCTTTCTGGGCGTGGCCGTTGGTGTTGCAGTGCTGCTGGTCTCCACGGGTAATGCTGGCGCCTTTTCAGCCGTTCGCAGCGGCGCGACGGATGTCGTCGCCCCCGCGGCCGAGGCTGCTGCCGTCAGCCGCAGCGAAGGCCGTGGGCTTTGGGCTGCGCTGCAAGGCTACTTCACCTATGGCGTGCGCGTTGCGCGCAATGAGCAGGAACTGGCCGAAGCGCGGGTCCGGCTGGCTGAAACCGCAGCCCTCAAGGACGAGAATCGCCGCCTCAAGGCATTGCTGGATCTCAGGGATAGCGAGCCGCGGCCGGTGGCCACGGCGCGCCTAATCGGGTCAACGGCCGCCAGCACGCGGCGCTTTGCCTTGCTGAGTGCCGGTCGCGGCCAGGGCGTGGCGGTCGGCATGCCGGTTCGCTCTCCGCTCGGCCTGATCGGTCGGGTGCTTGAGACGGGCGAACGCAGCGCGCGTGTTCTGCTTATCACCGATACCGAGAGCGTCGTGCCGGTTCGCCGGGCCAGCGACGGCGTCCCCGCCTTCGCAACCGGCCGGGGGGACGGCACCCTGCAATTGCGGTTGATCAACCTGGGAACCAATCCGCTCAAGGTTGGCGATGCGTTCGTCACTTCGGGTTCCGGCGGGCTCTATTGGCCGGGTACGGCCATTGCGGTGGTGACCCGCCTCACCCGCGACGGGGCGATCGCCCGCGCGCTAAGTGATCCCGGCACGACCGAATTTGTCCAGGTTCAGCCACTGTGGGAAGAAGGTGCGGCAGCACGGCAGCTTGCAGGCCCTGCCCCTGCCGGAGCGCAGTGATGCCAGTTCCGATCCCGGAACAGCTCAAGGATCTCACCCGGCCGCGGATCAACCGCGCGCCCTCGCCGGTTCTGGCGCTTTCGCTGCCTTGGGTCCTGGTCATGATGGGCAGCCTCAGCCCGGCCTCGCCCGTGATTGCATCGGCCCCGGTCATGCCGCCGCTGGGCTTCCTGTTCCTGCTTGGCTGGCTGCACTTGCGTCCGGGCGTGATGCCAGTCTGGGCCGGCCTGCCGCTGGGTCTGTTCGATGACCTGTACAGTGGCCAGCCCCTGGGTTCAGCGATGCTGCTATGGTCACTGGCGACGATCGCCATGGACTTTGTCGAAACACGGTTCCCCTGGCGCGGCTTCATGCAGAACTGGCTTGTCGCATCGACGGTGATCGCCGGTTACCTGCTGATGGCTGCGTGGTTCGCCGGGGTTCACCGCCAGCCCGATCTCTTGCTGGCCATGTTACCGCAAATCGGGCTGTCGATCCTGGCCTATCCCCTGGCGGTGCAGATTGTCGGCCTGGCTGACCGGCTGCGCCTGATCCCTGTGCGGGTGGTCTGATGCTGTCGGGGTCAAGCCAGCACGTCAGTTCGGGCACTCTCAAGAACGCTTATGATCGTCGCGCGCTGCTGATCGGCGGGTTGCAGGCCGCAGTTGGCGTGCTGCTCGCCGGGCGGGTCGCCTGGATCAGCCTTGCGCAGAATGAAAAATACACGCTCGCCTCGGAGAGCAACCGGGTCAACCTGACGCTGATCTCGCCTCGCCGCGGCGCCATCCTTGATCGCAATGGCGCACCGATTGCTGCCAACCGGGCCGACTTTCGGGTTGACCTGATCCCGGACCGACTGGTTGATACGGACCGCACCCTGGGCGAGCTCGGCCGCTTGCTCAAGCTAAGCGACGTGCGGATCAAGGACCTTAGGGACAAGCTGGACAAGGCGCGCGGATTTCAGCCGGTTGAGGTTGCTGCGGGGCTTGATTGGGATAGCTTCGCCGCAATTTCCGTGCGGCTGCCAGACCTGCCCGGCGTGCTTGCCCAGCGCAGTTTTTCACGGTGGTATCCAACCGGCCCTTCGGTGGGTCACCTGATCGGATATGTCGGTCCGGCATCGGCCGAGGATTACGAAAAAGAACGCAATCCGCTGCTGGTGACGCCGGGGTTCAAGATCGGCAAGGACGGACTGGAAAAACGCTTCGAAACCATCCTGCGCGGCACTCCGGGAGCACGGCGGGTGGAAGTAACCGCCAGCGGCAAAGTTGTCCGCGACCTTGAGATGCGCGAGGACGTGCCCGGGCAGCCGCTGCATCTGGCGATCAATGCGCCCCTGCAGGATTATGCTGCGCGCCGGCTTGGCGTTGAATCCGGCTCGGTCGTGGTGATGGATTGCCTGACCGGCGATATCCTGGCGATGGCATCAATGCCAAGTTATGATCCCAACAGTTTCTCTGACGGGATCGGCCGCATCGAATGGAAGATGCTGTCAGAGGACGATCACGTCCCGCTGCGCAACAAGGTGTTGCGCGGGCTTTACCCGCCTGGCTCGACAGTCAAACCGATGGTTGCCCTGTCCTTCCTTGAGGCAGGACTGGACCCAGATGAAAGCGTGTTCTGTGGCGGCGGCTTGCGCGTGGGCAACCGCGTTTTCGGGTGCTGGAACCGCAAGGGCCACGGCCAGGTCAACATGGCCAAGGGCATTTACCAGAGCTGCGACGTCTACTTCTATCACTTTGCCCAGCGCATCGGGATGGATCCGATTGCAGCCATGGCCCGCCGCCTGGGCCTTGGGCAAAAGTTCGATCTGCCGGTGGTTGGGCAATCCTACGGCACGGTTCCCGATGCCGCGTGGAAGATGCGCAAGTACAACAAGCCCTGGGCGGTATTTGATACGGTCAATGCCACGATCGGCCAGGGCTACATGCTGGTGAACCCGCTGCAACAGGCGGTGATGGCGGCGCGGATTGCCAGCGGGAAAGAGCTCCAGCCCCGGCTGCTGCTGGATCGCAAGGCCCCGAGCACGCCCACAATGGGCTTCAATCCCGAGCACCTGGCCTATGTCCACAAGGCCATGTTCGACGTCGTCAATGGCCCCGGCACGGCCGGCCGGGCCCGCCTGCCCTTCCCCGACATCCAGATTTCGGGCAAGACCGGAACCGCCCAGGTTGTCGGCCTGCATCTGTCAAACGGCAAGTCCGGCCCCTGGAAATACCGCGACCATGGACACTTCATCTCTTTCGCGCCGTTCGATAACCCGCGCTATGCCTGCGCTGTGGTGATCGAACACGGCGGCGGCTCTTCGGCAGCCTATCCGATCGCGCGTGACGTCATGACATTCCTGTTCGATCCGGCCAAAGCCATGCAGGTCCTGCTTGAAATGGAAGCTGGCTGGGGCGGGACACCGCAGCAGCGCATGGCGGCGCGCTATGGTGCCTATGAATCCAAATATGGTGCGAGCGCGCCCAAGCCGGCCGAAGAAAATCCGATCGAAAGCGCCGATGCTGCGGCTGAGGCCGCCGGTACCCGCCCGCAACCCGAGCAGACCGAAGCCGCGGCGCCGCGCGCGGAAGACGCTGGTGCTCCTGCCGCACCGCAAGGCGCGCAGACAGCCACGCCGGCAGCAGGCACCCCGCAATGAGGGCCGGCGTAATCCCGGCGGCAATCGCGCGGCAGCCGTGGGGCATCATCCTGCCGCTGACAGTGCTGACCACCTTTGGCTCGGCCGTGCTCTATTCAGCGGCTGGCGGTAGTTTTGAGCCTTGGGCGCTGCAGCATCTGGTGCGCTTCATGGTATTCCTGGCCATGGCCATGGTGATTGCACGCCTGCCACAATCGCTTTTCCGGATGGCGGCTTATCCAGCCTATGGCGCACTGGTCATCCTGCTGATGCTGGTCGATCTGATCGGTGCAGTCGGCGGCGGCAGCCAGCGGTGGCTGAACCTGGGTTTCATGCAGTTGCAGCCATCAGAGATGATGAAGCCTGCCATCGTGCTGGCCTATGCCCGGTTTTACGATACGCTACCACCGGCGATGACCCAGAACTGGCGTTCACTCGTGCCTGCCTTGGGATTGTTGGCCGTTCCCGCCTTGCTGGTCATGCTTCAGCCCGACCTCGGGACCGGCCTTGCTATTTCATTCGGCGCAGTAGCGGTGATGTTCATGGCCGGTCTGCCGATGAAATGGTTCCTCGGCGCGGGTGCAGCTGCGGTGGTGGCCGCGCCGGCCGCTTTCTTCACCCTGCTGCACGATTACCAGCGCAAACGGGTGCTGGTGTTTCTTGACCCGGAATCCGATCCACTCGGATCTGGCTATCACATTTCGCAATCGAAGATCGCGATCGGCTCTGGAGGGTTGTTCGGCAAGGGGTTCGGCAATGGCTCACAAAGCCACCTCGAATATCTGCCGGAAGCCCACACGGACTTTGTCTTCGCAACCATGGGCGAGGAATGGGGATTAGTCGGTGCGCTGTTCGTGCTGTTCATTTTCATGCTGATCCTGCGCTGGGGCTGGCGCGTGGCGCAAAATGCCCCGGATCGTTTTTCCCGCCTGCTGGCCGCAGGCATGACCTGCACGGTATTTTTCTATGTGGCGATCAATCTGCTGATGGTGGTCGGGCTTGCCCCGGTCGTCGGCATACCCCTTCCGTTCATGAGCCATGGCGGCTCTTCGATGATGACCAACATGATCTGCCTGGGCACAATCATGGCGGTTGACCGTTGGAGCCGACGCAGTTCTGGCATCGCAGGTTAGAAAAACCCTACTTCCCCCCTTTTCACCGGCGAAACACCCGCTATAGGGGGCGCTCCCGACGATTCGGGACCTCGCGGAGTACCGCCCGTGTGGACGCATAGCTCAGTTGGTAGAGCAGCTGACTCTTAATCAGCGGGTCCTAGGTTCGAGCCCTAGTGCGTCCA
>JACCDH010594559.1_pt1 | contig 14652 bp, 12 predicted proteins | sample 7442481 | NCBI WGS metagenome assembly JACCDH01 (sample SAMN15323433, study PRJNA562643) | freshwater metagenome | isolation source: river surface water | place: USA:Blue River Watershed | collected 2017-08-15
AATACAATGAAGATTTATCTGATCGACGAGCAAAAGCATCTGCAGACTACATCAAAGCACGCATTACGAATCCAGAAAGAATCTACGGAAAAGGTTATGGAGAAAGTAAATTAGTGAACAAATGTGAATGCGAAGGAGAAACAGAATCAACATGTTCTCCTGAAGAGCATCAACTGAATCGACGAACTGAATTTACAATCGTAAAAAAATAATTTATAAAAGTCCGGTCTTGTATCGGACTTTTTTCTTTACTTTACACTCGATTTGAAACCCATACGGTAGTTATTACGCCTAAAAAGTGTAATTATTTTTTTGATTTAACTACTAAATTATGAGTTTTAAAAGTACTTTTCTTTGTATACTTTTTCTTTGCCCTACCCTACTTTTCGGGCAATTAACGGATGAACAAGTGTTAAAAATGATTCAAACAGGATCTGAAACAAAACTTGTCACCGAGAATTCAAGAATGATTCAAGATGGTTTCTTTTATCAAGCAGAAATGATTGCTGATAAACTTATTTCATTAAATCCAACAAGTCCAAATTACAATTACCGTAAAGGTTATTTGGTATTAAAGGTTCGTAAAGACGCAAACCAAGCTATTCCATTTCTAGAGGTTGCTATCACTAAAATTGATGCAAATTTTGACATGTATAGCTCGAACGAGAAAAGTGCCCCAACAGATGCATTGTTTCATTTAGCAGAATGTTATCATTTGAATGAGAATATTGCTAAAGCACGTGCAACATACCAACAATTCATTAACACTTCTCGGTCAAAATCAGAATTGATTGAAGTAGCTCAATTGCGATTAATTCAATTGGATCAACTTGCATTATTAAAACAAGCTCCTGTAAAAATCGTTTTAAATAACATGGGAACGAAATTTAATAGTCAATATGCAGAGTTCTCTCCTGTTGTTTCTTTAGACGGTTCTGCAATCTTTTTTACTTCACAACGTCCTTGGGAAAACGGTGAAACAGAATTATTAAGAAGCCCAGCAACAAATGCTTATCCTGAAGATGTTTATGTAAGTTATTTATCGTCTGATTCTACTTGGAATACTCCAAAAAGACTAGATTTTTGTGAGGCTCAACGCAATGAAGCGACTATGGCCGTGAGTACAGATGAACGAAGAATTTACTTGTACGAAGACATTACAGGATCTGGAGACATCTACTTCTCAGATTTCTATGCCAGTAAATTCAATGCAATAAGTTTGTTAGATAATACAAACATTAATACTGAATTTTGGGAAACACATTTCATGGTTTCTCAGGACGGAACAATGGCTTTCTTCTCATCTGATCGTCCAGGTGGTTTTGGAGGCAGAGATATTTACATGTGTAAAAAGAACACAGATGGAACTTGGGGAACACCAATTAATCTTGGACCTAATATCAACACAAAAAATGATGAAGATGCTCCATTCTTAAGCATTGATAACAAACAATTGTACTTTGCTTCGAATGGAGAAAAAAGTATAGGTGGTTTTGATATTCTTGTCTCAAGCATGCAGGAAAATGGAATTTGGAGTGATCCTACAAATGTTGGTTATCCATTCAATTCGACTTACGACGACATCTATTATACTACAACTGTAGATGGATTGAGAGGATATGTAACATCATTCAGACCAGGAGGAAATGGAGAAAAAGATATTTATGAAATCAAAAATGATTTCTTAGGTGTTAAAAATCTTGCTGTTTTCAAAGGTGTAATCAAAACAACCGATGGCTCGACACTTCCAGAGGATTTCGCGATGAATTTTAAATTATCATGTGACGAATGTTCTGAAAGTGAAAAATCGAAAATTTTATTTCCACGTTTAAGAGATGGAATGTTTATGACAGGTATTCAACCTTGTAAAACATACAGAATTACTTACTTCAACGCAACTGATAACCAAACAATGTACGAAGAAGTATTTACGACTAAATGTGATGAAGCATATCAAGAAATCTATCGAGAATTGTTGTTAGATGTGCCAACAAGAACAATTTCTGTTCCTAAAGATACCGTTAAAGAAATTGATACAATTACGGTTATTGCCTATAAAAACATCGAATTCATGCATTATTTCGACTATAATAAAAACAAGTTAAGTACTGCAAAAGGTGAACTAAAACTATTTGTAAAAGATGTTGAAAAACAATTGTCAGAAGGCCGCAAATCCGTAACTATCAATGTTTATTCATCTGCTTCACGTGTACCAACGAAAGATTATGAATCAAATGAAAAATTGGCATTAATCCGTGCTGAAAACATGAAATATGACTTACAAAGCTATTTCGAATCTAATCCACTTTACAAAGGAAAAGTAAATGTTGTGATTGTTACTGCAATAGTTGATGGTCCTGAATACACTAACGATGCTAAAAACAAATCGAAATACAAACCATATCAATTTGTTGGTTTGAAAACAGAATAATGAATAGTTAATCAATTCAAAAAGAGAAGTCCGAAATTTATTCGGACTTTTTTTTATTTTTGGTAAACGAAACTATTTACATTATTTGTCGTTTACCTTCAATTAATTAAGTTTTAGTTTATTTAAACCACTCTACTATGAGAATAATAAAATTACTTAGCTTCATTTTTTTACTTCCAGTTTTCGTTCATGCCCAATTGACTGATGAACAAGTATTGAACATTGTTCAAAATGGTTCAGAACAACAATTGGTTACTGAGAGCTCTCGTATGACACAAGAAGGTTATTTGTATCATGCAGAAATGTTGGCTGATAAACTTCTGACAATAAAACCAGAAAGTTCGAATTACAATTACCGCAAAGGTTATTTAATGCTGGAAATTCGAAAAGAGTATGAAAATGCCATTCCTTATTTCGAAAAAGCTGTTAAGGATGTTGATGCGAACTATGACATGTATGGTGTTGGTGAAAAAAGTGCTCCTGCCGATGCATATTTCCACTTAGCAACTTGCTATCACTTAAATGAAAATATCGATGGCGCAAAAGCGAACTATGAAAAGTTTTTAGCGACAACAAAAAATAAATCGGAATTAATTCCCGTTGCCAAATTACGTTTAATTCAATGTGAACAGGCCAAACAATTGATGGCTGCACCAGTTAATGTCTATTTAAAGAACATTGGCGGAACTGTAAATGGCCAATTCCCTGATTATGCACCAGTTGTATCCTTGGATGGGTCGTCACTTTATTTTACTTCAAGAAGACCATGGGAAAACGGTGCAACAGAAACCTTCCGTGATCCAGCGATTAATCAATATCCTGAGGATGTTTATGTCTCATATATGGATTATGATTCTACTTGGATGGCTCCAATTCGTTTAGAATTTTGTCAACCTGAAAGAAATGAAGCAACAATTGCTGTTAGTACTGACGAACGTAGAATTTATTTATACGAAGACTCTACCGGATCTGGAGATATTTACTACACTGATTTCTATGGAAGAAAATTCAATGATATTCAATTAGTTGACGACAAGGATATCAACACAAAATACTGGGAAACACATTGCATGGTTTCTCCTGACCGTTCAAGAATGTTCTTTGTTTCAGATCGTCCAGGTGGTTTTGGTGGACGTGACATTTACATGTCTAAACGCAAAGGTGACAGTACTTGGTCAAATCCGATCAACCTTGGACCACGTGTAAATACTGCATATGATGAAGATGCTCCTTTCGTTTCTGTAGACAATAAAAAATTGTATTTCTCTTCGAATGGCGATAAAAGTATTGGTGGATTTGACATCCTTGTTTGTGATTTATTGGAAGACGGAAATTGGTCTGAATCTAAAAACATCGGTTATCCTTTCAACTCAACGAATGATGATATTTTCTATACAACAACAATTGATGGTTTAAGAGGATACATGACTTCATTCAGAAAAGACGGTCATGGAGAAAAAGACATTTATGAAATTCACAATGACTTCTTAGGCGTAAACAACATTGCTGTCTTTAAAGGTAAAATCAAAACAACGGATGGATCAGAATTACCAGAGGATTTCGCGATCAATGTGAAGTTGACTTGTGATGATTGTGAAGAATATGAAAAAAACAAAACAATTTATCCACGTTTGAGAGATGGTTTATTCATGACTGGATTAAAACCTTGTAAAACATATAAAATCGCCTATTACAATGCAAGCGACAACTTAACGATGTACGAAGAATCATTTACAACCAATTGTGATGAAGCTTATCAAGAAATTTATCGTGAATTGATGTTAGATGTTCCTACACGAACTATTTCAGTACCGAAAGATACAATTACTTTGATTGACACAGTAAATGTTATTGCCTACAAAAATCTTGAGTACATGCACTACTTCGATTACAACAAAAACAAATTATCGACTTCAAAAGGTGATTTGAAAGATTTTGTAAAACAAGTTGAAGCGCAATTAAAAGAAGGACGTAAATCAATTACAATTAAAGTTTACTCTTCTGCATCACATGTACCAACAAAAACGTACGAAACAAATGAGAAATTGACACAAATTCGTGCGGAGAATATGAAATATGACTTACAAACTTATTTTGAGTCGATTCCGGAGTTTAAAGATCGTGTAAACGTGGTGATTGTTTCTGCAATCGTTGATGGTCCAGAATATGTGAAAGATGGAAGAAACACGAAAAAATATCGTCCTTACCAATTCGTTGGTTTGAAAACTGAATAAGAATTATCAACATAAAATGAAAAGTCCGGCATTGTTCGGACTTTTTGTTTTTTACTTCATTATCTTTGACAAAAACTTCTGTATGAATTTAAGTCTAGAAAGACCGCTTGCCATATTTGACTTGGAAACAACCGGTACAAATATTACAAGTGATCGAATTGTTGAAATTGCCATTATCAAAGTTCAACCGGATGGTACAGAAGAAAATTACTGCAAACGCGTTAATCCAGAAATGCCAATTCCTGCTGTTGTTAGTGAAATACATGGAATTTATGACAAAGACATTCAAGATGCTCCTACTTTTAAAGAGTTAGCAAACGAAATTGTTGCATTCATTGGCGATGCCGATTTAGCTGGTTACAACTCTAACAAATTCGATATTCCTGTTCTTGCTGAAGAGTTAATGCGTGCTGGATCTGATTTCGATATATCAAAAAGAAGATTCGTGGATGTTCAGAACATTTTTCACAAAATGGAACAACGCACGTTGGCAGCAGCTTATCTATTCTACTGCAACAAAACGATTGAAAACGCTCATAATGCCTTGTATGATGCGAAAGCAACGTGGGACGTCTTAAAAGCACAGATTGAGCGATATCCTGACATTAAGAATGATGTGATTTACCTATCTGAATTTTCAAAAGCAGGCAATTACAATTTATTGGATTTCGCTGGTCGTTTAGCAATTGATGACAAAGGTGAAGCAATCTATAACTTTGGTAAGCACAAAGGACGTACAATTAAGCAAGTTGCTCAAATTGAGCCTGGTTATTATGGTTGGATGCTTGATGCCGATTTTCCTTTATATACAAAGCAATGTTTGCGCCGTGAAATGGATAAAATTAAATCGGAAAGAGAAAAAGCCAAAGAATCAAAGGAAACGGATATTGCAAGTAAATTAGAAGCATTAAAGAATAAATTTAAATAAAATGAAAATCATTTGTATTGGCAGAAATTATGCAGATCATGCAAAAGAAATGAAAGCTGAAGTCCCTAGTGCTCCAGTATTTTTCATGAAACCAGACACCGCTATTTTACGTGATGGATATGATTTTTATTTCCCCGACTTTACAAAAGATCTGCATTATGAATGTGAGCTGGTTGTTAGAATCGATAAGGTTGGAAAAAACATTTCTGAAAAATTTGCACACAAATACTATTCAGATGTGACATTAGGAATTGATTTTACTGCGCGTGATTTACAACAACAATGCAAAGAAAAAGGATTGCCGTGGGAAATTGCAAAATCATTCGAACACAGTGCCCCTATTTCACAACAATTTATTCCAGTTGCCAATTTAGACTTAACGAAATTATCTTTTGAACTAAAAAAGAATCAAGAAACAGTGCAAATTGGACATACATCGGATATGCTTTTTACAATCGATCAAATCATTGCATATATTTCACAATTCATGACCTTGAAAAAAGGTGATTTAATTTTCACTGGAACGCCTGCTGGAGTTGGACCTGTTCAAATTGGAGATGTATTAGAGGGATATTTAGAAGGAACTAAAATGTATGAATTCAAAGTGAAATAATCATTTTCCTTTCGCTTTAATAACGATTAGAATCGTATAGAGCATAATTTTTATATCCAAGGCCAACGAACGATTTTTCATGTAAAGCAAATCGAATTTCATGCGTTGAAGCATTTGCTCCACATTCTCTGCATAGCCATATTTTACTTGTCCCCACGAAGTAATTCCTGGTCTAACTTTCGTCAAATGCAAATATTGCGGCTCAATTTGTACAATCTGATCAATGTAAAATTGGCGTTCAGGACGTGGACCAACCAATGACATATCACCCCGTAAAACGTTAAAGAACTGCGGGAATTCATCAAAACGCAATTTACGCATGAAACGACCAATTGGCGTGATGCGTGGATCATTTGATGAAGAAAGTTGTGGCCCCAATTTCTCAGCATCCACGTACATTGTTCTAAACTTAATGATATTGAACGGAATTCCATTCAAACCGATGCGTTCTTGCATGAAGAAAATTGGACCTGAGGAAGACAGCTTCACTCCTATTGCTAAAATGATATAAACCGGAATCAATAAAATGATGGCAATAATTGAAAGAAACACGTCCATAAATCGTTTCATTGCTTGTTGCCAAAGCGGCATTGATTCAGCGTTTACCTCAATTAAAAGTGCTCCAAAAATGTTGGTCATTTTTACAGATCCAGATAAAATATCATACATATCTGGAAGAATTTTAATCACCAAATTCCCACCTTGAATTCTCGAAATAATGGATTTCAATTTATCGTGCTCAACACTTTCCAAGGCAATAATTACCTCATCAACTGGGTTTTCTAAAAGAATTTTCTCAATGTTATCCGCATGTCCTAAATACGGTAATTTACTTTCCAACTGACGATCAACTCCATTGATATTGATGAATCCAATAAAATTGTTCGTGCTTTTTGGTAAACCAATGATTTCATTATAGATTTCAATTGCTTTATCGCTACCGCCAATTAAAAGAGTTCTGAAACCCGACTTTCCAGAATGAATGCGTGAAACGAGAATTGTAATAAAAATGAATCGCGGAATTAAGGTTGCAAAGAAATGGATTCCAAACAACAATAAAAACGATTTGTAATACAATTGATAATTGTCAACTTCATCATCCAGTAGAAGTGCGAAAAACAAGGTTAACGAACCTAAAAGTGTTGCGACAAAGGTTAAATTGAATAATTTAAAACGATACAATCTTCGAATTTCATGATAGGTTCCTTGGAAATAATAAAATAAAACCCAAAGAACAGGGATAATCGCTATTCCCCAATAAAAGTTTGTACCTACTTCAAAATCTACTTTTTCAATGGAGACTTTTCGAAAATAATAAAACGCAAACCATCCCAGCAATGCTGCCAAGTAATCCAATAACAATAAAAGAAACGTGAGGATTGGTGAACGCATTCTAGTAGTGAACAATTTTGATATTATCCATAATTATGAATCCTTCAGAATCACCGCTATCCAAACCAGCTTGAAACGATTGACGGAACTGCGCTCCTGAGGGTGAATTTGAAATCAACTCCTTCAAATCAATGTAGATTTTCTTCCATTTCACTGTGGATGGATCTTGAGGATTCAATTGAATATTCACATTATTAACTGTTCCGGCAGTTGAACTTGTTGCTAATAAACCTGTAACTAAGCCATTTGTATTGTAATAATCGATTTCCAAATACACTTCTTGGCCTATGTTGAAATTCATATAATCTGTTGTGTAGCCAACATACGATGTATCAACTGCATCTAAATTGATCAAGCCGTAAAAATTACCCCATTTCAAAATAGTAGGATCATTTGCTTTTACAAAGTTAGCGAGTGAGTTAATATCATCTGTCATACCAATTGAAGCACTTTCAAAATCATAAATTTTAAAAAGAGTTGCATCCTTGTAATGTGTAACTGGATTGATAACAATTTCCTTATTTCCTTCCATTAAGACATTTACTTCGTAAGGAACAACAAACGGATAAATTTTCTTAGTTGCTGAGATTCCATTGTTTTTTACAGCTGGATATAATTTGACGTTCGCATTTCCAGTTTTTACTAGAGGAATTCTAAATGGTACTTCGAAAACCCCAACTATTTTGTCGTCAACATAAACCCACGCTTCAGTAAAGTTGTGCGTTAATTCTCCTTGATCAAAGCCTAAATTATCGTTAGATTCTAAGGTCCATTCATTGACTTCTAACCAAAATGGATCGGGATTATTTTTTATACAAGAAGAAAGTATAAAAGAGAATGATAAAAAGAATATTAATCGTTTCATAAATGTAGTTCTATTTACCTAACGGAGGCATTCATTAAATATTGTCTGAAATTACAGCAGTTGAGATATTTAATTTGTCAAGAATTTTTTGTGCAACATCCAAAGCTCTGTATCCATCATCTAATGAAACCAATGGAGTTGTGTCATTCTGGATGGATTCTGCAAAGGTTCTCAATTCTTCTTTAATTGCATTCGTTTCCTCAATATCGGGTTTATCAAAATAGATTTTCTTCGATGGTTTCCCTTCACCCAATTCAAAAATGATATCAAACGGACTTGGTTCACCTTGCACATCTTCCATTCGAACCACTTCCAATTCTTTTGTCAAAAAGTCAACACTGATGTACGCATCTTTTTGGAAGAAACGTGATTTACGCATGTTTTTCATGGAAATTCGAGATGCGGTAAGGTTGGCAACGCATCCATTATCAAATTCAATTCGTGCATTCGTAATATCAGGTGTATCACTTACCACAGAAACACCAGAAGCAGAAATACGCTTGATTCCTGATTTTACAACGCTTAAAATAATGTCTAAGTCATGAATCATCAAATCCAAAACAACTGGCACATCCGTTCCTCTCGGATTGAACTGTGCCAAACGATGTGTTTCAATGAACATAGGTTTATTGAAGTATGGAATCGCCGATTGAAATGCTGGATTGAAGCGTTCTACATGGCCAACTTGTACTTTCACATCTGCCTCGCGCGCCAATTCCATTAGAGAACGTGCTTCATCAACGGTTTGTGTTACTGGTTTTTCAATGAATACGTGTTTACTGTTTCGCAATGCTAAGGATGCACAATCATAATGTGCCAGCGTCGGTGTAACAATGTCAACACAATCCACAACATTCAATAAATCTTGAATGGTTTCATAGCGCTGAATCCCAAACTTTTCAATGGCATCAGCAGCGTTGTCATCACTTGGATCATAAAATCCAACAACTTCAAATTCTTGTGTCAATTCAAGCAACAAGCGAATGTGAATCTTTCCGAGATGACCTGCTCCTAAAACTCCTATTTTTAACATGTAACAGTATTTTTCACAAAGTTAATTCTACACAAGGTTTCTGAGGCAAAAACTCCATAGAATTATCAACAATGCAATCTTATTTATACAACCTTAGTTCAGTCGATTCAGTTGGTTGAGATCAATTCCGCCGTAATATGCAGTATCCTTGTTCGTTAGCAATTTTGTTAACGTGGTAATTTGACCCGTGTGATATGAAAAATGTTCAATAACATGCACTAAAACACTGAATCCAGTAACTTCGAATCCTTGAATTACCATTTGCTCTTTTAATTTACTTTCTGGCATTTCTTCCAAAGTCTGACGCAAATTCATCCGCAAATTTTCTAATAGAAAAACCAATTCAGCTTTTTTGATTTTATCTTGTACCACAAATTCTGCATCCCGGTTACGATTATCTGGTCGCTCACCTATTCCTGATAATATCCATTGACGCGCGTTTCCACATAAATGAAGGATTAAATTACCAATCGGCGGAATTGTTGAATTGGGCGATTTCCATAAATCACTTTCTTCAATAAGAGAAAGGCATTTGTAAATGCGCTCAAAAGATTCTGTAAACACTCTCGTTTCAAACTCTTTAACTACGATTGCCTTGAACTCCATTTTAATTGTATGAGGGGATTTATCTATAAAATTAGAAAAAAATTAAATTATTCTTTGTTGAAACGAGAAAATAGCTATATTTGCACCCATCAAAATGGTGGTTGTAGCTCAGCTGGTTAGAGCACTAGATTGTGGTTCTAGGGGTCGTCGGTTCGAACCCGATCTTCCACCCATTTAAAAAAGGAATCCGATTGGGTTCCTTTTTTTATTTAGTGAAATTTGTACGTTATGAAGAATCAAGAAGCGATTGAAAAGCGAAGAACATTTGGGATTATCGCCCATCCAGATGCTGGTAAGACAACATTGACGGAAAAATTACTTCTTTTCGGTGGTGCCATTCAAACTGCTGGAGCTGTTAAAAACAATAAAATTAAAAAAACAGCGACTTCTGATTTTATGGAAATTGAGAAACAACGTGGAATCTCCGTTGCAACTTCCGTAATGGCATTTGAATACGGCGGCAAACAAGTTAATATTCTTGATACGCCGGGTCACAAAGATTTTGCTGAAGATACATACAGAACACTAACGGCTGTCGATAGTGTAATTCTAGTGATCGACTGTGCAAATGGTGTTGAAACACAAACGGAAAAATTAATGGAAGTATGTCGCATGCGTAACACGCCTGTAATTATTTTCGTTAACAAAATGGACCGTGAAGGAAAAGATGCATTTACCCTATTGGATGAATTAGAAGATAAATTGGATATCAAAGTTCGTCCGCTAACATGGCCAATTGGAATGGGAGATCGTTTCAAAGGTGTTTACAATATCTACAAGAAAGGATTGAACCTATTTCAGGCGAACAAAACAAAAAAAGCTGAAGAAATTATTGCTATTCAAGACTTGGCTGATCCGCAATTGGACGAATTGGTTACACCAAAATTTGCCGAAGAATTACGCGAAGAATTGGATATTATTGATGGTGTTTATGACACATTTGACCGGGAGAAATACCTTTCGGGAGAAATTGCTCCCGTTTTCTTCGGTTCTGCAGTCAATAACTTTGGTGTACAAGAATTGCTGGATACCTTCATTGAAATTTCTCCTTCACCTATTGGACGTGAAACAGATTTGCGTTTTGTATCTCCGAGTGATGACAAATTCTCTGGGTTTGTATTTAAAATCCACGCGAATCTAGACCCTAAACACCGCGATAGAATTGCCTTTTTACGCATCGTCTCAGGAAAATTCGAACGTAATAAGTTCTATTCACACGTTCGTTTAGCGAAAAACTTCAAATTCCCGAATCCTACGTCATTCATGGCACAAGATAAAAGCGTAATCGATGAAGCATTTCCAGGCGACGTTATCGGTTTGTACGATACAGGAAACTTCAAAATTGGTGATACCTTAACCGAAGGTGAAAAAATGATGTTCAAAGGAATTCCATCGTTCTCTCCCGAGATTTTCATGGAATTAGAAAACTTGGATCCATTAAAATCGAAACAATTGGACAAAGGAATTCACCAATTAACAGACGAAGGAGTTGCCCAAATGTTCGTTATGCAACCAGGTAATCGTAAAATTGTTGGAACTGTTGGTATGCTTCAATTCGAGGTTATTCAGCACCGTTTAATCAATGAATATGGAGCCAATTGTCGTTTCGTTCCGAAAAACTACTACAAAGCATGTTGGATTACAACTACAAATGACGAACAATTAGAATCATTCAAACGTGCAAAAGGAAATTACTTGGCTAAAGACAAAGACGATAATTTGGTATTCTTAGCTGAAACGCAGTTCTTATTAACAATGGCGGAACAAGATTATCCAGATTTGACGTTCCATAAGACATCTGAGTTTAAGTTGGAAGTGAAGTAGATCTAGAACATAGAACATGGAACTTGGAACTTGGAACATGGAACATGGAGCATGGAGCAAAGATTGAGTTGCAAAGTTACAAGTTCAGTCTTTTGTCTTGAAGTCTTAAAGTCCATCTTCCCAAACGGGTAAATCCTGTAAATAATTCAACGCATGTTTTTCTCGATCAATGGAACAAATTACGTGATCAATTCCGTTTGTCATCATCAATAAATCAACATTTAGGTTGAAATTGTATTGGGCAATTTGATTGAACACTTTTTCCGTAATTGCAACTTCTGGGGCCTTACATTCGATGATTAAAAGTGGTTTTGCATCTTTACCGAAAACGACAATATCACATCTTCGCGACAATTTATTCACTTCAATAGCCATTTCAGCAGCAATTAACGCGATTGGGACTCGTTTCTCAAAAATTAAAAAGTGAATGATGTGTTGTCTCACCCATTCTTCAGGAGTTAATAACAATTGTTTCTTCCGAATGATGCACCAAACAAATACTTGCTCGTTTTTACGAACCAATTTCAACTCGGCACGAGGTAAATTTAACGCTTGAAACATCTGTTTTGACAGGTGAAATTACATTGCTAACAAAAGCAATTCGATGTCTTTGTATTTCAAATCAAACACTTTACCAAGAACTTCTGAAGTCAAGGTTCCTTTGTAGATGTACACACCACTTCTAAATCCATGGTCATTTTTGATCAAATCACGACATCCACCTTGATCGCCCATATCCAATAAAATCGGCGAAAAAATATTTGAAAGCGCAAATGAAGCAGTTCTTGAAACGCGTGAAGCAATGTTGGGTACACAATAATGAATGACACCATGTTTCACAAATGTTGGAGCGATATGATTTGTCACTTTCGAAGTTTCAAAACAACCTCCTTGGTCGATACTCACATCAACAACAACAGAACCAGTTTTCATGCTTTCAATCATTTCTTCGGTCACAACACATGGTGTTCTTCCTAATGGAGCGCGAATTGCACCAATCACGACATCTGCACGTTTTAATGCTTTTGCTAATACTTTTGGATTTAATACGGAGGTATAGATTCGTGTTCCAATGTTGTTTTGCAAGCGTCTCAATCGTGAAAGTGAACTATCAAAAACTTTTACAGATGCTCCTAAGCCAATTGCTGAACGAATAGCATATTCTCCAACTGTTCCAGCGCCAATAACAACAACTTCCGTAGGAGTAACACCTGCGATTCCACCAAGCATAATTCCTTTTCCTTCATTAAATGTTGAAAGTAATTCACCTGCAACAAGAATTGAAGTTGTACCAGCAATCTCTCCCATCGTTCTAACAACAGGAAAAACACCTTCTTCATCACGAATGTAATCCCAAGCAATTGCAGTTACCTTCTTTTGCATCAATTTTTGCAAAATGACTTTTGGTTGAATCGATAATTGAAGTGCCGAAATTAAGGTTTGATTTCCGGGCATTAGTTCAACTTCTTCTTCAGATGGAGGAGCAACCTTGAAAATAATATCACACTGAAAAATCTCTTTTGTATCGTAGCAAATTTCAGCTCCTGCTTCACTGTATTCTGTATCACTAAAATTCGAACCTTCTCCACTTTTGGATTCAATTTTCACACGATGTCCGTTTGCAACTAACAATGAAACTGCTTCCGGAACCAAGGCTACACGTCGCTCTTGAAACGAAGTTTCCTTTGGAATACCAATATACAAACTGCCTTTTTTACGGGCAATTTCCAACATTTCTTCTTTTGGAAGCAAACTTCCTTGTTGGATTAATTTCTTCAGTATTTCTGGATCTGTAATCATTGCTCAACCGTTATCATTCGTGTATTGTCGTCTTGATTACGAATATACACCCAAATCGTGTTATCTGGTAATAAATTGGCAATTTTTTCTGGCCATTCGATAAAACAAACGCCTCCACCATACAACATTTCTTCAATTCCAATGTCATACGCTTCCTCTTCGTTTTTCAATCGATAAACGTCAAAATGATAGATTTTACCGAACATTGCACTATCGTAAACATTTACTAATGAATACGTTGGTGAACCTTCCAACTCATGAATACCCATCGCATTTAACAAGCCTGAAATAAAGGTCGTTTTTCCGGCACCCATTTCGCCATCAAAAGCAAAAACGGTGTTGTGTCCATATTCGTCCAAAAACTGCTTTGCAACGTGCGGAATTTCTTCAAGACTTGTAAGATGAAATGTCATGTTCAATTTTTCTTTCAACCCACAAATTTAAGGCTTTTGTAAACTTTTACAATTTTCTCAATGCAGAATAAATGGATTTTAATCCTTCACTCGGTTGACCAAATTCAAAGGTTACCCGGTAGATTTTATCAGTTGTTGCAATTTCAATCCATTCAGAACCACCATCTGCGCAATCAGGACAACCAATCGTTTCTTGTTCAGCGTAGAATTTCTCTAAATCTATTTTTGAAATGATGTTTTCCCATTCTTTCGGAGAAATACTGATTGAATCCAATTTTTCTGGGAAATCTTTAGGATTTGTTCTTCCAAATGCCTTTTCATAATGAATAAAATCCTCAGAAGTGTAGGTGTTTTCTTTAAAACAATAACCATTGCACATTCCAAAGCTTGAACCATGTTTTACACTTAGAATCTCTCGCTTTTTAGTCGAAACAGCGCAACTAATAAAGCTAAAAACAGCAATTGCAAAAACAAAAAACACTTTCCAATTCTTCATCTTATTTCTTGGTATTA
>JACCDH011610277.1_pt1 | contig 14646 bp, 10 predicted proteins | sample 7442481 | NCBI WGS metagenome assembly JACCDH01 (sample SAMN15323433, study PRJNA562643) | freshwater metagenome | isolation source: river surface water | place: USA:Blue River Watershed | collected 2017-08-15
GTTAGAAAACTCAGAAAGGCGCATTGTAATGGTGAATGATGCTTTCCTGAGAATTTTTGGCATTCCCCTGGCGCCCGAGCAAATGCTGGGTTTCGATTGTGCCGCTTCTGCTAAAGATACAGCGCTGATGTTCAAAGATGAGAAGCGTTTTATGGATGAGATTGAGAAAACTTTACACGACAAGGTAAAGGTAGAAGGTGTCATTCTCGAATTAAAAGATGGCCGTTTCCTGAGTCGCGATTACATTCCGCTTTGGAAAGATAAAATATATGACGGTCATCTTTGGGTGTATTCCGATATCTCCCAATCTGAGGCTATTAAAGATACCATTCAATTTCAACGTACTTTTTACGAAGAAATCCTTAATAAAATTCCGGCTGATATCGCGGTGTTCGATCGCGATCATCGATATTTGTTTGTCAATCCAAACGGCATTCGCAATCCTGAAATGCGGCAGTGGATCATTGGTAAAAAAGATGAAGAGTACTGTGAACTCAAAAATATTTCAGTTCAAATGGCCGAAGCCAGAAGAGCACACTTCAATCTGGCAAAAGAAACCCGCCAAACCCATACCTGGGAAGAAGAAATAACCCGTGCTGATGGAAAGGTAGAAACGCATATGCGACTGATGTCGCCGGTAATCGATCCCAATAACGAGATTAGTATGGTGATAGGTTACGGATTGAATGTTACCGAAGCTAAAAAAAATGAAATGGCCATTCGCGAGGCCAATCAACATCTCGAATTACTCCGAAGTTTGATTGACAATTCGTCTGATGCGATTCAGGTATCTACCGAAGATGGAACTATTTTTTACCTAAATGAAGAAGCGACCAAGCGCTTAGGAATCGACAGACAAGATGCCAGTAAGTATAAAGTTTCTGATTTTGAAAAACTGTTCGAGGATAAGGTGATATGGGAAGAGCATGTAGCAGAACTGAAAAAAACAGATAGTTTAATTTTAGAAGGACTTAACAAGCACCAAAAAACTGGAGAAACCTTCCCGGTTGAAGTAACGGTAAAATACATTAAAATAGGAGATACAGGATATGTAATAGCCAATTCGCGTGATATTACCGAGCGAAAGAAAACTGTAAATGCTTTGCGTACCAAGCAGGGTATGTTAAATGCCATTGCTAAAGCTACAGATGAACTTCTTTCTAATCCGAATGTTTATGAGGCCATCAATTTCTCTTTGCCAATGATTGGTGAAGCGGTTGGAGTAGATCGCACCTATTTATTTGAGAACAATATAACACCCGAGGGTACATTAACTTCACAACGCTTTGAATGGAGTGCTGAGGATGCCGTGCCGCAAATTAATAATCCTGAATTACAAAATGTGCCAATAGAAATATTTGGAGATATTTTGGAATCCTTGTACGAAAAACGTCCTTTCAAAGCCATTGTTTCTAAGATTGAAAATCCTGAAATGCGCGAAGTTTTGGCGTCTCAGGGAATTGTTTCTATTTTGATCATACCTGTTATTCACAAAGATATTTTTTGGGGATTTGTGGGGTATGACGATTGTAAAATGGAGCGCAACTGGTCGCACGACGAAGTGGCGCTGCTTCAGAGTTTTGCCAATAGTATAGCTAACGCCATTGATCGTAAAGAGTTAGAAGAACATGCTTTGAAAGCCAAGGAAATTGCCGAAAAGGCGACTATTGCCAAATCAGATTTCTTAGCCAGTATGTCGCACGAGATCAGAACGCCGATGAATGCTTTCATTGGTATTACGGGTCTCTTGTCAAGAACTGATCTGGACGAAACACAGCGTAAATACATTGATTTGATCTCTGAGTCGGCCGATCATTTGCTGCTTATTGTGAATGATATTTTGGATTTGGAGAAAATCAATTCTGGTAAAATTGAATTAGAAACTATACCGTTTGAACTCGAAAAACGTATTGAAAAGGCCATAGAGACATATCGATACCGAGCCGAGGAAAAATCCAATAAATTACAATTTTTGAGTCACCTGCCAGTTAAGTTTCTGGTAGATGGCGATCCTTACAGACTGACGCAGATGCTCAATAATCTGATTGGTAATGCTGTTAAGTTTACTAATGAAGGTAGAATTAGTATAGAGGTTAGTTTAATCGAAGAGACAGAAAAATCTGTTATTGTAAAAATTGATATTCGCGATACGGGTATCGGTATTCATAAAGACCGTCTTGAACTAATTTTTGATCCGTATACCCAAGGCGGCAAAGATGTTACAGGTAAGTATGGCGGAACAGGATTGGGCTTGAGTATTTGCCGTTCTATTGCCGAAATGCAGGGCGGTAGTATAGAAGTTGACAGCGCGTTAGGGCAGGGTAGTACCTTTACTCTTAAGCTGCCTTTTATGAAATCGAGCGCCAGTCCGGATGCCGTTTCCAGCGTCAAAGACCAGGCATTTAAAGCCAATTCGTTCCTGGAAGGCAAACATATTTTAGTGGCCGAAGATGTAGAGATCAATAGATTCCTTGTGAAGAGTATTCTCGAATCATGGGGTTGCCATGTGACTTTGGCAGAAGATGGAATACAGGTGGTTGAAATTACGGCCAAAAATTCATTTGATTTAATTCTGATGGATATTCAAATGCCAGGCAGAGATGGTATAGAAGCTGCCAATTTGATCATGCATCAGAACAATTACAACCATGCACCAATTCTGGCTTTAACTGCACATGCTCTTAAAGGGGATAATAAAAAATATTTGGATCTTGGCTTCCGTCAATGCTTGTCAAAGCCTTTTACAGAAATTAGTTTGCACAATGTTTTATTGGATGCCATGATGGCGCATCCAGTTGAGCAAATTTTTCACGAAATACAAGACCAGGCTTTCTATCAATTGAGCTATCTGGAAGGTATATCCAATGGCAAACGCGAGTTCATTAACAAGATGTTGAAACTCTTTGTAGACAATACGCCGGCTTTAATAGAAGAGTTGGAAACAGCATTCAAATACAGAGACATTGATTCATTGAAAAAGAACCTGCATAAAATCAAGCCAGCTTTATCTAATTTGGTGATGACTGAATGCAAGAACTTACATGCGGCTATGGATAACAAACTTCAGAATGGCGGTGTGATAGACAAGGAGTTTGACGATTATCTGCTGAAGTTTAATGCATTGGTGAAACTCACCATCGAAGACATTAAAAAAACACATTTAAAAGATTCATAAAATTTTGACTACAAATGCTTTGTTGTAATTTGTTGAAAAATAGATGAATTTTAAATAGCCTTTATTCTTGCATTTGTGCCTGATGTTCTACCTTTGCTATAGTGAAATTTGAAGGTAACATAAACGGCAAACTGCCTCAGGTGGGCAATTCGATTTTCTCTGTGATGTCTGCTTTAGCGGCAGAGAACAATGCCATCAATCTGGCTCAGGGTTTTCCTAACTTTGACTGTTCAGATCGTCTGAAACAATTGGTGACAGATGCCATGGCTAAAGGGTTTAATCAGTATGCGCCAATGGCGGGTCTTCCTTTGTTGCGCGAGCGCATCGCTCAAAAAACCGAAGAATTGTATTCAGCTGTCTACGATCCGGAAAAGGAAATTACCGTGATGCCAGGGGCTACCTTAGGTATTTACGCAGCCATCAATGCTTTGGTAAAAGAAAATGATGAAGTTATTGTGATTGAACCGGCTTATGATTCTTACATTCCCTCGATTGAGTTGGCTGGTGGAAAAGCGATTGTTTACGAGATGCAGTTCCCTGAATACAAGATTGATTGGGAACAGGTCAAGAAGCTCATCAGTATTCGCACCCGGATGATCATCATCAATACGCCACACAATCCAACTGGTGCTACTTTCAGCTCAGAGGATATGCGTAAGCTCGAGAAACTCATCACCAATACAGATGCCATCATCTTAAGTGATGAAGTTTACGAACATATAATTTTTGACGGACTCGAACATCAGTCGGTAGCGCGTTATCCTAAATTGGCTCAACGCAGCGTGATTGTATCGTCCTTCGGAAAAACCTATCACACCACCGGATGGAAAATGGGTTATGTTTTGGCGCCAGAGAATATCACCGTTCAAATCAGAAAAGCCTATCAGTTCATGGCATTTGCCGCCAATACGCCTATGCAACATGCATATGCAGAGATATTGTTGCAGAAAGACATGTATTTGGAACTCGGAGCCTTTTATCAGGAAAAACGCGATTTGTTTAGAAAGGGTTTGAAGGGCTCTAACTTTAAATTGATTAATTGCAATGGCAGTTATTTTCAATCTGTGATGTACGACAAATTGGAAAACAGTCAGCTCAACGATCAGGAGATGGCCAGATATTTAACTGCCGAGAAAGGCATTGCTTCTATTCCTTTTTCTTCATTTTACAAGCGAAAAACAGACAATAAAGTGCTGCGTTTCTGCTTTGCCAAAACCGATGATACGCTTAATCGCGCTCTGGAAATTCTATGCAAAATTTAAATTTTACTGTTGTTCAAACCCACTTGTATTGGGAGGATATCAAAGCCAATCTGGCGCACTTTACTATGAAACTGGAATCGGTGAGTGATACCGATGTGATCATTTTGCCAGAAATGTTCAGTACCGGATTCAGTATGAATACCGAAAAGCTGGGCAGAGAAAGTGCCGAACTAAGCCTCAATTGGATGTTAGAAATGGCCGCCGAGAAACAAGCGGCTGTGATGGGCAGTTTCATGAATTACGTTGAGTCAACTGGAAAGTATCATAACACTTTGGCATTTGTAGAGCCAGATGGTAAAGTGCAGTATTACCACAAAAGGCATTTGTTTACGCCGGGCGACGAGCCAAAACATTTTAGTGCTGGTACAGATCGTTTGGTCATCGATTACAAAGGTTGGAGAATTTGTCCATTGATTTGTTACGATTTGCGGTTTCCGGTGTTTAGCAGAAATGACGTTGATTACGATGTGTTGATATACGTAGCCAACTGGCCAGAGGTTCGCAATTATGCCTGGCAACAATTGTTAAAAGCCAGAGCCATAGAGAACCAATGTTACCTGATTGCTTGCAACAGAATAGGCGAGGATGGTCATGGCGTTAAACATGCAGGCAACTCTTGTATTGTTAATTTCATGGGAGAAGAGATAGGTTTTGGAAACGAAGACAAAAACTATCAGTTCAATTTGGGAAAACAAGCTTTGTTGCATTACCGAGATCAGTTTCCGGTGTTGCGCGACCGCGACGAATTTCAATTGATTTAACCGTTTATTAGTCGTTTATAAATAATGGCTTTTTTGGTTTTTTATTCGCGATAAAAACAGCATTTTTGCGTCAAATAAATTTCATGCCAAGTACTTCTGAATTACAACAAATTGCCTCTCAGGTTAGACGCGATATTGTTAGAATGGTTCACGCTGTTCAAAGTGGTCACCCAGGTGGATCTCTCGGTTGCGCCGATTATCTGACAGCCCTTTATTTTCAAATCATGGATCACAATCCTTCTGCTTTTACTCAAGAGGGCAAAAACGAGGATATGTTTGTGTTATCCAATGGTCATATTTCGCCGGTATTCTACAGTGTACTGGCAAGAAGTGGTTATTTCGATGTAAAAGAACTGGCCACTTTCAGAAAACTGAATTCAAGATTACAGGGACATCCAACCACCCACGAAGGATTGCCTGGTGTGCGTATTGCCACAGGTTCTCTGGGTCAGGGTTTATCAGTAGCTGCAGGTATGGCATTGGCCAAACGTATGGATGGAGATAAACATCTGGTGTATGTTAACATGGGAGATGGCGAATTGCAAGAAGGTCAGAATTGGGAAGCCATCATGTATGCTGGTCACCAAAAACTCAATAACCTCATCGTGGCAGTTGACTACAACAAGCAGCAGATTGATGGTAACGTTATCGAGATCATGAGTTTTGATCAACTCCGCAATAAATTCGAAGCTTTCAATTGGAATGTGCTTGAAATGAATGGTAACGATATGCAAGATATTTTAGATACCAATGCTAAAGCCAAAGCGATCTTGTCAGAAGGTAAGCCAGTAGTAATTCTGATGCACACTGAAATGGGTGCTGGTGTAGATTTCATGATGGGCAGTCATGAGTGGCACGGTATTCCGCCAAATGACGAACAACTGGCACGCGCTTTGAATCAGTTACCTGAAACGCTGGGCGATTACTAAAATTTTCCCATGAAAAAAGCGTTTGTACAACATATGAAAAGTCTTTTGTCTTTTTGCGCGCTGTTAATGGCCTTAACAGTGGCTGCACAAACGCCTACCAAAACGCCGTCTAAAACCAGAATATTGCTGATTTTTGATGCGTCCGGGAGTATGACAACTCCGATTGAAAAAACAACCCGTATTCAAGTGGCCAAGAAAATGGCCAATAAACTCATCGATTCGCTTTCATCTTTTAAAAATGTAGAAATCGCTTTGCGTGTCTATGGACATCAAAAGACGGCTGATTTGAAAGATTGCAAAGATTCGCGTTTGGAGGTGCCTTTTGCTCCCAACAATATAGTAATCATGAAGAAAAAGGTAAACAGTTTGGTGCCGAAAGGTTGGACGCCAATAGCCTATTCGCTTCAGGAATGCGAGAAAGATTTTCCGGCCGAAAAAGGGGTGCGCAACCTGGTTATCATTATCACAGATGGTCTGGAAGAATGCACAGGTGATCCTTGTGCTATTTCTCAGGCACTCCAGAAAAAAGGCATTTTCCTCAAACCTTTCATCATTGGTTTGGGCTCCTCAGAACAGTTTAAATTGAAGTTTGATTGTGCCGGTACCTATTACGATGCCAATACCGAGAAGGAGATGGAAACGGTAGTGGGTGTTGTGGTGTCTCAAGCCATGAACGCCACCAGCTGTCAAATCAACCTTTTGGATAATCAACTTCGTCCAGTAGAAACCAATGTCTTGATGACCATCTACGATGCGGCCACCAAGAAATTGCTATACAACTTCGAACATACCATGAACGGTCGTGCTGTTCCGGATACGCTCTTTTTAGATCCACTCAGAAAATACGATATCACCGTTCACACCATGCCACCGGTAGAGGTAAAGAACGTCGAGTTGATTGTAGGTAAACACAATGTGGTGCCGATAGATGTGCCTCAGGGCAATATTGCTTTTAACTGTACCGGTAAAACCAATTACCCGGATTTAAAGGCTATCATTACTCAACACGGCAAGCACCGCACCATTAATGTGCAGACGTTTAATACCAATAAGCGTTACATCACAGGAGCATATGATTTAGAGATTTTAACAGTGCCACGTTTGTATTACGATAGCATTGTAGTATCTCAGAACCAAACCACCAATATCACCATTTCACAGCCAGGCCGACTGCAAATCAATAAGAGCAGAGATTTGGTTTGTGCCATTTACAGAATACAAAATGGTAAAATGGAGTGGGTAGCAGATATCAGTGATGCGTTTTACCAAACCATCATCATGCAGCCAGGCAAATACATAGTGGCTGGCAGAAGCAAATCTGAAACCAGAACCATTTACACCTTCGAAAAAGAATTTATTATCACTTCAGCCAATACAACAGAAATTAATATTTAAAATGCAATCAATAGCCATATTAGGAAGCAATGACACTAGATCGGGATTCGGTGCAGGATTACTTGAAGCAGGACAACAAAACGAAGCGGTTGTAGCGCTTTGTGCCGACCTCACTGGATCGTTAAAAATGGATGCCTTTAAAAAAGCTTTTCCAGATAGATTTTTTCAAATGGGTATTGCAGAGGCCAATATGATGGGCGTTGCTGCTGGTTTGGCAACTGCTGGTAAAATTCCATTTACCGGTACTTTCGCCAATTTCAGTACCGGTCGCGTTTACGACCAAATCCGTCAAAGTATTGCCTATAGTGGTAAAAATGTTAAAATATGCGCTTCTCACGCGGGTGTAACCTTGGGTGAAGATGGTGCTACTCACCAGATTCTGGAAGATATCGGCTTGATGAAGATGCTGCCAGGAATGGTGGTCATCAATCCTTGTGATTTCAATCAAACAAAAGCCGCAACCGTAGCTATCGCCAATTATGATGGTCCGTGCTACCTGCGTTTCGGTCGTCCAAAAGTGCCTATCTTCACAGCGCCAGATCAGGTGTTTGAAATAGGTAAAGCAGTAACCATTTACGAAGGTGCTGATGTATCCATCTTCTGTACTGGTCACCTAGTATGGAAAAGCATTCAGGCTGCCCAAGCGCTTAGCGAAAAAGGCATCTCTGCAGAAGTAATCAATATTCACACCATCAAACCTTTGGATGAAGCAGCCGTGCTGAATTCAGCCCGAAAAACCGGTTGTGTGGTTAGTGCCGAAGAACATATGTACAATGGTGGATTAGGTGATAGCATCGCTCAGTTGCTGGCCAGAAACCTGCCAACGCCTATGGAATTTGTTGGTGTTAATGATACTTTTGGTGAAAGCGGAACGCCAGATCAACTGATGGCTAAGTACCATTTAGATGTGGTAGATGTGGTAGCGGCTGCAGAAAAAGCCATTGCCAGAAAGCGCTAATCTTTCTTTTTTCGACTTTTTATCTCTTGATATTCAGTGATTTAACTGGGTACAATATTTTTTTTGCTTGTTTTTCTGATATTTAAAGATGTCATTTGCGTGACTTAATCGTATATTTTTTATGAAAATTATCAAATTTCTTGGCTTTGTAATTTTAGGCGTTATCTTACTGGGCCTGGTTGCAGCACTTTTTATTAAAAAAGACTTCCATTTCGAAAAATCTCAAGCCATTAATGCATCTAAGGATGTAGTATGGGACAATGTGGTCAAATTTGAAAACCACCAAAAATGGTCGCAGTGGAAGAAAATGGACCCCAATATGAAAGTCGTCATCACAGGTACAGATGGCGAGAAAGGTGCTAAGATGTCATGGACCAGCGATCACGATAAAGTGGGTAACGGGAGTCAAACCATCACCAATGTTATAGCAGGAGAACGTGTAGATTCTGAATTGGATTTTGATGGCAAGGGAACAGCTAAGACATACATGAAAGTATCTGGTGATTCTACCAAATGCACAGCCACTTGGGCTTTAGATATGCATCTGGGTTATCCTTTCAATTTATTCGGTGCATTGTTTGCTGAAAAACGAATGAATGTGATGTTTGATACAGGTTTAGATATGCTAAAAACTTGTAGTGAACAATGATTAGTAAATTTACAAAATGAAAAAAGACAGTAGCGATACTGTCTTTTTTTTGGGGGGTGATCAATGGGGTTCGAACCCACGACCCTCAGAACCACAATCTGATGCTCTAACCAACTGAGCTATGACCACCGTGTTTTTGGGAGTGCAAATATAGCCTTTTTCAACTATTTGCAAAAGAAAATTTCAGAATGGATATCCGATACCAAAATTTAAAATAGAGTATTTGGTAAAGTACTTGTTTCTTGCAAATTCTTTGATGACCCATGTCTGTCCGATGGGCTTTTCAGGATTGTGAATCTGCATACCCCAATCGAGACGGAACAAGAAAAACTGAAAATCAAAACGCATGCCCACACCAGTATTGGCGGCAATTTCGCTGGCAAATGTTTTGAACTTGAATAGTTTAAGTGGGTCTACATTATTGACATCTCTGATGACCCATACATTTCCGGCGTCAAAGAACACCGCGCCTTCTAATTTCTTATTGACAATGTCGAAACGGTACTCGGCATTGGCTTGAATAATCAAATCACCTGCTCTGTCAATTCTGAAATTTTTGGAGCTTTCGTAGTAGGCACCCGGACCGATGGTTCTTGGTCGCCATGCTCTCAAACTATTTGCTCCACCTATGAAAAAGAGTTTGTCAAATGGTGTTACTTTCTGATTGCCATAAGGCACCGCTGCGCCTACGTTAACACGAATGGCTGTTGAGTTGTTTTCATCAATTTCAGTACTGCACCGCGCATCTATCTCTGATTTGGCATAATTGTAATAATCAACATTAAGCAGTTTGTAAGAAGTGTCAGGATTGTGCACATTGTCCATCAATAGACGGATGCCTCTATGAAGATTACCTCCTAACTCGATAAGGTTGGTGCGAACAAAGAAAGTGGTTTTACTTTGTGAAGTATTTTTGTCTGAATAAAGAAAATTAAGGCCAGTAGAGGTGATAAGGTTATTAGCAAATAAACGTTGAATGAAGGCACTGTCAGTTCTGTTGTTCAAATCGATTTTCAAGGTGTTCTTACTGAACGACATTTCAAACAAGTTGAAGAACCAAATGGTGCGACGGGTTTGAATTTGGTATTGGTAGGTGAGGGGTAAGATTCGGCGGATATAATCAGGGTTATATTCGTATAAGAAAGAGAGGTTTAAGTTGGTTTTTATCGACTTAACGCGTGGTTTAAAATAGCGCCATTGCTCGGTAAATGAGAGCAAAGTGGATTTTGGGATACTGAGACGTAGGTTCAAACTTTGTTGAACGGCAGGGTTGAAATAACGAAGCGTATTTGTGTTGGTGTCTCTGAATAGTTGAGATTCGAGACGCGTATTGGCACTGATTTCGAATACTTCGGCATTCCTGAATAGATTGCGGTGTGTCCAAATCAAACTATTGGCGACTCCATATGAGTTCCCAAGATTAATGTTCTGGATACGGTTTAACTGCGAAATGATACCCTGAGGTTCTATGGTAAAAGATTGCCTGTAATTGGTTTTTAAAGTAATAACAGCATCCAAACCTTCAGCAGAATCTGCAGTGGCGGTATAATAGCTGATGTCGATGAATTTGAAAATGGGTAGTTCACTTAGTTTGGCGTATGTTTTTTCTACCTCTTCCATACGATAAAAATCGCCTTCTTTGATGGTAATGTTCTTAGCCAAAACTGTTGGTTTCATCGGAAAACCATTGAAGTAGAAATTGATATTATCATAGCGAACCGGAGGCGTTATATGATGGGTTTCAGAATCGTTTTCGTAAATGACATTAACCGAACGAATAAATTTTCTGACAAATCTTTCGTCGTTAGATTTATTAGCCACTGACATACTGATGTTGACCAGATGGGTAGGCATTATGGTGTCCAGTTCGAAGTCGAAGTAGTCTTTAGTGAAATCGTAATACCCATGATTTTTCAATACATTGGTAAGTCGCGTGCGTTCTTTGGCAATGAGATCGATGTCGATTACCTGGCCTTTTTTGAGCAACGACTCACCCATATTTTCGTTCAGGAATCGATCGATTTCGGCATCATCAGCAGATAGGTTAACTGTATTAATGATGTATGGATAGCGCGGAATGACGTAATAAGTTACCACGGCTTTTTTCTTGCCATACGCAATGCTGTGGGTGATATCGCAATTGAAATAGCCTTTTGAAAATAAGTAGTTTTTAAGGTTTTGTTTCGATTTCTCGATCTCGAAAGTATCCAACAAAATGGGCGCTTCTCCACGATTTCTGAGGAAGGTTCTGAACTTGTTGCTATCGCTGCGTTCTGGATGTTTTTTGCTGGAGCCAATATTGTACAAACCAAGGTGAAAGCGACCAAGTACAAGAATGCGCCGGTTGGGCTTATGTTTGATGTACAAAGCTTTGTCGTCATCAATTTTACTTAGAAGTTTATTGAAAATGGTGTTACCGGTATCGGTGGTTTTCAGTTTGTTTTTTACTAATAAGTATTTACCTTCGGGGACTAATTTAGTGGGCCTGCAGGCGCTTACGCCGAACAGTAAAACCACTGCCAATACACACATTACATGATTAGCAAAGCCTCGGTTCGATATGTAAAAAGTCTTCAGGATAAGAAACAAAGACAAAAATATAGCCAATTTATCGTAGAGGGAGAAAAAAGTATTACCGAATTGTTGAAAAGCCGTTTTAAGGTAGATGTAATTTATGCTTTAGACGAGTGGTTAAGTCATCATTCAGCAATATTGAAAGGATTTACTGTAGAGTCTGTAAGTTACGACGAACTCAAACAAATGTCTGCGCATCAGGCACCGCAGAAAGCCTTGGCAGTGGTTGATTTTCCTGAACCTTTGCCACTTAAAACCTCTGATGCTTTCATATTGGCATTAGATGAAATTCAAGATCCAGGTAATTTGGGTACCATTATTCGTATAGCCGACTGGTATGGCATTCGGCACATAGTGTGTTCAAAAGGCTGCACAGATGTCTATAACCCCAAATGTATCAATTCAACCATGGGCTCTTTTTTAAGAGTGAATGTGGTGTATGCCGATATCGTCACAACAGCAGAACAGCTTAACATGCCTATGATGGTGGCCGTACTTAATGGTCAAAATGTGCACAGTAAAGATCTGCCCAAGCGCGGTATGCTGGTAATAGGCAACGAAGGGCATGGTATCAACCCAAAAATCATTGAAGCAGCAACAGAGCATCTTACCATTCCAAGATTTGGTGGGGCCGAATCGCTGAATGCGGCAGTAAGTACCGCTATTTTGCTGGATAATCTGGTTCGCCACAACTAGCCGGGAACTGCCGGAACTTCTATCGTTAAATCACCTGTTCCTTTTAAAAAACTCAGATGTAAATAGATGATTTGCGAGGTTTTATTGAGGTCAGGATTGCTACCCTGATCATCTACATGTAAGATGTTTTGTAAAGCGTTTAACAGTTCGACAATCTTAGTGGTTTCTACTTCCAGGCATAGATTCATGTCCAAATCCGAAAATTGTTTGAATTCGCTTATAAAACCAAAGCGACTAACGCAGGCTTCTATCTCTTGAATGACCTGATAACGGTCTTTGCCCGTGGAGGCTTTCCAAAAAAGGTTGCGTTCGCTGTGCGACAATAGTGTATCTTGATCCATTACTTAAAAGTTTGAGTGATGCCACCGATGCAAATTTTGAAGTATACCATACGCATCCCAAACTTCGGGCCCTCTGTTACACTGCCACCAGTGTAAGTCCAACTCGAGTTCTTAAAACCATACATATAGCCTATTTTACAACCAATGCTAGGCGCAAACTGTCGTTTGTTTGAACTATTGTTAGGCTTGGGAGCCTCGAATATTTTGTATAGGTTCATCGAAACATCGGTAACAATACCGGCATTGCTGATGTGCAGATTGCGGCGTGATTGGGTGACCATTTCGGTTTGGTAGGGTTGGATTTTCTGATCGATGCCGATACCGTAAGCGCTAAAGCCAGTGCTGGCCATTGGGAAGCACAGCCATTGTTTTGGTGTTGTTAATTTATAGGCCCAATTGAAGGTAAAGGTACCTCCCGAAAGGGTGTAATCAAAAGTATCGTTTTGGATTTTATCCCCCTTGGCTAAATTGGCACTAAAGCCAATTATGCATCTGTCAAAGACGGCAAAACATTCGGTGCCAATAAGGAGCTGATCTTTTTTGAAATTACGGACATTGCCCGGCTTGTAAATGTTGAGGGCTTGGGTGTTAAGGTGACTAATACCTGAACTTAGACCAATGCCCAGTTGCGAGACCTTAAATGGGGTTTTATCTTGCGCCATAGAATGGAGTGCAATCACAAAAGCGGCAAGTAGAAGAGGTAGTCTCATACAGAAGTGTTGCAAAAATACCATTGATCAGAGCCTGAATCACTGACCGGGGTTAGGCAAATAGTATGACCATGGTCAATAAAAAAAGCCCCCTGTTGGTACAGAGGGCCTTTTCAATATGTTTATTTAGAGGGATTATTTAGCGTCTTTGCAGCAGCCTTTACCTTTCATCTCGCATTTAGATGGATCAGAAGCGCAAGCTTTGCCAGCGTGATCACCTTTGCAAGCTGCAGCAGCTTTGTCTTTGCAGCATGCTTTGGCTTCGCTGTGATGTGAAGCACAGGTTTCACCGCAGCTTTTCATGCATGCATCTTTGCTGTCGCATTTCTTAGTGCAATTGTCCATACAAGATGAACTGCTGCTGTGTTTAGAAGCGCAAGACTCACCGCAGTTTTTCATGCAATCTTCTTTAGTGATGCATTTTTTACCGCAGCTTTCCATGCACTGACCAACGAATTCGCCTTTGTCATTATACATGCTCATGCAATGTGCTCTTTCAGCAGAATCGCAACCCATAGCAGTGCACATTGAATCGCACTGAGCTTTGGTCATAGTCGCGCAAACAGACATATCGCATTTGCTACCACCCATATCATGACCACATTCGAAGTGCATTTCCATTTTATCTTTTTTGCAGCAATCGCCTTCATTAGCAGCACCGTGACCGCCAGTAGCGATGTGAGGAGCGATAACCAAAGACACGATACTCATCAATTTGATTAAGATGTTCATGGAAGGACCAGAAGTATCTTTGAACGGATCACCAACAGTGTCACCAGTTACAGACGCTTTGTGTGGTTCAGATTTTTTGTAGAAAGTTTCGCCATTGATAACAGCACCTTTTTCAAAAGATTTTTTAGCGTTATCCCATGCACCACCAGCGTTGTTTTGGAAGATACCCATTAACACACCAGAAACGGTAACACCAGCTAATAAACCACCTAAGATTTCAGCTGAAGTCGTATCAGCGAACATGCCTTTGAAACCGAAACCTACCAATACAGGAACGATTAGGGCGATAGCACCAGGTGCTAACATTTCTCTGATAGATGCTTTTGTAGAGATGGCAACACATTTTTCGTATTCAGGTTGCGCTTTGTATTCCATGATACCCGGAATTTCTCTGAACTGTCTTCTAACCTCGTTCACCATATCCATGGCAGCGCGACCAACGGCAGCGATAGCCAATGAAGAGA
>JACCDH010431095.1_pt1 | contig 14645 bp, 12 predicted proteins | sample 7442481 | NCBI WGS metagenome assembly JACCDH01 (sample SAMN15323433, study PRJNA562643) | freshwater metagenome | isolation source: river surface water | place: USA:Blue River Watershed | collected 2017-08-15
CTTGGAGGAACTTCTTCTACTGTTGCTGGTTTAACATCCATTGGATTTAATGGTTCTACTTCAGGAACCTCAACTTTACTATCTCAGGCAGTCGCTGGTACAACAACATTTACATTACCAACTACAACGGGTACTCTTATTGGTACAGGAGATAGTGGCACAGTCACAAATACGATGCTAGCTAATAACTCTGTTACAGTAGGTACTACAGCTATATCTTTAGGAAGTAGTTCAACAACTATTGCTGGGTTAACAGATGTAAGTATATCAGGTAATGCTTCAACTAGTACTACTACTGGTGCTCTTAAGGTCACCGGAGGTGTTGGTGTTTCTGGAAACTTAAATGTAGGAGGTATTGGTGTTTCTGGAAACTTAAATGTAGGAGGTATTATAACTCCATCACTTATTAACACAGGTGCTATGTATACTTATCAAAGTTCAGACCCAATCTCTTTTGGTGTTTCAAATACAAAGGTGAATATTGCGAATATAGTATTATCTGCTAATGTTCCATATAACGGTGTTAATACTAATTATGCAGCAACTATGAGATATTCTATTTATGCTGAGGATAATAATGATCCACCTACGAATAATTGGTACTCAACTGGATACTTAAGATTATATCCTGGAAGAGTAGATTCTACCATAGCTAATTTCGGTTATTGTTCTGGTACTGGTTTAGGTTCAGTAATATTTGATAATAAAATTCAGAACTTCACTGACACCACAACACCAAACTATGTATCCCAAGTATATAATTATAATGATGGAACAAATCTTGTTTATGGTAGACATTTTTATACATATGCATCCACAAATATTGGATGGAATACAACAACAAGTGCAAGCATTAATGGTCCTCCTATCTGGATACAACAATCCGGTGCTACTGAACGAACCTTAACTCTTGTTGTTGCTAATCCTTATGCAAATGCTACTACAGCTGTTGATATCAATTTAACTTGTACACTTGAGTTATTAGATATGAATAATATAACATCTCTTGATACTACAAATACTATCACTTTTACCAGTACCACTTAAAAATCGAATTTATCCTTTTTTTTATTTCAATTATTATAAAAAATATTTTATAATAAACATTCTCATAAAAATTATTCTTTCCATTCTAAATATACCTTCTCTGATATACTATCATACACATCCTTCATTAACATCTCCATCGATAAATAATATTGTGGATAAAAGATACCATTCATATATACATCTCTATCTGGTCTCTGATAAAAAAGATTGATAATATCTGCTGGTTCTCCTGGATTTGAACCAATATCTTTTGAATAATTAACAGTGATACTAAATATAGGTATCTGATGTTCATAAGCTAAATAAAAGATACCTTTTTTAAATTCATTTGGTTTTTTAAAACAATGTTGACAACGACCTTCAGGAAAGATCATAACATTTCGACCTTTTTGTATATTTTGTAAAATAACTTTTTTTATCTCATCACCACTCTTTCGGTCACCTCGACTATAAGAGATGGCTCTAGTCCTCTCAAATATCTCTTCTTTTATATAATCATATAACCAATTTCCACCTTCATTCTCTTTAACTAATTCTCCCATAATATCACTCTTTACAACAGAATAAAAATCAATGAATTCATATAAAAAAATAGAATCTAAAGAATGATGATTCATCATAATTAATACACCTCTTCCCCTCTCATTCTCCTTCTTTATCAATTCAATCTTCTCTTTATCAAAGATCTCCATTTTACTCTCATAAAACATTAAATCATCTATTTTTTTTATAATTGATTTTATATCTTTTCTTGTAAATAACATATAAAAGATATATAATAAAAGTGAATAAACAAATCGAAATATAGCTTTTGAATATAATATCATTCCCATCTTCTCTTATTTTACTCTTTTCATTCTTTTTTTAAGAATAAAACCTACTTAAAAAAATATTTATATTCATTTATTTCCATTCGAGAAGTACATTTTCGGAGATACTATCATAGACATCAAAGTAGAGAGAATTCATAGAAGAATAATATTTTGGATAGAAGATTCCGTTAAAAAAGATCTTGGCATCTGGTCTTTTTAATATTACATCAACAAGGTCAAATCCTTTATTCTTTGATAATCCTATATCTTTACTATAATTTACACTAACAGTAAATATAGGAATCTTATGTTCATAAGCTAATTCAAATATACCTTTTTTAAGGGGTAAAGGTTTTTTAAAACATTCTTGTGTTGTACCCTCTGGAAAAATTAATATATTTTTACCTGATTGAGTATTTTCTAAAATATATTTTTTTATTTCTTCACCACTCTTCTTATTACCACGTTTATAAGGTATAAATTTCATCCTTTCAAAAAATTCATCTTTAATATATGTTAATAACCAACTTTCATCTTCATTAATTACTTCACCTACTAATTCATTTTTTACAATGGAATAAAAATCAATATAATTATATAAAAATAATGGGTCAACACCAGTATAATGATTCATCATAATAATAACACCTTGACCTTTTTTATTTTCATTTTTGATGAATTGTGTATTTTCTACTTTTTCAAAGAAGATATCACTTTCAGATAATACCATCTGACGTAATCTCTTCATAAAATTTGTTAAAATAAATTTTTGTGAAAATAAAATAATTAATAACATATAAGTATAAATATAAATCATTTTACTAATAGCTGTTATTCTTTCATACCAACTCATTTTTGATATAAACAACTTCTGATTAAAAAATATTATTTTTTTTTATCTCTTCTTACTCACTTAATAAAAAAAGCATTACAAATAAAAGCAACTGCGATAACACCACAAATAAAACCAACGTGATAATTACGTTGCATCATCTTATGTACATTCCACCATGCAACTCTCTCTTCTTTTTTATCTAAATATTTTAACATAAAATCTTTTTTTGGCATTAAAGTATAATAAAAATAACTAACTGTAAAAGTAATTGCTAATACCATACAGATATTTCCCCAACGATTCATCTTCTTACCTACTAAAAAGATAGCAATAAGAGAGAGTATAAAACCTCCTAATAAACCTTGTAAAAATAAGTTTCTTCTCTCAGTCTTAATCTGTGAATATTTAATAATATCATCTGTATCTAAGGATAATAAAAATTCTTTCATTCTCTTATCTTTTTCACCATAAAACATTGTAAGTGCAGTTGCACCAATAAATCCTCCAGCTAATATACATGAACCATAACAGACCATATTCTTTATTTACTATATTCATTCTTTAGATTTTTTTCTTTAATTTTCTTTTGATATTCTAAATATCTTTTATCCATATTTTTATCACGACATTCTTCACTACAAAATTGTAAATCATCCATACAGAAGACAATACCTCTTATTTTAATACCACATTCTAAACATGTAAATGCAATTCGACCTTCTAAATTCTCTTCTTTTGAAATAGAGTGTATTTTATTTTTTTGTAAATTAAATACTACTTTTTTTTCTTTTTTTTCAAATAAATATTGATGAGCATAATATATAAATCCAAATAAACCTATTCCTAAAATAAAATATATGTTCGATGTTTCCATTCATCTATCTATTTTTCCGACATATTTTTTTCCTTCTATTACTTTAACTCTTACTTTAATAAAATATTTTTGAATCTCTAACAAAAGATAGATTGCCACATTGACGATTTATTCCAAATTAGGAAAAATAATTTTTGGAGGATTCGTCTAAAAGATATATTTTTTAATAATTAGATATTTTATAAAAGGTGAAAAATGATATTTATTATTTTATGTGGAGGAAGTGGTACTCGTTTATGGCCAATTAGTCGTAGTAAAAATCCAAAACAATTACATCCATTGGTCTCTGAATATACATTACTTCAGGAGACTATTTTAAGAGTAAAATCGATGGAAGAAAAGAATAAAGAAAAATCATATTATTATTTTGTCACAAATGAATCTATTTTAACTCAAGTAGAAGAAAATATTAAAGAGATTGGTCTTTCAAATGATTCTTATCGAATTATTGTTGAACCTTATGGTCGTAATTCTGGACCCGCTATCTTCATCTCTACATTAATATCAGATGAATTAAAACATTTTCAAAAAGATACATTTACTGTTGTTATGTCAAGTGATCATAAATGGAATGATGAAGAATTTTGTAAATCCATTCAAAAAGAAAATTTAATACCTTTTCAAACCCAGATTATCACTTTAGGTATTCAACCTACATCTCCTCATACTGGTTATGGTTATATTAAACAAAAAAAGAATGATTCTTTATGTAGTATTGAAGAATTTAAAGAGAAACCGAGTAAAGAGATAGCCCAAAAATACATTGATTCAGGTGATTATGTGTGGAATTCAGGTACTTTTATTTATAAAAATACTATTTTATATGATGCATTTAAAAGATTAGAACCTGAATGGTTTAAAATAGGTCAATTGAATATTGATAATTTAGAAATCATAGGTGAAAATATTTATAAAATTAGTCCAAATTATTTTCATCTCTTCCCAAATATCTCAATTGATTATTGTATTATGGAGAAGATAACAAATGGAACAGTTTTAAGATATGAATCAGAATGGTCAGATATAGGTTCATATGATGCTATTTATGATATTTTAGAAAAAGATGAGAATCAAAATATTATGAAAGGAGAGAAGATAATACAATATCAGACAAAAAATTCATATATACATAATCATGAGAAAGAACATGTAATAGCGACAGTTGGTTTAGATAATATAGTAATCGTTCATCGTAAAGATGTCACATTAATAATGGACAAAAATAAATGTCAAGATATTAAAAAGATTATCGAGGAGATGGAAAAGAAAGAAGATTTAAAGAGATATTTAATGGAAGAAAAGTAAGATATTCGTAAAAAAAAAGAGAAGAAGATATAGAGATGGTTTATGCAAAAATTCAATTCACTTTTCCTCATGAAATATTAAAAGATTCTGGTATAAGACAGATTATATTAGAATCTTCTCAACAAGATAATCTTACAAATGGTTCTCATCTTATTTATAAAGGAGAGATTCATTCTCCTACTCATCAATATAAATTTATTGGTTTTCATCAAGATGGATTTTTAGTTATCACTTTGGATGTTCATCATAAAAATCTTGGTACTATTATTGAATCAAAAGATGTATATGTAATACCAATTGATTGGAAATATGTTCAAATACCAAGTTCGGGATTATCAGTATGGGCAATTGATGTACAACAAGAAGTTTATACAAAAATGTTCTATTTAAATATTCGTAAAAGACTTCAAGATATACCTTGTATTAAAGATTATATTGAAAATCATGAATATAAAGAAGTCGGTGTCAAATTAAAACGTGTCGATATCGAAACTACCAAAGATGTTCTTTTTAACTATTTTATTCATGCATTCCAGATTTTAAACACCAAAACACGCAGTAAAAATTAAAATTCATCTGTTTTTATAAAGAAAATCATATATTTTTTAAAGTTTTTTTCATTCTTAAAAAATGAAAAGTATAAAAAATACATATAAATATATATATTTTTTTAATACCATATTCAATAATACATATTATATTACAATAAAAATATCTTATTACCATAAATTGATTTTGTGATCAGGTATAAGGATGAAATCACTTTTTCCACTTTTTAAATTTATTCATTCTAAATAAAATGAAAAGTATAAAAAATCCATAAAAAATAATATAATATTTTAATACCATAAACAATAATAAATATTATATTACTATATAAAACTCTTATTACCATAAATCTATTTTATGATCAGGTATAAGGACAAAATCACTTTTTTCACTTTTTTTAAATTTATTCATTCTTTAAAAATTTGAACTTAAAGAAATTTATGAAAAGGCGGTCCTGTAGGACCGCGTCGGACTTTGTCCGACTTGCGACCCATCGGGTCGCACTCGCCCTTAGGGCGAGGTGTTAGATTGACTTATGGTCAATCTAACTAAGGAGTTGATACATTCTCTCCACATTCTTATTTCTTTGTAAAGTGATTGTTAATAATTTAAGATATTTTTCACATGATTCAAATGAAGATAAATCTACTATCGAAGTCTTTGGAAAACGTTCTTTTATATATGTTTGTACAAACGAATAATAATCTTCTTTTTGTATTTGATATTTTTTACAAACTAACTCATAAAATGATTGTTGATTCCACTCCTTTTCTATCATCTCTTTATCTTTCTCTTCCCCATATGTAAATAAATATGTATGTAAAAACATATATTTTTCTTGTTCTTCTTCATTCATTAATAAATATTCATTTAAAGTTCCATAATAATTACGATATGTCATATCCACTTTTTTAACTTGATAATTCACATGACTCGGTATTTGTAGAAAATGAAAAAGTTTTGTAAAGAGTGTTGTCTGTAAAGATTGTAGGGGAGAGATGATGAGAAAATCTTGATATACTTTTCTTCTAGATTGACCTTTTGGTCGAACTAATGATTTAAATTTAATCATACCAGGTACAAAAGATAATTCATAAACAGGCCATGGATACATCATCAAATGCTGTACAAAAGGAAAACGTTTTGGTATTTCAATGTGCATAAAATGATCGGATGTATGATGAATATGATAGGTCTCATAAAAGAGCTTCGCCATCTGTTGATTTAAACAAAAACATGGATTACACATCACATTCTGTCTCTTTAAATGACTCATCTCATTCGATAAATGTTTATGAGGATGATAAGCACCACCCATTCCTATTAATAAAGGTAAATCAAATCTTACCTTATATGCTCTCAATTGATTCTTTTGTAGTAGAGGAAAGATAATACGTTGATGTTGAGGTGTAAATACTATATCATCTTCACATATAAGAACAAATTTATAATTTTGGTCAATTATATGTTTCCACATACGAATGAAGGAGAGCCAGTTTGCGATTTGAAAATCAGTTAAATAATTATTTTCACATGCACATCTTTTTTGTCCACATCGAAAACAGAGTGGACCCAAATATACCTTATCTGTTTTTTTAATATCGATTAATTCTTGAGAACTATAATGTGTAGCATCAAAAAATTCATAATCTTCAATACCTACTCGTTGAAATTCTTTTCTTATATGTTCTCTTCGGTCTTCACTTTCTTTTAAACTTAATACAAGAATCTTATCAAATATCTGATTCCATATCTTCATTTTTTTCTTCCTTTTTCTTCTTCATGAGAATTTAATTTTCACTTTTGACCTCTATCCACTTTTTTATTCATTTCGAAAAAAATAAATAAACGAACGATTTTATATTTTTTCTTACCTAAATTATAAGAAAAAAAGTAAATCTATAAAATAAAAAATCTTTATATAGAGTATAATGAAAATGATCCATCCTTCGGATAAACTTTTTAATTCTACCGAACTCCATTCCTATTTATTACACTTACATGACACTGAGTGTGATGATTATGAATCGGATGCTCCTCTTTCACCCCAAAAAAATATCCAATCCGATATTTTATTGAGAGAATTTGTCAGAGAAGGTGACAACTTCAAGGCGGTAGATACCTATTATCGCACAGAAGAGAAGGATTCTTTTGTCGATATTAATCATTCATCCATCAAATTACAATATTCTACCGAAAATAACTGCTATTTTATCTCCTATCCCATCTTCGATGACAATAATTATTTACAATATGAATGTAAAGAATATATTGATTTATATATTATTCATGATTTAATACTTGATATACATGATGTTCAAATTACAAAACAACAATTATTATTTAAAATGTCTATGAAAGATATCGAGATGGATGAAAAATTAATTAAAGATTTATATTTAGATACTTATTATACTATTAAAGATAAGAAGATACAAGAGGAGAAAAAAATGAATAAAAAATATATATTTGCTATTCGTCATCCTCAACTATCCGCTCCTCAAAATTCAACTACTTTTTAGATTTTGATTTTATTTTTGTCTTCTTTTTTTTAGGTTTATATGAAAAATCAATCACATCATATATACCACAACTCTTCTTTTTTACAGGATAATTGTTCTTAAATGCTCTTATCATATTTTTAAATATCGTTTTATTATAAGATCTTAATTTATCTTCAAAGGATTTACTTGTACGAATATCAAATAGATTGGATATAAACTGATTATGTTGCGAACTTTTAATATACTTAAATACATTATATTTTTTTCTCTTCTTCATATCAAATATATTTACCTCGTCACCTAAATCATTTTTATATATATTAATGATACTATCGAATATAGAATATAATTTATTTAATTCAACCTTACTAATATCTTTAAAACCTTTACCAAATAAATACGATAAAGATGTTGTTGTATCTTTATTTAATGTTATCTTTTCAATACAAAGTATATCATAATAAGAATGTAATAAAGATAATAACTGAATAATTGGTTTTGTATCAGCTGTATAGAAAATGAAAATAAAAGAACCACCTCTTTTTTGTAAATTAAATAACATTAATATTTGAATAAAAAAATTATAAACATTAATCTGTTCTTTAAAATAACTAATCTGTGATAATTCACTATGACCTAAACTACCTGTCATAATCAAAAAATCGTACTCAGATGTTTTTGTCTTTATTCTCTTTTCATCCACTAAATCAATTAATTTGTTTTTATTCTTTTCTTCATAACTATAAACCGCTCTATACAAAATCTTACAATCAGTTGTTACAAAAACATTCTTCTTTAATAAATGTTTCATAATCTCATCATAATATATATTTAATCTTTTAAATATCCAATCATTTGTACCACAATATCTTGTTAAATCAATTAAACATAATTTATCTATTTGTGTAATATCCTTAAAGATTGTTTGAAATGCATAAAATGTATAATTTGTAATATGAGAATAAGGAATATATGTAGAGGGTTTTTTCTCTTTCTCTTTCTTGGATTTTTTCATTCGAAAACTTGTTCCTTTTGGATAAAACGTATCAATTGTATTATAAATTGATGCTTTTTTATAATATTGTTTAGCCTCTTTTGTCTCATAATCATATCCATCTTCAATAAGCTTTATATTTTTTTTTATTTTATATTTTTTCTCATGAGGGAAACAGATCTCATTTACAATAAAAGAATTTATCCTCTCCTCATCTTCCTTCTTTTTTTTATCATCAAACTCAAATACCATCATATCCATCTTATGTTTATCAATATATCCACCCTTTAGTTCAATAATATTTTCAATAATTTTAGGTACATATTGATATTCATTACCTTGAGGAGGTATAAAATATGTTTTAATCATCTCTTCAATCTCATTTTTCATATGATATTCTTCTTTCGCCAATTCATTTTCAAATAAAATAAAAAAGATTTTACAGGGATATATAATACGATTATGATTATAATCAAAAAATCGTGATTCTTCTTTCGGTATCTCTTTAAAATAACTAAAATATTTAGATTTTTTCATTATTTCAAAACCTGAGTATTCTCCATATTCCTCATTCGATTCCCATCCAGGTATAGTGATAAAAAATGAAAGAGGTCTTTTATTTTTAGTATCATCTAAATTTCGTATCATCTTAAGTGCCATCTCTTCAATCACTTCATTTACAAAAGGAGGATTTGCCACATATTTACCTCTTTTACATTCAATACCATAAAAACTACCTTTACTTAAAAAATATTTTTCAATATCATAAAAAAGTGAACCAAATTGATGATATTGTGTATTAATCGCAGATCCAAACATTTCAAAGTCAAATCCTAATCTTTTTTTCATTTCAAAATAAAATTCGGGGTTGCATGCTAATTGTTCATTACCTGCTTGAATTGTCTCATAACGAATCAATAAACAGGCTAATAAATTTTCAAAAACCTTTGGTTGAAAATCAATCTTATTTTGTTTACAATAAATCTGATTTTGATTTTCTAATTTTTTTATTAATAAAGGATTTACACGAATAGATATCTTAAATATATCAATATCACCTTTTTGATGTGAATCAATAATATAATTGATTGTGATTAAATCATACATTTGATTTAAATTCCTTCTTTCAAATCGATAATTCATTTTATTCATTTGAAAAAAAGGACTTTTTTTAAATTCTTTTAATTCTTCAATGATTTTATTGCATTTTTCAGAAAGATTAAAATCTTCTTGAAAAGAGATGAAGTCATTTTCTTTGATATGATATTTTTGTAATATAAAGAAGAATGATTCTCGAAGACCTTTTTCATAATGACCATTTTTGGGAAAAAGAGGATCATCTCGTGTCGATATAAAAGTCTGTTTTTTAAAATTTTCAAATATAAATTGCAAAATAAATCCAAAACAGCTTTTAAATTCAATAGAATAACCTTTTTTTTGAAAGTATATTTTTAATTCATTCGCTAATTCTCGTATTATTTGATATCTTTTTAATTCCAATAAAGGTGATAATTCTTCATCGATTATCAAAATAGGAAAATAGGTATATTCATAATCATCCTTCGGGTTATTTATAAGGATTCGATTCTCTTGTGTATATTTCATACCTTCTATCTCTTCCCTATATTCTTTTTTTTATTATTTATTTATTTATAAAAATTAACTATTTTTAATATATAATCACAAAAAATAATTAAAAATCATTTTAGAGAATACCATAAATCGTAATAATATATTTAAAAACTCGGATATGGCAAAATGAAAACACGAATTATTAAAAATCCCATAATAAGTGTAATTTTTACGCCACTGGCAAAAAATAAATGGGTAGTCCGAAAAGTAATGTTACTTTTCGGACTAGGGTAAAAATGTTAAAATGCACAAAAATGCAAATTTTTTCAATAGGGTACGTAAAATTTTGATTTTTGAAGTCCGATATGTCATCTGAAAAAAATCTGTCAAAAATGATTTTCTCAAAAATTGGTGTACACATCGGACAAAATTCTCGGGTTAAAAAGGGAGGAGAATCGATTTTTTTAGGACCGAAAGTGACACAAAATGACACAAAAATTAGGTCTCAAACGTAAATGTGATGTTGATGTGTATATTGATTTTTTTTAGTGCAAAAACGATTTTCTAAAAAATTGGTGTACACATCGGGAAAAATTCTCATGTGAGCTTGAAAAAATGTGTCAGAATCCGTATCGGACAAAAATAAAATTGATGTACACATCGATGACGTTTTGGACTAGGGGTACTTTAAAAGTGTCACGAAAATCACATATCGATGTGTCATCTATTTTGACTATTTTTAGTGTACACATCGACAATCAAAAAACATATGTACACATCGCCAACTTTTTTTTTTGATGTACACATCGGACAAAATTCTCAAATTTTTTTTTAATGAAAAAAACATAAATGTCATAATGACGTGTAGAGTGAAAAACATTGTTTTTGGTGTACACATCGGACAAAAAATGTCAGAAGCCGTATCGCGAACTTTTTTTTTTAGTGTACACATCGATTACTTTTCGGACTAGGGTAGGTCTCTGAAGAGGACCTAAAAATGCACATATTTTTTGTCGACGTGTACACATATTTTTGTAAAAAGATGACACATCGATATCGATTTTTAAGTGTACACATCGCCAACTTTTTTTTTTGGTGTACACATCGGACAAAATTCTCAAAATTGAAAATGAATAGGGTACGTAAATCATCAGAAGCCGTATCGACATTATTATAGGATTTTAGAATCCGTGTCGATATATGATTTTTAGAAAAGTTTTTAGAGAAAAAGTTGTTATTGATTTTGGTAGTACTCTCTAAAATAAAGTTTTAGAGTTTTTGGAGATGGTAATGAGGGGTAGTCCAAAACGTAATCGACACGGCTTCTGTTTTTATTTTACAAAAAACATATTTTTTATAAAATAGTAAAAAAATAAATGATATTACGATATATGGTAAAATAAAAACAGTAATTACATTTATGTTTAAATATGATTTTTAAAGCTCGCGTTTTGACCCTTTTTTTTGGAATTTTTTTGGGCAAAAAAAAATGATGAGCTTTGTTTTTACCAATGAAAAATGATGTAATTTCAAAATTTATTCATAAATCAATAAATAAACAATATTTTTTGTATATGCGTAACAATATATATCCAATATAAATATAAAAACACCTAAAAAAAAAGTTTTTTTAGCTCTTTTTTTTTAAAAATTTTTTTTTTTCAAAAAAAAGCAAAAAAAAAATCAAAAAAAAAAAAATTTATTTATTTATTTTTTAAATCCTTTTTTTGTGAAATTAAAAAAAAAAATAAAAAATGTACTTTAAAAATATATAATAAAATATTATTTTTGTTATAAAAATATTATTTTATTATCATATACAATAATAAATATTTAAAAATAAAATTATATTTAAAAACTGAGTAAGAATAAAACATTATTAAAATAACTAAAATTTCAAAAAAAGAGGGTATTTTGTGAGCGTTATTTTTAGAAAATATATATTACCATAAAAATATAAAAATAATATTTTTTGTATTAGATTATATTATCAATGTATATCATAAAATTTATAAAATATATTTATAAAAATATTAAAATAAGTTATAAAAAATAATGGGATTTGGCAATAGTAAAAAAATGACTTTTTTTGAGCTGTATTTTTAATTATATATTTTATAATTAAAATTTAATATACTTTTAATATAAATTAACAAACATTTTATTTATGTTGACCACCTTTTTCGATAACACGTTTAAGACGTACTTTCTCTTCTTTAATACGATTTTTTAACAAGAAGTCTGTACAACGCTCTGCTTTATCCATATTTTTCAAGAATTCAGAAAGACGAGTCTTTAAGTATTCTTTATTCATCGGTTTGGTTACAACCGATTTGGCATATTGAATCTTACCTTCATGTGTATTTAAGTTTTGGATATCATATTTACCCATAAATTCTAATACACGAGGTGTTAATTCATTCTTTACCTTCTTTCTTTCATTCATCGCTTTTTGAAGTGTACGAATGTCATCATCTAAAGTAAGCCATTTTTTAACTTCTTCTTTAAACATAACGAATTCAGGATTATCATCTGTTAACTCTTCATACTCTTCTTCATCTAAATCTTCCTCTTCTTCACCTTGATTAAAATTTAAATCTTCTTCATAGATAATATTCTTTTGAATTTTAGGTTGATATATTGAAGATGCTGGATTAAAACTAGATGACTTTTGTGTAGATTGAGTTATATCAGAGATTGTTGAACGGCTTGAACGTGTTGAATAATTACTACGATGAGAATAAACGGATGTATTATCATCTTCATCATCATCTACATTTAAACTTTCTATCTCTTTTAAAGACTTAGGTATATTCGAAGAAGAATAACTCGCTGATTTAAACATTTTTCTCTATTATTCTAATCATAGAATTTTTTTTACGAAAATGAATTTTATATAAAATAATTTAAAGAAAAAGAGAATAGAATGAAATTATTTTCCTATCTTATACCAAAAAGACTTATTTATCATAGTCATAGATTACTTCCTTATCAATATGATATAGAAAATCAATATCAAGATTATTCTTTTTTAGAAGACGAGATTCCTCAATCTAAAAAAATATTTTCTTTTTTTGATAAAGATGGATATATTATCGATATACAAGATTTGTATCAGAATATTCATCTATTTCAAGATTTATTTACTTATCTAAAGATTGATAACCAAAAGATCTTTCATTTTATTCGACCGAATACTTATTATTCATTTTTTCCAGAGTCTTTTTCAAAATGTCTTTATGGTATTTTTCATTATTACTTTTCTATCTATTTTTCAATAAAATCGAAAGATCTAATTGAGAGTATTGAAAAAAATATACCTTATGAGTGGTTTGTATATTATATTCATAATTATGGTATTGAAAAGTTAAGTTCTTCTGAGATAGAAAAGATGATAGAATATAAACGTTTTGATTTATTTCATTATTCTTATAAATATCATCTTATCCCCGAAAATAAAAATAATATACTTATTTATGTTTTACAAAATAAAAAAAATCTTTGGCTACATGCATTTATCGAAGATGGATGGTTCTTTCCCTCTCGTGTGATTGAATATATGATTATAGATAATCTTTATTATGAATTAAATTTCCTACTTACTCATTATCCTCAACAATATGAACTAAAATCTTATTTATATTTACAAGTTCAACCGAATTCAATCCATATTCTTGAATTGTTATATCATAATGGTTGTAAACCAACTACAGAATTTATCAATTATTGTTGTTATGAGAATAATATAAAGTATTTAGAATGGTGTTTACGATACAATGTAAAATATACAATCGATTCATTTCGTTTAACTATACAACATTATCATGAAGATTGTTTTTATCTATTATATCAAAAAACAATGGCTATCACTAAAAATAAAAAATAAATGGATACTTATATAATTTATGTATCCATTATCAAAATAAAAAAATAGCAGGTTTTTTATGGGATAAAATGTAAAATTAATTATACTTTTATTTTAGAATATAATTTTTTTCGATATAATTTTTGTACTCTTTTTATCATTCGAATAATTTTATACCAATCAAATTCCCACATGCTAATTAAATTATATCCTAATTTTTTAATATGTTCTTCTCTACTTTTTGTTTTTTCATAAAGTAGACCAAATGTTGTTTTTGTCATATAA
>JACCDH010496036.1_pt1 | contig 14645 bp, 14 predicted proteins | sample 7442481 | NCBI WGS metagenome assembly JACCDH01 (sample SAMN15323433, study PRJNA562643) | freshwater metagenome | isolation source: river surface water | place: USA:Blue River Watershed | collected 2017-08-15
ATAACCAACTACTCAAACTACGGGAACTTTCTATTGGTTACACACCAAAGGAAACACCGCTACCACAAATCAGGAATTCTTCTGATGCTTATCGACTACTCAAAGAGTTGTTTGAGCCCAATTCCTTGGGTTTGAACGAGCAATTTGTCGTCTTGTATATGAACAGGGCTAACAGAGTAATTGGTGGCTTAAAAGCGTTCAAAGGAGGCATTTCTGCAACGGTGGTAGATCATCGCATCATCTTCGCAACCGCACTCAAAGTTTTGGCTTCAGGGATTGTTATCGCACACAATCATCCCAGTGGAAATTTGGATGCTTCTGATGAGGATTTGAAGCTCACCAAGAGAATCAAAGAAGCAGGCGAACTTCTGGATGTTCGATTGATTGACCATCTCATCATAGGGATAAAGGATGACTATTCGAGTTTTGCTGAAAAGGGCTGGCTTTAATGCTGGCCCTAATTACAGAACAATTGTTAATGAAACGTTTATCAGAAACAAAAGTACTAGCGGTTAATTAAAAGGTTTTTACTGGTCGAGCACAGTGTTTCCAACCACTCGTTGAAGAAGTTCCGCTTAATCCATGAGATAATGCATAATCGTTTTTTCTACAATCCAATCTCCAGTGGTAGTCTTCATTATAATAATCTGAACACCAATAAAACCAATCTCCAACAAGATCTTCGTTTTGGTATGCAATTTTCGGATTTAATCCACCTAACAAATCCGACTGGTCAAAAACTAGCTTCATTTCCTTGATTTTCGGCAGCCTCCATGTACCATCTCCATAAGATCTACAGAGCATCTTTGCGTCCCCCCAACTAAATATATTTGACCCACCTATATCTGAATTAGCGGCAATTAAACCATGACATTGATTATATAGCGCTACAATTATCCCACCTAAATATCTCTGACCAATCTGGAAATTACATTCTTTAATATTGGCCTTTGGTGGCGCTGTAGTTATTGCTGGAATAGCAATTGGGTTGTTAACATCAGATAAAGGGGTTAAAAAATCACTTTTAAAGCTAATTAATTGTTTTAGGTTATTAGCAGGGATACAAAAACCAATATTTTCTGCTGTTTCAATTCCACTCACAGCTATTCCTAATAACTTGCAATTATCATCCAATAGTGGGCTTCCACTGCTTCCATGAGAAATTGGAGCAGTAATTTGAAGATAACTTTTAGAATTGATTGACCTTTTAGCACTCAATATTCCTTCGGAAATGGTTTTGTTTAAACCAGCGGGTGAGCCAATAGTGAAAACTTTCATTCCAACCTCGAAATCACTCTCACGGAAATTGAGTTTGTTATTGGAATTGTATGCTATTTTAAGCAATACTAAGTCATTGATTTCATCGATTCCCAAATGACCCAGAACATTATATTTTATGCTTGAATTGCTTATGGTAATGAATGCATATTTTGCGCCTTTGATAACATGGAAATTTGTAACTACTATATTAGAATCTATGAAAAATCCAGAGCCTACAGAATTGTCTGTTTCTACAGTTACGGTTGCATCAACAGCTTTTTCATAAATTTCTTTCGCAGTGAACGTTTCAGAATCTTTCCTATCTGAATTGTCATTTTTCGACTGATTACATGAAAAAAATAGCAGAGAAATTATTAATAATTTATACATAGTTAATTTAAAATTAGGTCCAAAAATATAATAGGAATTTAGTGGTTGATCTAAGTCGAATGGTAAACAAACTTAAGCAATTTCATTGCTAAGTCCATTTACAGATAGTTCAACTTAGTACATGGATAGTCTAGCTTAATGGCCAATTGAATTAATCAGTCCCTGTACTTATTGTAATGTTTTGGATGAATATATATTATCTCCTCTTCTTGTCTTTCGTTAAGATAAGCGATTGCCTCGGATTTGTCAATTTCAAGCTCATGAACTACCATTGGTTTTCTGTCACGCATGTTTTTTACATTCTGAAACTTCTCCGCAATTGCTTTATTGAGAGTCCAACTTACTCCATATATTTTGTTTTTTGCTTCAGATTCTGTTCCACCACGATAGATAGTAAATTTCTCAGGCAACTTAGAGAAGAACTCTAATTCTTCTGGATTCATCAATTTTTCTCTATGCTTTCGTTTCGATAGGAACAGTTTATAATATGTCGTGTAAGGTATTTTCTTATAGTCTTGCATCTGATAATCTGATGCCAAATTTTTCCAATATTGCTCATCAGTAAAGTCATCTTTGTATTTAATAAAAAGTGAGATTTTTTCAGAAGTGTCTGAAATTATTGATGCGGCATCATACCCATTGTTTTTTTTGACATCTTCAAGAAACATGTAAAGTTCCCCATAAGTTTGCAATAACTTTATGTCTTCGTCTGGCACACCATTAACTGTAGACTCAAGTTGTCGCTTCAGTAACAATACTTTTTTTCCTATCAAGGACTTTAACTTTTCATCAGTAATATCTTTCGAATATTCATCCCAATTACTAATGAGGGCGTTAGACATTAATATAATATTTTGTTCCCCAGAAAACAATTTCTTTATATCTGGCTTTTCTAAATCTTTCATCATGTCACAATAATACATGGATATGCCCACAATTCAAACCTGTCGGATTCTCAAAACATAAATTCTATTTAACTCCTAATAATTAGTTAAACAGATTCATAAACAAAACCTCTGTTCAAGATTCAGGGAATATTATATTTTAATTATTAGATATGGTTTTGATTCTCATTTCCTAACAAAACCGGCATTCCGGCTGCCTACAATACGATTAAGTTCTTTTTCATCTTGTATTGTATACGGACCATTCAACTGGCCTCGTTTTAATTCTGCTATTACTTCGCTACGTTTCTTTCCTCTTGAAGGGGACACCTGATTTATTGAACCTCTAAATTTCGACCTGTTTTTCTTGGTCTTGTGCAGAGTTGTATCTAAACTCATGCTCTCTGTTGAGGTTTTTACATTAAAGCCACAAATTAACCGATGTTTATTGTAGGCAATTACCGTAAACCCTTTACCACAATTTTTACATTTTGTGAATTTCCCATTTTGTCCACGCCATTTTGCTTTTGAGAGATTCCTCATCCAATTAAGTTATTAAATCCTAATCCCCCTATCATACAACATCGGCTGGAAGTTCACGAAAGACTCTCTGATGTTTGCAATAGATCCTAATTCCTTTTTGGCATCGGCTATCTGTAAGTACTTCAACTCAAGTAATTCAGTCAACTTGTCCATATCAAGCTCCTCTACGCCCTCTTTCACATACTGACCAAGCACAAAGTTGATAAACTCCTGTTGCTTGTCTGTAAGCCCTGTAATCGTCTCTCTGGCATACTCTGCTCTAATACCCCTATCGATCATTTTAGACTCGAAAGCGATATAAGCAAGCACATCATAGAGATCGCTGTTCTCTGCGTTCAAAACCTTCTGAAACGCTTGTAACTGTGGTTTGGCGAATCCACGTTCTTCTAATTGCAACAATAGCTTCTTACGGGTATCTGGTTTGCTCCAAATAGCTCGAAGTTCGTCTTCATTCTTGAAAAGAGATGGCAGCTCCCCAAACAAATTCTCTAAAAACTCCTTTGCGCTAATCTGGCGACCATCTGGACTCCAAAACGTGGTGTGAATCATATTTTGGAGCTGCCTCACTTTGCCATCCGCTAAGCGGACTTTAATCATCACCTTTGGCTTACCGTTACATCTGCATTTTGTGTATCCACAAACCTCACAAGGCTCTCCAGGATCATCAATAGAGCATCTACAAGGTCTTTCTCCGCAAGTATTACAAGGTTGCGGTGGAGTTACTGGCTCTTTAACTACAGGATCAACAGGCTCACCATCCCAATCAGGATCGTTAAACAGCTTGTAGGCATCGTAAAAATCGTAAATAGTAAAATAGTCCTTGCCTTCAAACAAGCGGGTACCACGACCTACTATTTGCTTGAATTCAATCATGGAGTTCACCTTCCTCATCAGTATGATGTTACGAACCTCGGGTGCATCTACACCTGTACTTAACTTCTGTGAAGTAGTGAGTATGGTAGGAAGTGATTTCTCGTTGTCCTGAAACTCTCTCAAATAACCTTCACCCGTATCACCGTCATTTGCGGTAACACGTTGGCAGTAGTTTAAGTTTTTAACAGTAGCGTGCTTGTTGATGAAGTCCCTAACCATGGCAGCGTGATACTGGGTAGCACAAAAAACCAAGGTCTTTTCATTCTGATTGATTTGCTCCATGAATACCTTCACCAAGTATTCTTCACGCTCTTTGATTTGAATCATTCGATTCATTTCATCCTTCGTGTATTCACGACCTTCTTCAATTTCTCCTTGCTCGACTATATCGTCTGGGGTAAAGGTGTAGGTATCAGCTGTAGTGGAAACCTGTTTGACTTTAAAGGGAGTCAAGAAACCATCGTTGATACCGTCTTTGAGCGAGTAAATGTATACAGGCTCACCAAAGTACTTGTAGGTATCTACGTTTTGATCTCTTTTAGGGGTGGCAGTAAGTCCTAATTGAACAGCTGGACTGAAGTAGTCCATGATCGCTCTCCAGTTACTTTCATCATTGGCTCCACCTCTATGACACTCGTCAATGATGATGAAGTCAAAGAAGTCTTGTGGGTACTCACCAAAGTATGGTGACTCATTATCACCGCTTAAAAAGGTTTGAAAGATGGTAAAGAAAACACTTCCGTTCTTGGGTACTTGACCTTTCTTTCTAATGTCAGCAGGCTTGATTCTAACGAGTGCATCTTCATCAAAGGAAGAAAAAGCGTTAAAGGCCTGATCAGCAAGTATGTTTCTATCAGCAAGAAATAGGATTCTAGGTCTTCGTTGATTGTTTGACAAGCTCCATTTGCCTTGGAATAGCTTCCATGCAATCTGGAAGGCAATGGCTGTTTTTCCTGTGCCTGTCGCCAGTGTAAGTAAAATGCGCTTTTGATTATTTGCGATGGCTTCCAGTACTCTAGTAATAGCGTTTTCTTGGTAGTATCTGAGCTTCCATGTACCTCCACGATCTTCGTATGGAATGGTAACCAACTTATCACATAGTTCCTGCGCTGTCAACTCCTGCTGAGTTGCATTGGCAGTAGCAAATGTCATTTCCCATAACTCCTGTGGGGTTGGGAAAGTGTCTATGGTTGTTTCCTCTTGGGTAAGAAGGTCTATTTGGTAGTATGCCTCACCATTTGTACTATAAGTAAACCTTAAGTTAAGCCTTTTGGCATACCTAATGGCTTGATCTCTGCCATCGCTTACGTAAGCGTCATTGCGCTTGGCTTCGATGACCGCAATATTTCTGTTGTTAAATTGAAGAACGATGTCTGCTTTCTCAGGGTTGCCTCTTCTGCCTTGACCAAGTATTCTTCCTGGAGTTATAGGGAACTCACGTTTAATCAAACTCCCATTGGAATGCCATCCTTGGCTTCTTAAATGGGGATCAATCAGGTTTGCTATGGTTTCGGCTTCATTCATGGGTTAAAGTTCTCCTGCAAATGCTTTGTTGAGTATTGATTTCTTTAACTCCTCCAAATCACGGAGTTTTTGTTGGTATTTGGATTCAAGTCTATCTGTTTTAAAATGAAGTACTTTAATTTCATCTACAATTTCCTTTTGCCTAGCTAAATTGGGTGCTGGAATATATAAGCTTCTAAAAAAACCCAAACTCAAATTAGCTCTTGCACTATTTACTTCGTTATCATGTAAGTGCTGTTTTGTGAATGGAGAATTTAATATAAACATCAGGTATTCATTCAATAATAGGTGTGGATTACATCGTATCAAACAAACGGCCTGATTAATGTTTGCAATTTCATCTAGATTAAATATTGCTGTTCTTCCAATTGAAGCACCAACAATATTGGTAAGAACATCCCCATTTTTAAGAATTGATTTCTTATCTGATATGTTAAACTTTTCTTCAACATACTTTCGTTTTTCCAATAGCAATTCATTTTCTCCAACATTCTCGCTTGTAACAAACAAAACTCCAGGTTCGTCAACATATTTTATACCTTGCCATTTTGGCGATGAACCTTTTGATATCAGAAATGAAAGGTCTTCTAACTTTTTTTCATCGCCACCATTCTCAAACACAGAGTTAAGGTAACTCTCAAACAGCTCTTTGGCATTCTGAAGGTTCTTTTGGGTATTTTCTATTGCCTTGTCTATGGCTTCAAAGGCCTTGTCTATAATGGATACTATGCGTTGTTGTTCTATAAGGGAAACAGGAAAATGTAATTCGAGATTTCTAAAGGCTGGAACATCAAGATTTTTTTGAGCAGTCCCTTTTGCTAGGTTATAGATTGTGTCATTGAGAGAGAATAGATGCCAATTTAAAAATGCTTGTAAAATTGCATCTGAATTTTTAGGTTTTACACTTAACCCACTATCATTCAAAAAAAACTTCCCTTTTACAAATCTTGTGCATTTCTCAGACATTGCAAACCTAGAAACAATAAAACAATCTTCCCTGTTGTGTACATCCACGAAAAATGTTGCTCCACCACCACCATAAACAGGATAAATTGATCCACCATCTCTTTTGTTCACTACTCTAGTACCGTATTCAATTGTACATAAGTCATCAAGTCGCACATATTTCCAACCTTCCTTCATATCAATCCTGCTATTGAGTTTAGAATGCTATTGGTTTCTTCGTCTAATGACCTCATCTCTGCCAAGATTTCAGTAGGGGCACGAACAATCTTCTCCTCTTTCTTGGTAGGGTTTTTTACAGATAGATCGTAAGTCATAGTATCCACGTTGGAAACATCAATTGTCCATGATTTATCAGAGTCAGATTTTGTCTTCTGCAGAGCGATGAAATCCTCAAGGTCTTTATCGTTCAAGGGATTGGTTTTACCCATGTTCCTGCCTGGATCTAACTGATAGTACCAAATCTTATTAGTAGGCTGCCCCTTCTCATAAAACAGAACTACAGTTTTTACTCCTGCACCCTGAAAAGTACCCGAAGGCATGTCAAGTATAGTATGAAGGTTGCAACTCTCTAGAAGGTGCTTTCTAAGGGCAACAGAAGCATTGTCTGTGTTGCTTAAAAACGTATTTTTAATAACGATAGCAGCTCGGCCACCAGCTTTCAGAATCTTGACAAAGTGTTGCAAAAACAGGAATGCAGTTTCACTGGTCTTGATGTCGAAGTTCTGCTGTACCTCTGGCCTTTCCTTACCTCCAAATGGTGGGTTGGCAAGAACTACAGAAAACCTGTCTTTCTCCTGTATGTCACGTAAGTTCTCACTTAGTGTATTAGTGTGGATGATGTTTGGTGCTTCTATTCCATGCAGAATCATGTTCATGATTCCAATGATGTAAGCGAGGTTCTTTTTCTCTTTGCCGTAAAAGGTTTGGGTTTGGATAAACTTCAAATCTGAAGTAGACAAAGCAGAGCGATCTCTTGTCATGTACTCATGAGCTTCACACAAGAAACCAGCACTTCCAACAGCTCCATCGTAAACTTTATCTCCAACCTTTGGATTTACCACGTTAATCATCGCACGGATAAGTGGTCTAGGAGTGTAGTACTGGCCACCATTCCTACCTGCATTACCCATGTTCTTGATCTTGGTCTCATAAAGATGACTCAACTCATGCTTATCAACTGATGTTCTGAAGGGTAAGCCGTCTATATGCTCTACGATCTCCCTTAGATTGTAGCCACTCTGGATCTTGTTCTTCAGCTCGGAGAAAATTTCACCTATCTTGTATTCAATGGTCTGGGGGTTATCTGCGCTTAACTTAAACCCTTTCAAGTAGGGGAACAGCTGTTGATCTACAAAGTCTACAAAGTCAGGACCAGTTAATGCTACGTTGTGGTCCAACTTGCCATCAGGGCCTTTGGGCATTGCCCATGACTCCCATCGGAACTCAGGCGCTAGTATAAAATTGTAAGTATCACCTTTGAGTTCTGCTTCATCCATTCTATCCTTCTCAAAGTCATCAAGGTACTTCAGGAACAGAATCCATGAAGTCTGTCCGATGTAATCTAACTCGCTATCAGCTCCCGCATCCTTGTATAGGATATCATCTATGTTTTTAAAGGTTTGTTCGAACATGGTAAAGTGCAAATCTAATTAAAAAGTAGAGTCCAATTATTGTGGTAAATAGAGTCCGCTTCTAGTGAGAATTTTCTCAATGTATTTGGATTTCGGGATTGGCCTTTCTTGCCAGGAGTAGTTAGCCATGCACTATGGCTTTGGGTAATTTGTTCTGATACAACCGCACTTGGAACAATGTAGAAATCTGGCAATATGCCAACATTGTTTAATTTTACGAATACATAGTAAAAGGTAGGGTCCTTGATTTTTTCTGCTTTCTCATTGAGCACCCAAGTAGTTCTACCTATTTGGTTTGTTTTTACTTGTATACTGATGGTATGTGAGGCATCTTCGGTTGTTGCAAGAATGTCTATCCCTTTTGCATTCCTGAGGGTAATTGAGGCAATAAAGCCATGTCGAGAAAGTTCAGCAGCAACAAAATACTCTCCTGCAACTCCTGCCAGTCCTGATGATAGTTCTAGTTCCATTGTATAACAATTGTAAATAAATAGACAAACCTTGGAATGGACAAAATAACTTTCTAATGAACCCGGTAAACTTGATAGGTGTACCCTTTAAGATAGATTTTTTCATCAGTCATTCTTTAATTGTAGGCGCAACTGATGATTTTGCCAATTTGGAGCTTGCTTGATCAGGGGTTACAATTTAGTTATTATTCTATAATTGACTATTTTGTAAATTTGGCTCATGGATGGCCCATTTGTAGTAGACGAATACATTTCAGAGTTAGACATAGATTTTTTGCCATCAGGCATGCTGGTAAAGTCGGACACAGGTATGGGAGCAACTCACTTTGAACTTGTGAGTCCAAGAAACAGCATCATAGTTGAGCCTATCAGAGTGACTGCATGTAACAAAGTGCGATCAGCTACACAGAATAAAGACTATCCAAAGGATCGAATTCCATTCTATGTTGGTAGTGCGTTAGGCGAAATGTCAAGCCCTAAGGATGACGAGATAATCGAATACTTGAATGAAGTGCAAACTAAGTATAAGAAAGTAATTTGTGTTGCCGATAGCCTGCCACGTGTAATGAGGGTTATCGCTAATCACGAGCTTTATAATGCCGTTGATTTCTTCCTATTGATTGATGAAGTAGACTCTATCCAAATGGACTCATCCTTTCGTAAAGCAATGGAAGTGTGTTTAGATTTCTATCAGTATCAACATTCAGACAAGAGAGCAATGCTTACTGCAACTCCTCTGGATTTTTCTAATCCACTTTTGGCTAGCGAACCAATAACTCGGTTTGATTTGAGATCAACCACACCAAAGCCGACCACTTTTGTTAAAACGCCCAATGGTCTGCAGTACATAGTGGATAGAGTTGCCGAATTAACAGAAGTAGATGATAGTAAAATTGTTATTGTTCTAAATCATATGCATTCAATCCACCTTTTGATAGAGGCAATTGTTCAACTTGGTGTTGAAACAAAAGATATAGCAGTTTTATGCAGTAGTTTGAGTAAGGATGAATTCCCTCAACATCATAGGGAACTTACCAGTGATCTGTACCCTAGTAGGATCAATTTTATTACAAGCGCTTATTATAGTGGGTATGATATAAATGAAAGTTTTCACCTAATCTGTTATGCCAACTTTCTGATTAAGTCTACCATGTTGTCGCCCTCACAAATTAAACAGATACATGGAAGATGTAGGAAGCCCAACATGATTTTATCGCACAGCCTTGTTTATCGTCCACAGTACGAAAATGAACCTACAACCTTTGTTGAATTAACTTCAGAAGGTTTGAAGTCTGAAGCCCAAGCTATCGTGGATTCAGAAAGTTGTTTCAACATTCACTATCCGGAGGGATCAATCAATAATCTAGGCATCTTGAAAAACTTCCGAGCAATTCTTGTAGATGCATTGAATGCTAAGAATTTAAACAGTGTGCGTTTAAATAGCGACAAGAGCAAGTTGGTGATTTCTTATTTCTTCATTGACTCCAAGGTTGAGCAATACAACATATATAGCACGTTCTATTCGACAAAAGCCAATCCTGTTGAAAGACTACAGGAAGCTGGGTTTGAGGTAACCCCAGTTAACTATTATAATGAGATTGTCATTAAAGTAACTGAAAACCAACAGATAAATATCAAAAAGTCTAGACTTGTGGATAGGCTAAAGACTCTAGTGGAACTGCCAGAGGATGAAATTGCGGACGAGTTAAGAAAGATGGAAGGTGTGTTTGCCTCCACAATCAACGGCAGAGTGCTTAGTTTTATGAATGAGTTAAAATACTACTTCCCTCTGAAAGATGTGATTACGGAAGCTCTCAACGCTCTTGTTGGCTCTGATGGATTACCTAGGAGAGATCTACGTGCGTTTAATTATTGGTTAGTAGGAAAGTACTTTCAAACTGCAGATGAGAATACGCCAATAAGGGTTTTTGTTAACCATTATTTTAAAAAGGGTGAAATGCTCTCGTCTAAGCAAGTTGCTGAATACATGAAAGACTGTATCGTGCATTCACAGCTTAAGACTCTCTTGGGCTTTGACTCTAGGGTGCCAATAAGCGTTAAAGGCAATTCTAAATTGCTAGTTACTTTAGCCGCAAGGTTTGTTAATCTTAGCCGCAAAAGAAGACGAGGTGGAGACCTATTCTATGTTGTTGGTGTAATTCCACCTCAGACTCCAAGAGTGCTAGATGACATAGAGTTGTCGCCTAATGAAATGTTTATGGATCATGCTAGCATCGATTCCACTTTTGGTTAGATACTTACAGTTTTTTCTCGATAATCTTCGTCAGAATGGCGATCTGTTGCTCCAAGCTCTCTATTTGCTGGAGCATTAAATTTCTTTCTCGGTCTGCAAGACCTGTAACATACATAACCGTAGAAGCGTTTCCACCTTGTTGATGGAAGTTCTGTTGGATGTACATATCGTCATCTCCAACGATACTATTGATATTTACACCAAGGACCTCACTGAGTTGTTTCAAGCGCTCCAAGGTTGCTGAATCAGGATTCTTTTCAAGTTTAGAGTATGCCTGCTGAGAAATTTCAAGTTTATTTGCAACGTATTCTTGAGTGAAGCCAATTCCCTCACGGAGCATTCTAACCTTGTTGATCTCCGGGTATTGTTTGTTTTTTTGTTTCGTTGTCACGCTTGCAAATTACAACAACAAGTTGTTTTTTACAATCGTCTACCAAGGTTGTATTTGCCTATTTTTGTTACATGACCACGTCTTCTATGCAGTCAACAGATGACAATATGCCTGCGAGATTAAGTGACAATCCCGTTTATCATTCTCCAAATACAATTTTAAATATTTATGCGGGCTATCTCCGCACACTCGTAGATAATAAAGTTATCACCGTGAAGGGCATTTATAACAATGACCCAAACGCAAAGCTTTACTCGGGGTATTATTATGAAATTTTGAAAGGCGAAAATGACGTAGCTGTATTGAAAATAAAAGTCCCAGCATTGGTAAGGTCTAAGCTCCAAAACAAGCAGATTTATGTATTCTCGGGATTTCTAGAAAAAAAGGTAGCGACTTCGTCAGTTGAATTGGTATTTTGCGTTGATAGTGTTGTGTCTTCTGAAAAAAGTCATTACTCAGAGGCTGAATTGCTTGCCTTTCAGTTAATACAGCAAAAGATAGCATTGGGCTATATTGATGTGGAAGCAAAGATCCGAGAAAGCATTTACGACAATAGAAAGTTGCGTATCGCAAATATTTACGGTGAGTCGGCAATAGTTGACAAAGACTTTCAAAAAGGAATCGCAGGAGCGGTTGTGAATTTTGAGATTCAAAATTTCCGCTGCAATCTAGCTCAGCCAAATAAAATTGTCGAAACTTTGAAAGGACTTTCAAATATGGGGTATGATATTGTTGCAATAGTTCGAGGTGGTGGTGAGTTGAGTGCTTTGAGTGATCCAATAATTGCCAATCAAGTATTAAAGTTGCCGTCAGCATTCGTGTGTGCCATTGGTCATGCTGTAAATAAAACACTTCTTGACAAAATCGCTGATAAGAGTTTTGAATTGCCTCTTCATTACGGTGTTCAACTCCGAGAAATAGTTGAGCGGGCAAAAGAAGATTTAACCAACTCTAAAAGTGCCCTTCTTGATAAGGTAAGAGCCGAGGTCACAAAGTCTTATGCTGATACCCTGAAAGCAAATGAGGAGCAGGTTAAACTACTACAGGAGCATGTTAAAAATGCAAATGCGAGAAATATCGAAATGTTTACGCAGTATCAAAAAATTGATAGTGATCACAAGCTAGCCATTGAAAAAATAAAGCAAGAGAAAAACACATCGCAAATCATCGCTTTGATTATTGGTTTTGCTATTGCGATGCTAATTATTTACCTGTTGAAATAATGAGAGATTACTATTTTTCCGCATTTAGTGAAACAACGGCAATAACAGAACAAGTTATTGAAAAAACACAACTTGTGTTTGCGCAGTTAAAGTACGTTGGGTTATGTTGTTAGAGTTTGATCGTTATTTAAATGTGCGGTTGTGCGAAGGTTCGTATTACGTACATGTAGTGAATATCGATGAAACGATAAGTCAAAAGGGTATTGTGAATTTGTCTGTCAAGTTTGCAACTGCGGAGGGTTTCTTTGTTAAGGAGTATTTGCTGGACGAACGTGGAATGAGGTCTTTTTATGATGATTTTATTGCGGATTTCTACTGGACTAATCTACATCCCATTAACGGTCATAATAAGGAGTCTAAATTTAATTTTGATCTGCTGGATTCGGTATTTGATACCAATATGCATTTGCTGAATAGGGAATTTGAGATTGTTATCGAATATATTGATGGTCGCAATGAAATCACTGCAATAAATCCTTGTATGATAGCGCATGCTATGTCTCAAAGATATACAAAGCCTTTTTACGACAATTTTGAATCCGAACATATGTGTCACTCTGATATGCATAATGGGAAAGCTGTTGAAGTGTATTTAGATTCTGATTTTGAATTTGGAGGGCTCCGAGGTGAAGAGGCTGAAACCATGTATTGGAACATTGATTAAAAATGAAGATTACGGTTAGCGATATCATGAACATAAAGAAGTTGCCTAAAGGGTATCACTTGGTGAAAATTATCGAAGTGATTGATGGTAAATTAGAAACAGCAAATGAGAGGCTCGATTATTTTGATTGTGTTTTTCATGGAGCTGAAGGATTTGCTTCCGCTCGTTTTTTTAACAACTCAATTGGGATAGAAAAGATAATTACACTGTTTAAGGTTTGCGGAATCAAGACACCGCTGAATTACAAGATTAACAATCTGCTACTTAAACATGAAACGATTGTCATATTAATTGATGAAAAGGAGAATCTTTACGGAGATTTGGCTTTAGAAGTTGATGGGTATTTTTCTGTTCAACATAAAGAGAATTTCGAGCACAATGTCCCAGATGGTATTCATTACGTTGGGTTGCCGCACGATTTAGATTGGGATTTTATCTATTATGATATTATTGATCCTGAGAATGGTCAAATTAGAGATAAATATAAAGATTTGTAATGAAGATAAAATTAATAAACTACAACAAAACGATTGAAAATATTGGGCTGAATAGAGTGTTGATTGACGCAGTTAATGTCGTTAAGCCAGAAGAAACTGATGGGCCTGAGTTGCTAGAAGTTTTATTTTGTAATGAATCTGGGACACTGAAGAGGGAGTTTGATTTAAAGGAAGAGATTGAAGACATAATATCGTTGGTTTCTGCTTGTGATATTGAGATACCAGAGGACTTTGAATTCGATTCCAATTTGTTGATTGGTAAAGTCTTGCATATTGAATTGGTGCGAGATTTTGGATTTAGTCCTCATATTGAGAGTTTCAGGAAAATAAACAAAGAAATTAGTCCTGCCAAGGAAATGGGGGATATTGAACTTCCAGCTAATCCATTTGACGATGACGATATGCCGTTTTGATTAGGTAGTTTCTAGTACTTTAGACTCCTCAACTACTGTGACTTCTTGGAAGAGGTCAAGTTGGATGACGGTTTCATTTGATAATTTCCTAGTTTGTTGTAGCATTTCCTTTTTTACCTTGATGAAGCGCCAATCATTCCAGTGAATCTCTTCCATGCTCTTACCGTTTGCATTGATTAGTATCGGGTTGACAAGTTCTGCCAAAAGGATACTCGATCTTCCAATGGGTACTTCCCTGACTGTATAGACCCTCAGTAGTTCAGGAAAATGTTTGATCATTGCAAAAGCGTGTAAATCAACAGCGTCTGTTTTTCCGTAGCTCCAATTGGCATCGATGCATATCACCTTGTCTCCTCTGCGAAATTTCATGGATTCAGATTACGAATGTAATCACAAAGCCAACAATCATATGAACTAGACATGGTTGTAAATTATCTATGCTAGTTGTAGCTTCTAAAATTTGTGCCTAAATAACATTGGGGATTAAAACCGTCCCTTATTAATCTGGCCATCTCCAAATTCACTAATTACGAAAGTGAAGGTTATGATATGCACAATATGTTGTATTTATAATCTTTTTTTAACTGTTGAAAACACGGTAACACAGCACAGCTTTTCAGGTATAGTTTTGCTGCATGAATCTATCGTATTACATGCCTAAG
>JACCDH010895625.1_pt1 | contig 14643 bp, 11 predicted proteins | sample 7442481 | NCBI WGS metagenome assembly JACCDH01 (sample SAMN15323433, study PRJNA562643) | freshwater metagenome | isolation source: river surface water | place: USA:Blue River Watershed | collected 2017-08-15
GGATTTTCCGGTGACCGATGTGCTGGCCGGGATCGAAGCAGCCCGTGCAGTTGGCCTGGGACCCATCAAGGTCAACATGGTGGTCAAGCGTGGAACCAATGACCATGAAATTTTGTCCATGGCCCGGCACTTCAGGGGCACAGGCATCGTGCTGCGTTTCATTGAATACATGGACGTGGGCGCGACGAATGGCTGGCGCATGGACGAAGTGCTGCCCAGCGCCGAGGTGATTCGCTTGCTGCAAACTGAGCTGCCCTTGGTACAAATGGACCCTTCTGCCCCAGGCGAGACCGCCGAACGCTGGGGCTACGCCAACGCGCAGGGCAAGTACGACCCGACGTTGGGCGAAATTGGCGTGATCAGCAGCGTGACACAGGCCTTTTGCGGCGACTGCAACCGTGCCCGACTCTCCACGGAGGGCCGCCTGTACCTGTGCTTGTTTGCCAGCCAGGGCTATGACCTGCGACAGCTCTTGCGCGATCCGACGCAAAGCAATGCCGAGCTGGCTGCAACCGTAGACGCGATCTGGCGCGGGCGCAAGGACCAATATTCGGTGCTGCGCAGCCAGTTGGAACCAGACACATCGAATGGTCCGAGCCGCCGGGTGGAAATGAGCTACATCGGGGGTTGAAGACCATGGCCGTCCACCAGCAAGCTGCGGCGCCCTCCATCACTGGACTGATCCTGGCAGGCGGGCGCGGCCTGCGCATGGGTGGTGTGGACAAGGGACTGCAAAAATTCCGTGGCCTGCCCCTGGCTCAGCAAACCCTGATGCGCCTGCAAAAACAAAGTCTGCCGCTGCACACCGTGCTGATCAACGCCAACCGCAACCATGCAGCCTACGCATCGCTGGGTTTGCCGGTCTGCCCCGACAGCCTGGACAACTATGCAGGGCCACTGGCAGGCTTCCTCACGGGTCTTGAACGTTGCGAAACACCTCTCTTGCTCACAGTGCCTTGCGACACCCCGCTCTTTCCGCTTGACCTGGCAGAGCGGATGAAGCAAGCCATGGATGAGCAAGACGCCGACCTGGCCATGGCCGCAGCGCCCGAAGCCAATGGCATGGTGCGCCCACAGCCTGTGTTTTGTCTGCTCAAGATCGCGTTGCTCGACAGTCTGCTGGCGTTCACCCAAGGCGGTGGCCGAAAGATCGATGCGTGGACGGGTCTGCACCGTTGCGCCATCGTGCCCTTTGACTTGGCCCATGACAGTCCACACGCCTTTGCCAACGCCAACACGCTGGCTGAACTGCAGCAGCTTGAATCACTCTGATCCCCTTCCTCTTGCATCGGCCGCACTGACCATGACCACGCCACCGCCTCTTTCTTTGACCGACATCGCCGAGCGCTTGCAAGGATATGACCCACAAGCGCTTTCGGCACAGCATGTGAACGCATTTTTGGCCCAGCTGGTGCAACCCGTGCAGGAACAAGAAATCCTGCCCCTGATGCAGGCCCATGGTCGCATCCTGGCGCAAGATGTGGTCTCGCCCATCAGCGTGCCGCCACATGACAACTCGGCGATGGACGGCTACGCTTTATGCGGCGCCGATCTGCTGGCCGACCGCCCGACTACTTTGACTGTGGTGGGCACCGCATTTGCAGGTGCCGCCTGGCAAGGTCAATTGCAGGCTGGCGAGTGCGTGCGCATCATGACCGGGGCCATCATGCCCACAGGGCTGGACACCGTGGCCCCGCAAGAACTGGTCAAAGCAGACGCTGACACCGTACAAATCCCGCTTGGCCTGCTGCAAGTGGGCGACAACCGACGCCTGCTCGGCGAAGACTTGATGGCCGGGCAACCGGCCTTGCTGGCGGGCACGCGCCTGAGTCCTGCGGCATGCGGCTTGCTGGCCAGCCTGGGGCTGCCCACAGCCCCAGTCTGGCGCAGACCCAAAGTGGCTTATTTTTCAACGGGCGATGAAATCCTGAGCCTGGGTGAAGCCCCCCGCGAAGGCGCGGTTTTCGACAGCAACCGCTACACCGTTGCCGGCTTGGTGCAGGCGCTGGGCTGCGAGTTGATCGACATGGGGGTGGTGCGCGACGATCCAAACTCGCTGGAGAAAGCATTCTCGGAAGCTGCAAGCCAGGCCGATGCCATCATCACCAGCGGCGGCGTGAGTGTGGGTGAGGCCGACCACACCAAGGCCACGATGAAAAAACTCGGCGATGTGGCCTTTTGGCGTATCGCCATGCGGCCTGGCCGTCCCATGGCCGTAGGCCGCATCCAACAGGGCGCGCGACGGGCCGTGATGTTTGGCCTGCCAGGTAACCCGGTGGCGGTCATGGTCACCTTCGCCGCTTTTGTGCGTCCGGCACTGCAACAACTCATGGGCTGGAACGCGCCGGCTTTGCCCTTGCTCAAAGCCAGAAGTACCCAGGCCCTGCGCAAGAAACCCGGCCGCACCGAATACCAGCGTGGCATCGTCAGCACCAACGCAACGGGCCAATTGCAGGTGAGCATCACCGGCAACCAGGGATCGGGCGTACTCAGTTCCATGGTGCAAGCCAACGGCCTGATCGTGCTGGGCCATCACCAAGGCAATGTGTCTGTCGGAGACGAGGTGGATGTGATGATGTTTGACGGACACCTGTAAACACGGGTCACGCCAAAAATCAAACATCAAAAAAGCGGCAGAAGCCGCTTTTTTATGCGCAGACGAATTGCAAGGCCTGCAAATCAGCGCATCAATGCGCTGCGGTTTCTGGCGGCACTTCATGCGCCACGGCCTTGTTCGGCCCCGGCACGGCTTGGCGAGCGAGCAGCGAATACATGGTGGGCACCACAAAGATGGCCAGCAATGTGCCCAAACTCATCCCGCCCACGATGACCCAGCCGATTTGCGTACGGCTTTCGGCCCCTGCACCTGTAGCCAGCGCCAGCGGAACAGCCCCCAGCACCATAGCGCCAGTGGTCATCAAGATGGGACGCAAGCGCTGGGCCGAGGCTTTGATCAAGGCCTGTTGCATCGCCATGCCCTGCTCGCGCAGCTGGTTGGTGAACTCCACGATCAAAATGCCGTGCTTGGTGATCAGGCCCACCAGCGTGATCAGTCCAATCTGGGAATACACATTCAATGAGCCGCCGGTGTATTTGAGCGCCAGCAAAGCACCAATCATGGACAGGGGCACCGACAACATGATCACAAAAGGATCGATGAAGCTCTCAAACTGGGCCGCCAACACCAAGAAAATGAACAGCAGTGCCAAGACAAACACAACGACCAAGGCCCCTTGGGAATTCTTGAACTCGCGCGATGTGCCATTCAATTCAGTGGTGTAGCCAGGCTTGAGGACGGTGGCAGCGGTGGCTTCCATGAAAGTCAAGGCCTCGCCCAAAGAGTAATCCGGTGCCAGGTTGGCCGTGATGGTCACCGAGCGCCGTTGGCCAAAATGGTTCAACTCGCGCGGGGCCACGCTTTCGCGCACTTTGACCAGGCTGGACAAAGGCACCATGGTGTCGTTGCGACCACGCACCTGAATCACGTCGATGTCATCGGGTGTGTTACGCGCTGACGGCAGGGTTTGGACAATCACATCGTACTGCTCGGCATCACGTTTGTAACGCGTCACCACCCGACCTCCGAGCATGGTCTCAATGGTGCGGGCCACCACGTCGACGCTCACGCCCAACTCGGCGGCCTTGACGCGGTCCACCTCCACCCGCAACTCGGGTTTGTTCAAACGCAAATCCACGTCGGGCGACAGAATGCCTGGATTTTTGGCGACTTCGTCCATCATCTGGCGTGCGATCGCATTCAGATTCTGGTAACTGTCAGAGGTCTGGATCACGAAGTTAAGGGGACGCTCGCGAAACCCCTGCCCCAGAGATGGTGGGGTGATCGGGAACGCATTGATGCCAGGCAAACCATTGAACTTGGCTCCCAACTCTCGTGCAATCTCCAGCGTGGTGCGTTGGCGTTCGTCCCAATCCACGGCCCGGTAAACCACCGTGCCTTGGCCCACCGTGGGGTTGCCCATATTGGCGAAAATCCGGTCAAACTCCGGGTATGCCTGACCCATTTTTTCGAGGGAACGTGCATACCGGTCGGTGTATTCCAGCGTGGAGCCGTCGGGCGCATTGATGGTGGCCAAAATGGTGCCCCGGTCCTCCAGGGGCGAGAGTTCTTGCTTCATGGTGGGGTAGATCGCAGCAATGCCCACGCCTGACGCCAGCATGACCAAAACCACCACCCAACGTGCACGGCTCAAAATCAGGGTCAGCAAACTCTCGTAACCCGAAGACAATGCCGTCAGCCACTTTTCCATGGAACGGTCAAACCAACCGGGTTTGGGGTTGTGCCGGAGCAATTTGGCGCTGAGCATGGGGGCCAATGTCAGGGCCACAAAGCCAGAGACCAACACAGCGCCTGCCAAGGCCAGTGCAAACTCACCGAACAATTTGCCTGTCCGCCCCGGCGTGAAAGCCAAGGGCGCGAACACTGCTGCCAGCGTCAACGTCATGGCGATCACAGCAAAGCTGATCTCTCGCACGCCTTTGATGGCTGCAGAGAAAGGGTCCAGCCCTTCTTCGATGTGCCGATAGATGTTTTCAAGCACGACGATGGCGTCATCCACTACCAAACCAATGGCCAAAACCAGCGCCAGCAAGGTCAAGGTGTTGATGGTGAAGCCTGCCAAGGCCATCATGGCGAATGCACCGATCAAGCTGACCGGGATGGTGATGATCGGGATGATCGAAGCGCGGAAAGTGCGCAGAAAGACAAAAATCACCAACGCCACCAAGACCACGGCTTCGACAATGGTGTTGAACACACTTTTGATCGATCGGTCAATGAAGACCGAGTTGTCATTGGCAATGTTGATCACCATGTCGGCCGGCAAGTCGGCCTTGAGCTTGGGAATCATCTCGCGCACACCCGCTGACAATTCAAGTGGGTTGGCAGTGGCCTGACGGATCACGCCTGCTGAAATGGCCGACTGCCCGTTCAAGCGCACGACGCTGCGGTCATTGGCCGCCCCTTCGCGTACTTGGGCCACATCGCGCAACTTGACGGGAAACCCGTTAACGCTGCGGATCACGATGTCGCCAAATTGGCCCGCCCGGTTCAGATCGGTTTGCGCAGAAACGCTGAATTCACGGGTTGAAGATTCAATGCGTCCAGCTGGCAGTTCCAGGTTGTTCCGACGAATGGCGTCTTCCACGTCTTGTGGCGTCAATTTGTAGGACGACAGGCGTGCATGGTCCAAAGACACCAGCATGGCGTATTTGCGCTCACCGAAAATGCGCACATCGGCCACACCCGTCACAGTCTGCAAACGCGGCTTAACGACCCGGTTGACCAAATCATTGATCTGCAATGCATTCAAAGTGTCGCTGGAAAATGCCAACCAGATGACAGGGAACGCATCGGCTTCGACTTTCGCGATGACGGGTTCTTCCACCGTTTGAGGCAAGCGGTTACGCACACGCGCTGTGCGGTCACGCACTTCGGCGGCCGCCGTGTCGGCGTCTTTTTCGAGGCGAAACCGCACGGTGATTTGCGACTGTTCAGCTCGGCTGATGGAGGTGATGACGTCCACCGCATCGATGCCGGCAATCGAGTCTTCAAGGGGCTTGGTGACCTGGGATTCGACCACCTCTGCAGAAGCACCCACGTAGCGGGTCGTCACCGTGACCGTCGGTTCGTCGATCTTGGGGTACTCGCGCAGCGACAGGCTTTTAAAACTGACCGCACCAATCAGCACAATCAGCATGGACATGACCACGGCCAGAACTGGCCGCCGGATGGAAACTTCAGCGAGTTGCATCGACGCCCCTCAGGCAAGGGTTCGGTCCAGACATGGCCACGTTCTTGGCAGCCCCCTGAGCGGGTTTGCCACCTTGGGCTGCGGGACGAGGGCCAGCAGGACCGGCTGAAGCCTGGGCCGCAGCCACAGGAGGTACCCCACCAGCCCCAGCGGGCGGACCCCCAGCTGCTCCAGGTCTGCCACCGCCAGGCTGGGACAAATCCACCACCCGCACGGCCGTTCCATCTTTTTGCAAGCGCTGGTGGCCCGCGGTGACCACGGTGTCCCCTGCGGCCAATCCTTCCAGAATCTCGACTTTGCCCGGCAAACGCAACCCCACCTTGACAGCCACCCGTTCGGATACGCGCACATCAGGTTTGTCGCCCGCCACGACCTTGACCACAAAGGTGCGGCCGCCCTGGGGAATGATGGCTTCCTCTGGAATGACCAAGGCGTTTTCCCGCGAGCCAAACACCGCATTCACGCGGGCAAACATGCCCGGACGCAACTGCTGTTGGCGGTTGTCAATGCAGCCGCGCACGCCCACAGAGCGACCATTGGGCTCAATCAAGGGGTCCACTGCCTGCACGATGGCGGTGAATGGTCTGCCTGGCAGCGCATCGACCGTCAGCTGCGCTTTTTGACCGGCACGGATTTTGGACTGAAAGCGCTCGGGCAAACGGAAGTCGAGCAATACAGCATCGATGTCTTCCAAATTGACCATGTCCGCACCATCTTTCAGGTAATCGCCCACGTTGATTTGTTTGAGGCCGGTGATGCCATCAAAGGGTGCCAGTACCTGCAGCCGTTGCAGTGTGGCCTGGGCCAATGAAAGCTTGGCGCGCGACACCTCCAGAGCTGCAGCGCTTTCATCCAGTGAGCGCCGACTGATGAAGCTTTGCGCCACCAACTCCTGGTTGCGCTTGTGGTTGGCCTCGGCAATCGACAACTCAGCGCGGGCCTGGGCCACTTGCGCCTGTTGCAATTGGTCATCAAACTGGACCATCAACTGTCCCTTGCGGACACGCTGACCATCATTGAAATGGATTTGTTTGACGCGGCCGCCAACTTCAGGGCGAAGCATCACACCTTGGCGTGAGCGCAAAGAGCCCACCGCCTGGGTTTCGTCCACCAAAGTCATGCTCTCGACCTTGGCCACTTCGACAGCCGGAACACGGGCCGGTCCACCGCCCGGCGCCGAACCAGGCGCAGCAGGCGCTGACGGGGCTGCGGAGACTGGCTTGCCCGACCCATCGGTAGGCACCTTGTTTTGCCACCACCAGGCGACACCAGAAGCCACGGAAATGCCCAAAAGCGCTAAAACTGCGTATTTCTTTTTGTAAGCCATTCAGATATCTCTCAATTTGCGAGCTGCAAGACCGTGTCAATGTAACAGCGCAAGCCCAATTTCCCTAGAAGGTGAAGGGCATTGGGCCTTGCCCCGGTTGGGCTTGATCCCGCGGCCAAGTCGGCCTTCAAGTTCCTCAGGAACGTCCCAAGGCTCTTTCCACGCCTTGGTTGGCCAGCGCGTCCGCCCGCTCATTGCCTGGATCACCGTTGTGGCCTTTGACCCAGCGCCAGTCAATTCGATGTCCCGAAGACGACACCACGGTGTCCAGTTTTTGCCACAGATCGGCATTTTTTACAGGTTGTTTGGCAGCAGTTCGCCACCCCCGGGCTTTCCACCCGTGGATCCACTCGGTGATCCCTTTGCGCACATATTCGCTGTCCAGGTAAAGCGTGACCTGACAAGGCCGCTTGAGTGCCAAAAGACCTTCAATGACCGCCGTCAACTCCATCCGGTTGTTGGTGGTGTTCAGCTCTCCTCCCAACAACTCCTGCACATGCTGGCCCGATTGCAGGCGGACCCCCCACCCTCCGGGACCAGGGTTGCCTTTGCAGGCACCATCGGTGTGGATTTCAACGGGTGTCAATGGCATCTTTCTCGGCAAATGGACGGCATGATAAGGCGTCGGAGTGGGCCACGGGTGCGGCCGCTGCAGCAGGTGATCGTACCTTGCGCCAAGTGCGCGCTGGCAGAAGTCGTCCAGCGGGCACACGTTTGGTGGCCAGCAGCAGATACACCCCACCCAAAATAGGCCACCATCGCTCCCCGGCGCTTTCCATCCAGTTGAGTCGGCGCATCCAGCCCTCGCTGGCCATGGGGGGTGTCCAGCCGCCAAAACGGCTGACGTGCACCTCAAATCCGAGCAAACGCAACCAATCACGCAGGCGCCGATAACCAATCAGCGTCTGAGCAGGCCCGGGTTGGGGCACACCACGGGTTTGCCGCCAACCCCAAGTACTCAAGGGATTGAGGCCCGTGATGAGCACCTGTCCTTCAGGAATCAGAACCCGCTCGACCTCACGCAAACAAGCGTGTGGATCGGTCGAACGCTCCAGCGTGTGGGGCAACACCACCAGGTCCAGGCTGTCGGCTTGCCAGGGCCAAGCGCGACTGTCCAGCCAGAGGTCTGGGCCAACCCAGTCGTTCGGGTCATCGGTGCATTCGAACTCCGCACAGGCTTGCCAGCGGTGAGGCATCCGGTTGTGGCGTAAGGCCTGCAATTGGGGCCATCCCAACTGCACCGCGTGATAGCCAAAAACATCGGCCAACAATTCATCCGTCTGGGCTTGCTCCCAGGCCCATAAACGCGAGGCGGCAGGCTGACCCAGCGGAGCCAACCAAGCGGGCGCGGGATGTTCACTTTCTATAATCTGAGGCTTCATGAAACTCATTGCCCTGCCCGCATTTGCAGACAACTATATTTGGTTGTTACACACGCAACGCCATGCCCTGGTGGTCGACCCTGGCGACAGTGCGCCTGTGCTGGCCTGGATGCAAGAGCATCCGGATGTTCAATTGGACACGATTCTAGTCACGCACCACCACGCCGACCACACCGGTGGCCTGGCCGAGCTGGTGACCCACACGGGTGCTCAGGTGCTGGCCCCCGCCCTGGAAAAAATGCCCGTACCAGCCCAAGGACTTCAGCAGGGTGACCGTCTAGACTGGCACGGCTTGGCCATCGATGTGCATGAAGTGCCGGGCCATACTCTGGGACACATTGCCTTTTGGACACAACCGCCAGAGCAAGAACCCGTTCTTTTTTGTGGTGACACCCTGTTTTCAGGCGGCTGTGGTCGCCTCTTCGAGGGCACGCCCGCCCAAATGCTGTCCTCGCTTGAGCGTTTGGCTGGCTTACCCGGCAACACACGGTTATGCTGTGCGCACGAATACACCCTGTCCAATTTGAGGTTCGCGCTGGTCGTGGAACCCGATAACCAGGCCTTACAAGCGCACTTTGCGCTGTGTAACCACCAGCGCGAGCAAGCGCTGCCCACGCTGCCGGTCGCTCTCCAAACTGAACGCGCCATCAATCCTTTTTTGCGAAGCCGCGAGCCCTCGGTCGCCGCAGCAGTCCGGCTGCACGATCGCACGGCTGTTGACGACATCTCCACCTTTGCAGCCCTTCGCCAATGGAAGAACGATTTCCGATGAATTTGCAGTCTTTCCATCACGCGCCCCGCTGGAGCTTGCCTGCAAGCCTTTTGTTGGCACTTATCCTCACTGGATGTGCCTCAACATCTCTGAAGTCCGACGAAGAACGCACGCCCGTTCAGGCAGCTCCGGCATCGGTCTTGGCACCCACCCCATTGAGTTCTCCTGCGCCAACGTCAGAAGAGCCTTCAGCGCTGGCCTCTGACCGCTCTGTCGATCTGAAGCCCCATGCACTGCTGGGCTTACAGGCACCCTCCGACATTTGGGAGCGCATCCGCATGGGCTTCGCCATGCCCGATTTGGACAACGAATTGGTCCGCAACCGCGAAGTCTGGTACGCCAGTCGGCCGGATTACTTCTTGCGCATGACAGAGCGCTCCAGACCCTATATTTTTCATATCGTCGAAGAACTGGAGCGACGAAAAATGCCTACTGAATTGGCGCTGTTGCCATTCATCGAATCGGCATTCAACCCTCAGGCCGTCTCCAGCGCCAAGGCTGCGGGGATGTGGCAGTTCATGCCCGCCACCGGCAAGTATTTCGACCTCAAGCAAAACCTGTTCAGGGATGAGCGCCGGGATGTGCTGGAGTCCACCCGTGCGGCACTGGATTACCTGCAAAAGCTCTACAACATGTTCGGCGATTGGCATCTGGCGCTGGCCGCCTACAACTGGGGCGAAGGCAGCGTGAGCCGTGCCTTGGCGCGCAACAAGGCGCACGGCAAACCCCTGACCTACAGCGACTTGCGCATGCCAGATGAGACCCGTTATTACGTGCCCAAATTGCAAGCCGTCAAAAACATCATTGCGCAGCCCGAAGCCTTCAAAACGGTTTTACCCCTGATCCAGAACCATCCGTTTTTCAGAAGCATCCCCATCAACAGGGACATCGATGTGGAAGTGGCCGCCAAACTGGCCAACGTCAGCCTCAAAGACTTCAAGGCACTCAACCCTGCCATGAGCCGGCCTGTGATCTTGGCTGCAGGAACACCCCAAATCTTGCTGCCTTGGGACAATGCCACCGTTTTCGAAAACAATTTGCAGTCGCGCTCAGGCACCCGACTGTCATCCTGGACGGCCTGGCTGGCGCCTCGCACCATGAAAGCCGAGGACGTTGCCAAGGAAGTCGGCATGCCGGTCGAGCAGCTGCGTGCGGTCAATGGCATTCCGCCACGGATGTTGGTCAAGGCAGGCTCCACCTTGCTGGTGCCTCGCCCCAGCCAAAAAGAGAGCAATGTTGCCGAGCACCTGGCGGACAATGGCCATCTGCTGTTGGCACCCGAGGTCGTGCTACGGAAGATTTTTGTCACGGCGCGTCAAGGTGACAGCATGGCTTTGCTGGCAGCACGCCATGGCGTGACTGCGGCAAGTCTGGCCACCTGGAACAATCTGCAACCCAACGCCAAATTGACCGCTGGCAAAAAGTTGGCGGTGTTTGTCCCTTCCAAAGAAGCCCGAAGCGTTGGTGCCAAAACGCCCAAAAGAACAGGCTCTCAAGCAAAGAAACCCGCCAAGCCAGCTGCCAAAGCTGCACCGCGCAAGGCTCAGCGCTGAAGCCTCTGTCAACCTGTCCAACGGCTTTTAAGCCGCTGGGATTGGTGGGCAGACTGCACAAACGCATTCGTGTAGGTGCGCTCTGGTGACAACCGAGTGCCCACGGATGGTGCTTTCAAGCTGGTATGGACTTCCCACGCACGCCGGACCTCCGGTCCTCGCACCAAACCGTCCACCGCATATGACTCCCTCAGTTTTTCAAAAGCACCCAGGTAGGCCGCCCGGTCCCATGACCAATGGCTGGCTGGCACGGTTTTCAGGATGTCCTTGAGCCCAGCCGATGGCAGCCACTTGAGTGCCAAAACCACCGCATCTGTCAACGCCTGCACTCGTTCAGGTTGGCGCTGTAAAAACTCTGCATGGGCATACAAACTGGCTCCGGGCACAGGGCCACCCATGACTTTTCGAGTGCCTGTCAGCGTCCGGGTTTCACCCAGCAAACGGATTTCATTTCTCTGTTCCAGCCAATGCATGATCGGATCCGGGTTGCACACCGCATCGATGCTGCCACTGCGCAATGCATCCAGAACCCCTGTCGATGACCCCACCTCCACAAAGGAGACCTGATCCAGGCTCAGGCCATTTCTTCGAAGCCACTGAGAGGCAATCCAGTGCGTGGTCGAATCCAGTGCAGAGATGCCCAAACGGGCTCCGCGCATGTCTGAAAATGAATCCCAGGTCTTGCCGCTGCGCAGACTCCCACCCAAGCTGACTTGCGGGGTTCTGCTGATCTGGACGAAGCTTTGGTAGGGCAAGCCCTTTTGATGCAAACCAAATAAATGCTCAAAAGCACCGGCCATGCAATCGGCTTGCCCACCCAACAAACTCTGAAGCGCCTGAGCACCCGACTCGTGTGCCACCCATTCCACCTGCACACCCGCTTGACGAAAAAATCCCATCTGGTCAGCCACGGTCAGAGGCAAGTGATAAAGGCTCTGACTGGCAGCCAAAGCCAGCTTGACCCGGGGCAAGTGACGCGCGGATTCAGAGGCCAGCACATTCAAGCCAGACGCCGTCGCCAGCGAACCCAAGCTCGCCAGCAACAATGAACGACGAGTACGTGAGACTGGCGTCACCGAAAATGCTCCTGAAATCAGTTGTCTAGAGCATAAGCAGACCCCATGGTTCTGACATCGGGAGTGTTCCCAAGCGGGTTTTCACGGAGCGCACGGCAAGGCCATATCGCTCAACACCACGCCTCGCAGATTCGAGCTCAGCGCCTGTCGACCAGTGCGTGGGCGATGGTGCCCAAATCGACGTATTCCAACTCGCTGCCCGCAGGCACGCCCCGGGCCAGGCGCGTGACTTTCAGGCCGTGCTGGCGAATCATCTCTGAGATCACATGCGCAGTGGCCTCACCCTCGGCGGTGAAATTGGTGGCCAATATGACCTCGGTCAGGACACCGTCGGCCACGCGATGTTTGAGCTTGGCCAGGCCAATGTCATGCGGGCCGATGCCGTCAAGCGGGCTGAGCTTGCCCATTAGCACGAAATACAAACCCCGATAAGTTCCCGTGCGTTCGATGGCAGACTGATCCGCTGGGGTTTCGATCACACACAGCTGGGTGCGGTCACGGGAGGCATCCAGACAGGTGTCGCACAAATGCGCTTCGGTGAAGGTGTGACAACTCTCGCAGTGGCGGATGTTTTCCACCGCATTGTGCAAAGCGGCAGCCAACTGCCTGGCCGTAGCGCGATCGTTTTGCAGCAATTGAAAAGCCATGCGTTGGGCCGACTTGATGCCCACCCCTGGCAAGCCCTTGAGGGCCTGCACCAAGGTGGCAAGGGCGTGGGTATCGGCCATCTTCAGACGCTCAGAAAGGCAGTTTCATGCCGGGTGGCAAACCGGCGGTGAGCTTGCCCATCTTTTGCTGCGAAACCTCTTCGGCCATGCGCACAGCGTCGTTGAATGCCGCAGCCACCAGGTCTTCCAACATGTCCTTGTCGTCAGCCAGCAAACTGGGGTCGATGGTGACACGGCGCACGTTGTGCTTGCAAGTCATCAGCACCTTGACCATGCCCGAACCGGCCTGGCCTTCAACTTCCACGAAAGCGAGTTCGTCCTGGGCTTTTTTCAGGTTGTCCTGCATGGCCTGGGCCTGCTTCATGAGGCCGGCCAGTTGTCCTTTGTTGAACATGGTGTTTCCTTAACGAGGGTAATAAGAAGGGGGTAAATCAAATCAGCTGGATACTGCCGGGGACGATTTTGGCGTCAAAGTCGCGCACCATGGCCTGAACCAGTGGGTCGTTATGAATGAGTTCCTGGGCAGCCAGCATTTTTTCGGCCGCTTTGACGGCCAAGCGCCTGGCAGGGCTGTCGGACACAGGACCGATTTCGATGCTCAGCTGGACAGCGCCGTGGCCCGCAGCATGCAACGCCGTTTGCAAGCGTTCACGGCTGGCCGGGTGGTTCAGGGTCTCGCGCTCCACACGCAAACGCCACTGACCACCGTCGCGACCCACAAGTTGCGACTGCAGTGCCAACTCGCGCACCAGCGCTGCAATGGACTCCTGGTCCAGCAAGCCTTGCACCACTGCCATCCAGACATCACCTTCAGGCGTCGTCTGCAGTTCGGCTGGGGCGGCAGCACGGGGCGTGTCCAGCCTGACCGAGGGCTCGGGCGCTTCACGCACGGGCAAAGTCCGCAAAGTTGGCGCTGAGGAAGCCGCCTGGACCGAGGCCATGGCCGCTGCCGATGCGTTGGCTTCGACTTCATCGGCCGCATGAGGCAAATCCTCCCAAGGCGGCAATTCGTCAGTGCTCACGGCTGCGCGCGGCACGGCCAGTGGCGGTGAAACAGGTTCAGCCGGCGCATTGGCTGCGCTTTTCAGAGATGCTGTGGGTTCAGTCGGAAGCTGGCGACTGGTCAGCGGGCTTTTTTTTTCTGCCATTCCCGCCTGGGGCTTGAACGCCAACAAGCGCAGCAGCACCATGGTCAGGGCCGCATACTCGTCAGGGGCCAGGCCCAACTCGGTTCGCCCATGCAGGCACAAGCTGTAAAGCAGTTGGGTTTCTTCGGCAGGCATGGCAGCGGCCAGTTCGGCCAGTCCCTGGGTGTCGGGATCTTCACCGTCTTGCGACATGCCGGGCACCATCTGCATCACCGCCATGCGCTGCAGCAGCATGGCCATGTCTTCGAGGGTGGCAGCGGCCGATACGCCTTGCAGACGCAGGGCGTTGACCTGGTTCACCACCGTGGCACCGTCGCCCTCGGCCAGTGCTCGGATGAGTTGCAGCACATGGCTGCGGTCCACGCTGCCCAACATCTGGCGCACGCCCGCTTCTTGCAATTGGCCGTTACCAAAGGCAATGGCTTGGTCGGTCAGACTCAGCGCGTCACGCATCGAGCCACGTGCAGCGCGGGCCAACAAGCGCAAAGCCAGAGGCTCAGCACTCAGCTGCTCAGCGGCCAGCACCTGGGTCAGGTGCTCGAACACCGTCTCGGGCGCCATAGGGCGCAGGTTGAACTGCAGACAGCGCGAGAGCACCGTCACAGGTACCTTTTGCGGGTCGGTCGTGGCCAGCACGAACTTCAAATATTCAGGGGGCTCTTCCAAGGTCTTCAACATCGCGTTGAACGCGGTGTTGGTCAGCATGTGGACTTCGTCGATCATGAAGACCTTGAAGCGCCCTTGCACCGGCTTGTAAACCGCTTGCTCCAGCAAGCTTTGCACCTCGTCCACCCCACGGTTGGAGGCGGCATCGAGTTCGGTGTAATCCACAAACCGGCCCGCATCAATGTCGCGGCAGGCCTGGCACACGCCACAGGGCTCAGCGGTGATGCCCCCTTGACCGTCCACCCCTTGGCAGTTGAGCGACTTGGCCAAAATCCGGGAC
>JACCDH011681180.1_pt1 | contig 14643 bp, 13 predicted proteins | sample 7442481 | NCBI WGS metagenome assembly JACCDH01 (sample SAMN15323433, study PRJNA562643) | freshwater metagenome | isolation source: river surface water | place: USA:Blue River Watershed | collected 2017-08-15
CTTTTTGATGTTGGTAACTTTAAGCACGGGTTGGCTCATCATCGGGCTCCCTGTTGTTGGGCGGCAGCGGCACGGGCGGCGCTGGCTTCACGGGCCTGGCGTTTGGCCTTGATACGGTCAGGAATGCTCAGCAGTCCATCGGGCAACCAGATCATCAGCAACACCACCGCAGAGCCAAACACAAAGAGGTACCAGGCCTGCGCAAAGCGCAGCCATTCGGGCAGGATGACGCCTACGGCAGAACCCAGCAGCGGGCCCAGGAAGTAGCCGGGACCACCGACCACCACCATCAGGTACATCATGATGGAGGCACCCACGGTGAAAGGCGCCGGTTCAATGAACTGCACCAGGGACGCAAACAAAGCGCCTGCCACACCGGCGTAGACGGCGCCTATGGCAAAGCTCAGCAGCGTGTAGCTGCGGGTGTTGATACCCAGGCTTTCGGCGCGTATGGGGTTGTCCCGCAACGCGGTAAATGCCTTGCCCCAGGGGCTGCGCAGCAGGCCCCATTGCAAGGCACCCAGAACGACGGCGGTGCCCAGCACAAAGTAGTAGTAGGCGAGATTGCCTTCCAGGGAATAGCCGAAAAGAGAAGGTCGGGCGATGTTGTTGATGCCGAAAGTGCCGCCGGTCAGCCATTCTTCGTTGCGCATCACCAGCCAGACGGCCGTGTTGAAGCCCAGCGTGGCAAAGGCGAGGTAAATCGTCTGCACCCGCAATGCCGGAAAGCCCAGTGCGATGCCCACAAAAAAGCAAATCAGCGCGGCAGCAGGCAGGCCCAGCCAGAAGCTGAAGCCCGCCTTCATCAGAATGGCCACGGTGTAGGCGCCTATGCCGAAGAAAGCCGCATGCCCCAGTGACTTCTGGCCCGCGTAACCGACCGTGAGGTTCAGGCCCATGGTGGCGATGACAAACACCAGCCAGTAAGAGAGCAGGTACACGCCGTAATTTTTAAGAAAAGGCGGTGCAGCCAGCAGCAGGATTGCGCAAGCTGCTATCAAAAGGAGAGTAATTTTTTTCATGATGGTGTCCCGGTGGTACTCAGACTTTGCGTTCCACTTTTTTGCCCAAGAGCCCTTGCGGCTTGAACAAAATCACGACCATGAAGATGATCAATGCCACCGCATCTTTGTAGGCGGGCGAGATGTAGGCTGCTGCCAAGTTCTCGCACACCCCCACAATCACGCCGCCCAACAACGCACCACGTGAGTTGTTGAAGCCACCGATGATGGCTGCGAAGAAGGCCTTGGTTCCCAAGGCAGCCCCCATGTCGAACTTGGCCAAATAGGTTGGCGTTACCAAAATGGCAGCCGCTGCAGCCAGCACAGCGTTAATGGCGAAGGTGTAAAAAATCATGCGAGGCACGTTGATACCCAACACCGAAGCACTCTCGGTGTTTTGCGCCACCGCTTGCATGGCGCGACCGGTCACGGTTTTGGCCAAAAAGGCTTGCGTAGCCAACACCAAAATCATGGCAAACACAAATGTACCGATGTCAGTCGCAGAAATCGTCACGCCAGCAATGTTGTAGACCTCGTCGGCAAACAAATTAGGAAACGGATGAGGTTCTGCGCTGTAGCCTGCTCGCACCGCATTACGCATGGCAATAGACAAACCAATGGTCGCCACCACGATGGGCATCATCCCGAACTTAAAGAGCGGATCGACCAAGCCACGCTTGAACAGCCATCCCAAAACAAAGACCGACAACACACAACTGGCGGCAAAGCTCAGCACCAAAGGAAAGCCAGCGGCCAAAAAGCCCAGCATCATGAAGGCTGGCAGCATCACAAATTCGCCTTGCGCGAAGTTGATGGTGCCCGAGGCTTGCCAGAGCAAGGTAAAGCCCAACGCAGCCAGCGCATAAATGCTGCCGGTGGCGAGGCCACTGAAGAAAAGTTGGAGGAAGTCGGTCATGATTTTGGAAAGTAAAGACCCACCGCATCGGCTTAGAGCCGATGCGTTCAAGTCAAACAACGCGCTGCCTAAGCGCGTCAAATCAGGCGGGGAAGATTACTTCTTGGCGTTCAATGGCGGCAAAGTGGCAGCCACCACTTGACGACCATTCTTCACCTCAACCAAGAAGCTCTCACGGTCGAGATCGCCTTTGGCGTCAAAGCTGACATCAAAAATCACGCCTGGATATTTCTTAGCACTGATTTCGATGCTATGCAAAGCTTGAGCAACGGCTTTACGGTCTAACTTGCCCACTTTTTCAATGGCAGCTTTCAACACATACACGCCGGTGTAACCCTTGATGCCGTTGTGGTCAGAGATACTGCCATAGGCTTGGTAGTACTTGGCTTTGAACTTGAGCATGTTGTCGTTGGGCGCGTCCACAGTCAACCCCACATGTGCCATCGCGCCATTGGCGGCATCTCCTGCCAACTCGATCACCTTTTGGCCGACCAAGGTGGTCTCACCAATCACAGGCTTGGTCCAACCTTGCTTTTTCAACTCGCGCAACAAGCGGGCTGACTCTTCTTCGTTGGTGTACGCAAAGATCGCATCAGCATTGCTTTGCTTGGCTTTCAACACAGCAGCAGAGAAGTCCACTTGACCTGCATCGGTAGAAATATCAGCCACAATTTTGGTAGGGCCATCGGCCAACAGCTTGGTCAAAGTATCACGACCACCTTTGCCGAAGTCGTTATTCACATAGATCACAGCCAAGGTTTTGGCTTTGGTGTTGATGAACTTGGCGAGTTTAGGAAACGACGTGCTTTGACCAAATGCTGTGCGAAATACATAGGGGTTTCCTTGTGCCGTGATGGCCGCCGCTTCGCCACCTGTGAAGTTAGGCACTTCACCGCGTTTGGATTCAGCCATCGACACCATGATGGAGCCCGAGTACACGGGGCCGAAGATCGCGAACACACCGTCGTCCACCGCTTTTTGTGTCAAGCCTTTTGCCACGCCTGGGTTGGTTTGCGTGTCAACGGTGTAGTTCTCGATCTTTTTACCCAAGATACCACCGTTGTCGTTGATCTCTTTGACCGCCAACTCCACACCGTTTTTGAACACAGTACCGGCGGTCGTGCCTGGGCCTGAAAGCTCAACGATGTTGGCAATTTTGATGGTTTGCTGGGCTTGCGCCATGCCTGCGACGCCAAGGATGGCAGCAGCTGCAACCAGCTTGAGGGTCATACGTTTTGTCATAGTTGTCTCCTAAGGAAGGGTGAGGCCTGGGTTCAGGCAAGGGTTACAGGGCAACGCGTTCTCGTCCATCCTGTCTGATGCAGGAATTTAGGTTGAAAACAGCGTTGTTTCGAAAAAACTTTTCCAATTTCCGCGATTAACGAACATCTTTGTGCGATCATCGAACCCTCCAAGGGTTTCCACTGAATCAGCACATGACCGAGGCCTACAAAGGCGTTGAAAGCGAAACGCTCAGCACACTCGATAAACGCGACTGGATTGCGGGTTTGGAAAAAGGCTTGACCTTGATCCAAACTTTTGACGAAGCACACTCGCGCCAAACTGCCAGCCAAGCGGGGCAACGTTGTGGCCTGACGCGTACCGCTGCACGCCGCTACTTGCTGACCTTGCAACACCTGGGTTTTGTCTCTGGCGACGGCAAGTTGTTTTGGCTCACCCCCAAGGTCATGCGCTTGGGCCAGTCGTACTTGGAGTCGGCGCGCTTGCCCCGCTTGGTGCAACCCTCGTTGCAACGCGTGGCGTTGGGCACACAAGAAATTTCGTTTGTCGGTGTGCTCGATGGCTACGACATTGTGTACATCGCGCGTAACGGACAAAACCGCAGCATGAACACCAGCTTTGCACTCGGTGCGCGTGTACCCGCGCACACCACGGCGTCGGGCATGTTGCTGATTGCGCTGCAAGGCGCAACTGCGGTGGATGCGTGGTTGAGCACCTCGCCCTTGCGCACTTTCACCTCGCACACCATCACCGATGTGAAAGTGATGCGTCAACAGATGCAACAGATTCGCCGCCAAGATTGGTGCTTGTCCGAGCAGCAACTCGACATGGCTTACCGCGGTGTGGCGGTCCCCTTGCGGGATCACAAAGGCACGGTCATTGCTGCTTTGAGTGTCAGCATGCCCATGCAGCAAGAAACCTCCGAGCAGGCCATCAAACGCGTGCTGCCCTTGCTGCGCGAAACCGCGCAAGGTCTCTTGCCTTTGCTGTAACGCGCTGGTGCGATTAGGCATCGCCCAACACCTTTTTGCTCGCTTCAAGCGAAAGCTTGGCCCACGCCAAATCACCCATAGGTTTAGACCGCTCTAAGTTCACAATTTCCACACTGACCGGTAAGTCTTGTGGCAAGGTCGCAAACAAGCCAGTCACATCAATCGTGCCCTCGCCTGGCAACAAACGTTCTTGACGTGCGGTGTGGATCAATTCCTCACTCGAAAAATTGAGACCGGCTTGTGCATCGCACATCTGCGCGTAGTGGAGCAACTCACGCGGAATAGCGGCGATGTCTTCTAAGGTCGTGGTGGAACGACCAAAGTGCAAGGCGTCCACCAAGAGGCCTGCGTTGCTAGGACGTCCGGCTAAGTCAATCACACGCATCGCAGACTTGGCGTCTTTCACCGCGGTCCAAGGCATGAACTCCAAATCGCCCGTCAACCCATAGGGGCGCATGGTTTCGCAAAGCCGAGCGTAGTTGTCAGCCAAGCGTTGTTCATGCGTGTCGTCTGCGGCCACCAACACGGCCTTGGCTCCTAGCGTTTGGCCAATGTCCATCAGTGCCGCGTGGTCCGTCACGTTGAAGTGTTCACCAATGCGGATGATTTCTAAGTCATACACACCCACACCTGTGTCACGCATCATCGCTTGGGTTTCACGCAGCACCCCCGCATCGCCGATGAGCGTTTGATACGGTGCGCCTGGGCCATTGGGTTGCACCCGCAAGCCCACATAGGCATAACCCAACTCAGCAGCAATGCGAACCGCTTGCGGCACGGTGGACGCATTGGCCGTTAAGTACGCGAGCGAATAGGTACGCATGGTGTGTTGCCTTGAAGATTATTTGAGTGGCGAGACCGCAGTAGGCAACGCGATGGTGGACACCATGTTGGTGGTCAAGTTGGCAGGGCCGCCTTTGGGTGGCCAAATGCCTTGGGCCACAGCGTCGGCGCGCGCTTTGCTGCGTGCGTCAATGGTGGGGTAGGCCCAAATATTGGTGAAGCGCAACGGGCCATCCAAAGCCACCATCGCCACAACGCAAGGCGAAATTTTTTCGCGTGCAGGAATGGCTTGCTCCCACAAATCAATCGTAGGTTGCACACCACCGGGTTTGATGCCGTAAGTGCGAATTTCGTACACGGGGCCATTGATGCCGCTCTCAGCGCTGGGGCGCACGGGCTTCATCCAAGGGAAGCCTTGGTAGCTGTGTTGCTCCAAGCTTTGGAAGATGTCGCCGCAGCCAAAGGGGCTGGCGTTTTGCTGCGTGCGGTTGCGTTCGGCTTGCAAAGTGGCCAAGTCATCAAAGCCACGCAACACAACCATTTGATTCAGTACACCGATGTCGGTGAACCAGCAGCCCAGCAATTCGCCTTGGCCCTGGGCGCAAAACGTTTGCACGTTCGTGGCAGCTTGTGCGGCAGTGCCGAATGGCAGCGTCATGGTGGCGAGTTCGTAGTACATAGGAGTCGTCCTTTTTAAAAATGGATGTTCAGAAGATGCAAAGTCAGGTGACAGGCGCGCCGCATGGTGCGCAGCCAAATAGCCAAAGGTCATGGCAGGTCCAAGGGTGATGCCACCACTTGGGTAGTTGCCCCCCATCACGCTGGAGAGGTCATTGCCACCTGCGTACAAACCATCGATGGGCTGTCCCTGTGCATTGAGCACCTGTGCGTGTTCGTTGCAACGCAACCCTGCAAACGTGCCTAGGCTTCCCGCCACGATGCGCACAGCGTAAAACGGGCCGTCCTGAATGGGGGCCATATTGGGGTTGCGGCCATCGTGTTCGGCATCACCCTGCACACGGTTGTAGGCGGTTTGGCCTTTGGCAAATTCGCCGTCGTAGCCAATGTCGGCTTGGGTGTTGTAACGCGCCACTGTGTTTTGCAAAGCCACAGCATCGATGCCACACACTTGCGCCAACTCAGCCAAGGTGTTGCCACGCTTCAAATAGCCATTGGCCAACATGCCATGCATGGGCACAGGTGCCGGCTTAACAGCACCTAGGCCCCAGCGACGGATGAAGCGGTGGTCCACCACGAGCCACGCTTGCACAGGCTCACCCAGTGGCAACGCTTGAATCAAGCCTTGCATGAAGTCGTGGTACGAATCGGCTTCATTCACAAAACGTTTGCCAAAGCGTGTGACCGCAATCAAGCCTGGCTTGCCGCGCTCAATCAAATGTGGGAAGTGTGCAGTGGTGCCATCTGATCGGGGCACGAGAGAGACAGGTGCCATCGCCGCCGCATGTTTCAAATCAGTCGCCACCACAGCGCCCACCGATTCACCCAAACGCAAACCATCGCCTGTGTTGCCGCGTGAGGCGGCAGAGAAATGTTGTTCCCCTGTGGGGTCGTGCGGCAAGAGTTGACGCTTGCGCTCTGGATCATGCGGAAAGCCACCCGTGGCCAACATCACACCACGCTTGGCGCGAATGGTTTGCTCAGCACCGTGGTGCATCACCACAGCACCACGCACATTACCGTCTTCGGTCACCAAACGCACCGCAGGGCTGTTCACACGAATGTCCACACCAGCGTCCAACGCTGACTTGGCCAAGGCCGCCACCAAGGCGTTGCCGTTGACCAACTGCATGCCTCGGCCATGCAAAGCCAAATCAACCAGATGACGCGTGACGCGCTTGACCACATGAAAGAACGAGCCCCATTCGCGCATCGCATTGAAGAAGTGGCGAATGTCTGCCCCTGAGGCGATGCCCATGCCTAAGAAGGTGATTTCGTACAGCGGACGTTTGAGTTGCTTGACGTGTTTACCCAGCAAGCGGCCATTGAAAGGTGCAGCACACACAGAGCGTCCACCCAAAGCTGCATCTTCGGTTTTGCCATGAAAGTCTGGAATCAAATTCCCGTCGATGAATTGCAAAGCGGTGTGCTCTTGGAAGAAGCGCACCATGCGTGGGCCATGCGTCAAAAACGTGCGCGCGCGCTTTTCATCAAACTGCTCGCCCAATTCGTTTTTCAAATACGACAGCGGTTTTTCAATGGGCTCCGTGATGCCAGCTTGAATGGCCAATGGGTTGCGTGGAATCCACATCCACCCGCCCGACCATGCGGTGGTGCCACCATAGTGCGGATCTTTTTCGACCACGATGACTTTGAGCCCTAAATGTGCTGCCGTCACGGCTGTAGAGAGCGCACCCGCACCCGAACCCACCACGAGCAAATCGCAGTCCCAGGGTGTTGAAGCGCTGTTCTGTGTCATCACGTCAAGCCGCGTAAATGGGTTGCAAACGCACATGGCTGGTGCCACGTGCCAACATGGGCGAGGCCCCGCTGGCCGCTGCCAACTGTGCCGCACACGACAACAAGTCAGGTGCCAAGGCCAACATGCGCTCGCGTGTCAAACGCGCCGAAGGACCCGCCACGCTGATGGTGCCCATGGGTAACTGCCCAGCCAAACCGACGGGTGCGGCAATGGCATTCAAACCTGCGGTGTAGGTTTCTTCGGTCAAGCTAAACCCTTGTTTGCGGGTGTCTTGCAACACCTTCAAAAACGCTTTCAAACTCTTGGGCGCATTGGGGCCAAAGTCTTGCGGCAAGCCCAAGCCTTGTTGCGACACCAAGGCCAACGCGTCGTCGTCCTTCATGGTGGACAACCAAGCCAAGCCCGACGACGAACAACTCAAACGCGCGATGCTGCCCATATCTGGGTCGTAACGCAAACCCTGGCGTGCGCCTTGTGCGCGGGCCACCCAAGTGAGACGGTCACCATCCACCACCGATAAGCGGACCAACTCACCAGTTTGCTCAGCCAAACGATCCAACAACGGTTGCGCCACATCGATCACGCCTGTTTTACTGAGGTAACTCAATCCCAGCGACACGAGTTTGGTGGTCAACACATATTCGCCCATGTCACGCGTTTGGCGCACATAGCCAAAGCGAATGAGATCGGCCAACAAACGATGCGCAGCACTCTTGGGCATGTTGAGCTTGTCGGCCAAGACGGCCAACTCAACGCCTTGTCCCTGTTCGGACAAGAGCTCCAAGATGCCTAAAGTTCGTTCGAGTACGCCGCTCATGATGTTGGGTGTGTGTGCATGTTGGAGGGCACTTTATCACGAAAAAAAGGAATTTTGTTCAAAAGTTGAACGCAATTCCATTTTTGGATAAACTGCCACCCATTCATTCACTTCATCTCAGTTTCACCATGCTCGATAACTTCAGCGGCGCCACACGTGTTCACATCATCGTGGGCGACCCCATCGCCCAAGTGAAGTCCCCTTTTGGCGTGACCCAAGCTTTTGAATCGCACGGCCGCGATGCCATCTGCGTCCCCGCCCACGTGGCGCCTGCTGACTTGACCGATTGGTGGGCAGGCACCAAACGCGCATGCAACATCGACGGACTCATCGTCACCGTGCCACACAAATTTGCCTGCACCGCGTTTTGCGATGAACTGTCTGAACGCGCTGCCTTCTTGGGCACGGTGAATACGGTGCGCCGTGATGCTCAAGGGCGTTGGCATGGCGACATGTTCGATGGCTTGGGTTATGTCCGCGCGATGGAGAAAAACGGTTGTGTGCTCAAAAACAAACGCGCCTTGCTGGTGGGCGCAGGTGGCGCGGGCTCAGCCATTGCACACAGCTTGGTATTGGCCGGCGTGAGCGAATTGGCCATTCACGACCCAGACGACCAGCGCCGTCAATCGTTGATCGATCGCCTCAATAGTTTGAAACTGGGCAAAGTCACCCAAGGTAGCCCAGACCCCACTGGCTTTGACGTGGCTGTGAACGCCACGCCCATCGGCATGAAAGAAGCCGACCCCACACCAATCGACGTCAACAAAATTCACGCGGACATGTTTGTGGGCTGCGTCATCACCGCCCCCGCGATCACACCCTTGATTGCAGCGGCTCGCGCCAAAGGCTGCAAGACCGTGACAGGTGCTGACATGTTTGCCCAAGTGCGCGAGCTGATGGTGAACTTCCTTCTAGAGATTTAAGGCGATGGCAAACATGAACCCAACCTTGCATCCGCTGTCTCAGCGCATCAACACTGACCTCAGCCAATTCAAAGACCAAGACACGGTAGACCTCGTGGTCATCGGCTCGGGCGGTGCAGGCTTCTCTGCAGCACTCAACGCCGCCATTGATGGCGCACGCGTGTTGCTGGTTGAGCGCATGGCACACGTGGGCGGCACCACCGCTTTGTCAGCAGCAACCACTTGGGTGCCTGGCACCACGCGCGGTTTAGAAGTCAACCCAGACGACACACCTGAGCGTGTGGCCACATTTTTGAACCTCGCTGTGGGCACACGTTCGGACGCCAAGTTGCGTCAAGCCTTCATCGACAACGGCCCACACGCGATTGCGAAATTGGAAGCCCACAGCGCACTGCAATTTCAAGTGCGCATGCTGCACCCCGACTATCTGTCAGAGCTGGAAGGCTCGGTGTTACGTGGCCGCGCCATTGAACCTCAGCCCTTCGATGGCAAATTGCTCGGCCCCAACCTCACACTCGTACGCAACCCCATACCCGAGTTCACTGTACTCGGCGGCATGATGGTGGACCGTGATGATATTTTTCACTTGCTGCGCTTGACCGAAACATGGAAGTCATTCAGCTACAGCGTGCGCATCATCGTGCGTCACTTCCTCGACAAACTTGTGCACCCCCGCAGCACGCGCTTGGTCATGGGCAACGCCATGATTGCACGCATGCTCTATAGCTACATCGAGCGCCAAGGTTTGTTGGTCACGAACACAGAAGCCACACAACTTCTGCAAGACAGCAACGCTATTCAAGGCGTGGTGCTGCAACAAACACTGCCTGATGGCAGCGTGGTCAAACGCACGCTGCGCAGCAAAGGCGGAGTGGTCATGGCCAGCGGTGGTTTCAACCGCCACCCCGCACGACGCGCTGACCTGTTGCCAGGTGCCAAAGAAGCCTGGTGCCCCGCAGGCCCCGGCCATACAGGCAAAGCGCAAGACTTGGCCTTGCGAGCAGGCGGCCAACTGGGCAGCGGTGGTTTGAGCCACGCGTTTTGGGCGCCAGTGTCCACACGGCAGCGTGTGGATGGAACCACTGCGGTGTTCCCGCACTTCGTGATGGACCGCGGCAAGCCCGGCATGATCACCGTGGATAGCCAAGGTCAACGCTACCTGAACGAATCGACCTCGTACCACTTGTTTGGCATTGCCATGCAAGCGCACCACACCACCACGCCTAGCGTGCCTTCATGGTTGGTGTGTGATGCCGGTGCGTTGAAACGCTACGGCATTGGCATGATTCGTCCTGGCGGCAAAGGCTTGGCCCCCTTCCTAGCCGATGGCTATTTGAAACAAGGCCACAGCTTGGCTGATTTGGCCGAGCAACTGCGTGTGCCTGCAGACAAACTTCAAGCCACCGTGGAGCGCTTCAACGTGTTTGCGGACAAGGGCGTAGACGAAGACTTCCAGCGCGGCACCACCGATTACCAACGCGCCAACGGCGATGCCACATGGCATGGACCCAACCCCTGCTTGGGTGCGTTGCGCGAAGGCCCGTTCTACGCGATTGCGCTTTACCCAGGCGACATTGGTGCAGCCACGGGCTTGGTCACCGATGGTGACGCACGTGTGCTCAATGCACAAGGCGTGGCCATTGATGGTTTGTACGCTGCGGGTAACGACATGCACTCCATCATGGGTGGCATCTACCCAGCACCTGGCATCACGATTGGGCCTGGCGTGACCTTTGGTTACTTAGCGGCCAAACACGCTGTCGCACGAGCTCGCAACGCTTAAAACTTAGCCACCCAACAAAAAGCCCCGCCAGTTCTGACTGACGGGGCTTTTGTTTTGAGATTTAGATTTACGCAGTCGCCAAAGCCATCACGCCCGTGGCCGTGTTGGAAATTGGGATGTGATAGTTTTGATGCACAGGCGTCACGTTGTTGCCTAACGCACCGCGCATGGCCAACCACATCACCAACTCCACACCTTGCGTGCCGGTCTTCTCCACCAATTCGTGGATGCTGAACTGCGTGGCCCACTCAGGGTTCTTTTGCAGGCTTTCCATGAATTCCAAATCAAAGGCTTTGTTGATGTGGCCTGCACGCTCACCATCGAGTTGGTGGCTCAAGCCACCCGTGCCCAACACCACCACATTCAAGTTGCTATCCCAACTGCGAATGGCATCGCCCACAGCTTTACCCAAGTTGTAGCAGCGCTTGGCTGAAGGCAGTGGAAACTGCACGGTGTTGATACAAATTGGCACCGTCAACACAGGGCATGTGTCACCAGGCCAAAACAATTTAAGGGGCAAGGTGAAGGCGTGATCGACCAACATTTCTTGGCACGTCACCACATCAAACTCTTTCTCCACCAACTCGTTGATGATGTGCCATGACAAATCTGGCGCACCATTGAACGGTGGCAAGGTGGGGATACCCCAACCTTCATCCGCATTGTTGTATTGGGCGGCAGCACCAACCGCAAAGGTGGGCATCTTGTCAAGGAAGAAGTTCAAACCGTGGTCGTTGTAGAACACCACAGCCACATCCGGCTTAACTTTGCCCAACCACTCGTGGATAGGGGGGAAACCGTCAAAAAATGGTTTCCAGTACGGGTCTTGCTGAATGCCTTTGGCAATCGCGCCACCGATAGAGGGAATGTGTGATGAGGCGAGGCCGCCAACGATGTTTGCCATGGTGAATCTCCTTGATATTTATTGGTGAGCTGCTGCGCGCAGCTTGGCTTTGAATTCTTCTTTGGTCATGCCCGTTTGGGCGGCGCCAAGGTCTTGCACATCCAAACCCAAAATGCCTGCGAACTTGGCGAGGTAATACACATTGCCACCCGCAGCAATCAGCCCCAACACGTTGCGCGTGCGAATGGCTGTGGCTTGCTCGTCGTTCAAACCGTATTGCTTCATATAGGCCTCTTCATCGCCCTTGAAGGCGTTGCGGTTTTCAGCGCTGTTGAACGAGTAGCACATCTTGTTGAGGGCATAGCCTTTTTGCGCTTGGTCGCCGTCAAACAAGGTGGTACCAAAAATGGGTTCGGGCTTGTGGCTCATGGGTGTCTCCGTGCTGGAAGTTTTGGAATGAACCGAAGTGTGACGTTTTGAACTCATAAAATAAACAACGCAATACTCATTTATTCCATGAAAAAATTTAATCATTTAGATTTGGACGGTCATTTGCTTCATTTGCTCAACACCGTCATTGAGCAAGGCTCCGTCACTGCAGCAGCCAACACACTAGGCATCACCCAGTCCGCAGTGAGCCACCAACTGGACCGTTTGCGCGCCATCGTGGGTGATGCTTTGTTTGTGAAGTCAGGGCGCGGCATCGTGCCCACAGCGCGAGCAGAAAGCTTGGCACAGCAAGCGCAAGGGCTCCTCACCCAACTGCAAGGCTTTGTGCACAGTGGGGCGTTTGAACCAACGCGTTTAAGCCAATGTTTCACCATCGCCGCCAATGATTTACAGCGTGACTTATTGCTACCGCGTTTACTCCACCGCTTACAAGCGCAAGCCCCAGGCGTGAGCTTGCGAGTAGTGCCCTCAGATGTGCCCAGCGCCGACATGCTGCGCGCGCAAGACTGCCAGTTGGTCATCAGCCCTCGCCCACCAGATGCCACCGACATCAAGCACAAGCGTTTGTTTACCGACAGCTACCGTGTGTTTTATGACCCACAGGTGCGCAAAGCACCACGTTCGCTCAAAGCGTATGAAGCAGCAGAACACATCACCGTGGTGCATCAACCCCGCCGCAGTTTGGACATTGACGAGTTGCTTTTCAAGAAGGGGGTGCATCGACGCTTCTCAGCGACGCTGAGCAACTTTGCCGGTGTGGCGGCTTTTGTGGCGGGTACCGAGCGTTTGGCCACATTGCCCGGCCTTTTACGCCAAGGTTTGCTGCGTGGCCTAGCCGACGCACCAGTACCGTTTGAGACCCCCGAGATGCCGATGTACGCCATTTGGCATGTGCGACATCAACAAGACCCTGTGCACATTTGGCTACGTGAGCAGCTGATGCAAATTCAAACGGTTTGAATCATTTGGTTTTTTGGCGCAGCTCATACACCGTGAGCATGCCACCTGCTGTGCCACACAAGGCAATCAAACCCATGCCGACCACTGAGAGTTGATCCGGCACATGATCAAACACGAGCCACCCACCCAACATGGCAAAGGCAATTTGCGCATACATATAAGGCATCAACGCACCTGCAGGTGATCGCTCAAAAGCCAAGATGAGCAGGAAATGTCCGGTCGCCCCTGCTGCGCCCATGAGCACCAACTCCAAGAGCACACGCGTTTCGGTGACTGGCATCCAAAACCAAAACAAGGGAATAGAAGTCAACGCCGTCCCCACCCATGTGGTGTAGAACTGCGTGGTCATGGCGTCTTCTGTACGCGCCATTTTGCTGGTGAGCAACTGAAACGCGGCATTCACCATGACCAGCGCCACAGGAATTAGCAGCGACCAACCAAACATCTCAGTGCCGGGCCGTACGATGATGAGCGTGCCAACAAAACCACCGCACACCAACCACACGCGCTGCATCGACACGTGCTCACCCAAAGTACGGGCCGCCAACAAGGTCACCAGCAAAGGGGACGTCATGTTGATGGCTGTGAACTCACCCACAGGCAAAAACTTCAGACTTGAAAAAGCCAAACCGGTGACTACCGCCAACAACACGCCACGTGTGAGTTGTTGACGTGGATTTTTCGTCTGCAAAACGGTCAGGCCCTTGAGCGGCAACACCACCGAGGTGATGAGCAAGGCTTGAAAAAAGTAACGCGCCCAGACGGCCATCACGATAGGCACCACCAGCGTGACGTGCTTGGTGGTGGTATCCAAAACAGCAAAGCACGCCAAGGCCATCAGCAATAAGCCGATGCCCCATAAGGCGTGCTTGCGTTGACTCACCGAGGAGGCTTAGGCGTTGAGCTGCAACTCCAACTCGTGCAAGACCTTGTAGCAAGGCAGCACTTGAGCCACGCTAGAGTTTGGCTCGCGACCTTCTTTGATGGCTGCAAAGAACTCACGGTCTTGCAACTCGATGCCGTTCATCGACACGGCCACTTTAGAGACATCGATTTGCTCTTCCTTACCGGTGTAGAGGTCGTCGTAACGGGCTAGGTAAGTGCCGGTGTCGCCGATGTAGCGGAAGTACGTGCCCAAGGGGCCGTCGTTGTTGAACGACAAGCTCAAGGTACAAATCGCACCGTTGGCCGCTTGCAACTGGATGCTCATGTCCATCGCAATGCCCAGCGTGGGGTGGATGGGGCCTTGCACCGCATTCGCCTTGACGATAGGGCTGCCTGCTTGGTAGGCAAACAAATCCACGGTGTGCGCAGCGTGGTGCCACAGCAAGTGGTCGGTCCAGCTACGGGCTTGACCCAACGCGTTCATGTTGGTGCGACGGAAGAAATAGGTTTGCACATCCATTTGTTGGATGTTGAATTCACCTGCTTTGATTTTGTTGTGCACCCATTGGTGGCTGGGGTTGAAGCGACGGGTGTGACCGCACATCGC
>JACCDH010246519.1_pt1 | contig 14641 bp, 15 predicted proteins | sample 7442481 | NCBI WGS metagenome assembly JACCDH01 (sample SAMN15323433, study PRJNA562643) | freshwater metagenome | isolation source: river surface water | place: USA:Blue River Watershed | collected 2017-08-15
GTGTACCCGCAAGTGGCACATGGGGTTACCTATTAGCACTATATCTATTAATTAACGATATCTGTATTCCTATGAAAATTAATTATTACTTGAAAAGCACTAAAACAAAGGGAGCAAAGCCGATTTTCTGCCGCATTTGCTTTAATGGACATAAGGTTAAAGTTTACATCAACGAGTCTATTAAAGAGAGTTGTTGGAATTCAAAAAAGCAACGAGCAATAGAAACACGGATTTTTCCTGAGCACCCGGAATTCAATGAGAGAATGAACCAAGTTGATACATTTATTCGAACCACTTTCCGTAGGTTAGAGTTAGCGAACAATATTCTTCCTCCTGACCCAGTGATTTTAAAAGAAACGCTATCAGAAAAATTTCGACCTAAGGTAAAGAAAGAGGAAGACGATACAGAGTTTATGAGTTTTTTTAGTAAAATAATTGAGCGCTCCAAAAAAGGGATAAGAATCAATCATCGAACTGGACACCCAATTCATTCTAATACCATTAAAACCTATAACACCGTATATAACAACATTCTTGAGTATGAAAAACATAAACGCAAAAAATTAAAGTTTGCAGAGTTTGATTTGGCTTTTTATACCGAATTCAATGAGTGGTTGATGAAAGAAAAAAAGCAAAGTAATAATTCTGTTGGCAAGCATATCCAGATTATCAAGTTAGTATTAAATGAAGCATCTGAGATGGGCGTAAATACAAACATGAAATTCAAAAACAAAAGATTCTTTGTTATTAAGGAGCAAACTGAATCAATTTACCTAAGCGAAAAAGAAATTCAACTTATTTATAATCTTGATTTATCGTCTCACCCAAAACTTGAAAAAACGCGCGACTTGTTCGTAATTGGATGTAAAACAGGATTACGCTTTGGCGACTTTAATAATATTCATCCCGATCAAATTAAAGGTCCCTTTATTATGATACGACAAGCCAAAACAGGAGAGCCTGTAACTGTTCCTATCCATCCAATTGTTCAAGAGTTAATCAAAAAATATAAAGGCCACCTCCCAAAGGCTAAGGTTAACCAAGTTGTAAACAGGGAGTTAAAAGAAATCGCAAATATGATTCCAGAGTTTAATGAACTTGTGGAAATATCAGCAACAAAAAGTGGTAAACGAGGACAGATTTTATTCAAAAAAAATGAATTAATTTCAACACACACAGCGAGAAGGTCTTTCTGTTCTAATGAGTATTTAGCAGGGACTCCCTCAATGTCAATAATGGCTATTTCCGGTCATAAGACTGAAAAAGCATTTCTCAGATACATTAAAGTAAAATCTATAGACCATGCCACAATCATCAAAGAAAAATGGGATGCAAACAGAAAAACAATCTAAAATGCAAGAATTCAATTTAAACGAGAACTTTGAATTATATGAATCAAAGTATCATTTTTTAGAAGAACTTAAAGCAAAAGTGGATACTAGAGTATCGGGCGTGAGTGACGAGAAACTAAAAATCACTGTTTTACTTAGGGAAAAAATCGAACTAGAACAACAATTCCTTAATCCTGATATTAATATTGTTCCCTGGTTAAGGACAGGCGCCAAAGTAATTGGTGATAATCAAATTGCAAATGAAATTTACGAACATTCTGAAAGATACGTTTTTGACTTTCAAGGAGAAATCGATCATTTTACTACTGATCTATCGAAGCGCAAGTTGAAACCATTAATCGAACGTTATCAAAATATATTGCCATTTGAAATCCAATTTCTTGGAAGGGCAAAGGGGAAAGATATATCTAATGCAGGTTTTATTACATACATTTTTCAAGTGTGTCATAAATATAATCAATACGTTGAATCATTGATTGATAAAACGGCATTGCAAAATAACAGCCAAATAATTCAAGATTTAATCGAAAAGATGGGGCTGAAAACTGGGCCAAAGATTTCGGCACAGAGTTTAATAATTGTTCTAAGTGAAACCAAGTTGATGGATAATATGATACATTGCATGGGTCATGGAGGATATCAAAAATTTTATAAATTGATTGGGAAAATTATTGAAAAAGACAAAGAGACCATTAGGAAAATACGAGAAGATATGGTTGGATCGAGAGGAAAGAATAATCCGTATGATAGCACTAAAAACATAGAGGAGGCGGTTGAACTACTCGACTATATAGGATACTCAGATATAGCTATTAAACTAAAAATGAAATTTCATCTTTAATATATCATATAAGTAAATCTAGCTTGTTGTAAAAAGACTCCAATAAACGTTGGGGTCTTTTTTTGGCCTCATCTCTAAGGTATCACCACATTCAAATACAAATGGGGGAAACAAAAAAATCCCCCCGATGAGAAGTTTGAATTTTGGCAAAACAAATAAATATGCTAATAATTCAAGAAATGACTAAAGATGATCTAAGGGCAATAATTGACGACTCAATTGCCCAGGCAATTACTAGGCGGACAGAAGCAGTCAGCCCTAATGATACTCTATTAAATAGACTACAAGCCGCAGAATTTCTGAACATAAGCCTTGGCACACTCCACCTCCACACTAAAGAAGGAAGGATCTGCGGTCAGCGGATTGGCAATCGTCTGCTTTATAGAAAAGCCGATTTAGAAAGTGCTATTAAACCAACTCTAAAACCAAAATAGTATGCAAAAGCCGTCAAAAGAAACCCTATTTGTCAAACGTGATTATTTTTTAACTCAAACCCTTAATAACCTATGTCTAAATTACTTTTTTTAAGCTCTGAAGAGCTACGCCAGTTTTACCTCAATCAAGGATACTTTGCCATTTATGACTGTACTACAGAGTATGGAGAGGTAGAGATTGAACATTATTCACTAATGAAATCGAGGGAAACTATTTCTCGAGAATGTGTAGCAAGCCAGATTATTAGTTTAAATGATGATGCTGTCCTAACAATACTAGACCACTTTCTCAAAAGTGGCACCGTTTATATTCACCCAAATCACTTTACTATTTAAAGATGAAAAAATCGACAACAATCACAACGTTCTCCATAAAAATGGGAGCTAAACTAACAAGGTTTACAGGCGGTGAACGCAAGTTTATGGCTTGGCTTCGAGAGAATAAATTTCTAATGTCTAATAACGAACCATATCAGCGCTATGTTAACTATGGGTGGTTCATTGTAACCACTAGAACAATACACAAAGCAAATCCCAAGTTCTCTATACCGGTTACCCGTATAACCTTCCAAGGCATGAAGAAACTCGAGAAGCTTGTTTATGAAAAATGCCACAAACCAAATTGCCCATGAACGAAGAAGTATCATCAGTGACAAATGATCTCTGTTTGGGACCTGCAATGTCAATCGACTGCCTGACTCAAAAGATTATTGACATACCAGAACCGGAAAGAATATTCCGAGGTATTATCATGCCCAGCCTAGGTTGTTTTTTTGGACCCTCCAAATCAGGAAAAACAACAATGGCAGAAAACCTTGCTTTCAGTATAGCTGCAGGAAGAAACGAATTTTTAGGAGAGCCTATCTCCTGCAAAAATAAGCGTGTGCTGCTCATAAGCCTCGAAGAGTATTACCGAAGTAGAACGATACGAAACAAGAGGCAAATGGAAGGATTTGCACAAATGTATAATCTGGACCATAGCTGGCACGATAATGTCTTTGTTGTAGATGATTCCTTTCCACGTTACTTGCTTACAGATGAACACTGGAAAGCACTTGAAAACGAAATTGAAAGGATAGGCCCCGGACTTGTTATTTTAGATTCGTTATCAAGACTTACAGTTGATTCTATCGAAGATTCATCAGTTGCTTCAAGAATCATGAAAAAACTCAGGGAAATTGCCCACAAACATGGAATAGCTCTTGTTCTGATTCACCATAGTCAGAAAATGGACAACCGTCCAGTTACAATTTCCACCTTGGCGGGTTCTAGGCTGGTGGGACAGGAATTCGACTTTATGATAGGCATTAACCGTACCAGCACTAATATTAGATATATCAAGGATGTTGCTTACCGTTATTGGCCAGACGATTCGGAATTCGTAAAAAAATTTAGTATCAACTTTCAGCAGATTATCGAGCCTTTAGAGGAAGCTTATGAGTCCGATATACTCACATCTGCCAATTCAGTAAGCATGGTGAATGATAGCGATGTTACACTGCAAAAGCAATTAATGGATATGACTGGTGGTGATCCATCGGTTTTAGTAAAAACAGCAGATCTCTACAATATTCTGGTAAATACCGGTGCAATGACAAGACCAACGCTACATGCCTCTTTAAATCGGCTGGAGAAAGCAAAGGCTATTGAAAAACCACAAAAGGGTTTATACCGGCTAACGCCTCCCAGTAAAGTGTAATTATTGCCTCCGAATAGTTTAATTGGCTTTACTTGGTTAATTAGATGCTGCGCTTATCTTAAATGAAGGCCAAAAAATTACGCCATTTGAATTCTAGTAAAATCAGTAAAGTCAATTAAGTGCTCACAGGATTCAACTCGATTTAACTTAAAAATAAAATATGTATAAATATACCGTTTCAATTTTCAGCCAGCATGAAGGCAAACCTTTTAGTAAAGATTACAGCTTTTTTCATTCCAATCCATTGATAGCTCGTCGATGGGCAATCCAGGAGCTAAAAAGCATATCGGCTACTGCTGATAATCAACTTCGTGGACTAGAACCTAACAACCGCTATTCCATACCGGAGTGGGATAGCCCACAACTAATTAATGAAGCACCTGCTCTCACTCCTATACTGGTGCCTTTTTCTGTCAACTTGTATTGGAATGTTGGCGACACAGAATATGTGCTTTTTGGCGATGGTATTCAGGAAACTATAGAAGCGCTTATTGCGGAAGGTTTTGAGTATAAAACCGAAGGATTTGCAGATTCAAGTTTGTTCACAGGATTATTAGAGAACAATGCTTTTACTCCTGCGCAATATAGCCAACCACCATATCAACTCTGTGATGGTCTTCAAGAAATACCAGAGTTTGATTTTACTCATCATTATATACTTTTTGAAGATTTAGAATTTTTATTAAAACACATGGCTTTATGAGAGTGGTATTGACACTTATATCAATTTTTTAAAGTTCTAGTATCCGCTATTTTCAGTCCCCCGAGCAGAGTAATAAATGGCTATAACCTACATAAGTTTCAGTTTGAAAAGGTTTGCCATGAATGATAGGCTGTTTAAGTACCTCTCCATCAAACAACCCCCTCTCTCTTCTGAGAGTTCCACACCCCCCCTTATTTCTGGTTACATGCATTTCACTCTCTGTAACCCTTGATTACAAAAAAACATACAGGAAATGGTGTTACCGTATCCTAGACTAGGTACAAACCATCGGCTCCGCATTTATACAACTTAGTGCTAAGATCAAGAAGATGTTCTACAAGTGCACGTGTAGTAAAAATCTTTCAAACTTAGTATTTCAAACATCCATTACATCACAATAAAAAAACAAAACAATGGTTACGATTACAAACTTCAATGAAGTAGAAAGAAAAGATGGCTCGAAATTTATCAGCTTAGAGCTAACCGGTCAAGCTGAATTAATTCAGTCTCAGACAACAAACAAATGGTACGCAACTGTTCGTAAATGTCGAATACCGTCTACGTTTGATGCAAACATTGCCCAAGCCATGATTGGCCAAAGGCTTCCTGGTGAAATTGTAAAAGTCATCTGTGAACCCTATGACTTCGTCAACAAACAAACAGGAGAAGTACTGAAACTTCAACACTCATTTGCTTATACTCAAGATCCTGCAAAACAGGAAAGTTTTATTGGGCATACAAGAGTAATGGAAGTAGCAAGTATGTAAATAAGCACCACAACCACGGCATAAGATTCACAGCAGTAGTACGCCCAACACAAGGAATAACATTCCACTATCACCTATATAAGACTGGTTAATCCAAAGAGCCTTGTGGTTAGTGGGTGCTTTACACATGGGGGATCGGAAGCAATACTGGTCCCCTTTTTTATTTATACATCTTAAAAGTTTAAACTTATGCAATTACAAAAAGCGTCTAGAAAAAAGGCCAAAATGAGGCTTACTATTTCAGGTCCATCAGGATCTGGAAAAACTTACAGTGCATTATTAGTAGGTTATGGATTAACTGGTAATCTATCAAAAGTGTGTGTCATTGATACTGAGAACTCCTCTGCAGAACTTTATGCGCACTTAGGAGACTACAACACTATTCAGTTAGCAGCACCTTTTGTTCCTGAAAAATTCATTGACGCTATAAGGCTTTGTGAAAAAGCAGAAATTGAAACCATCATCATTGATTCAGCAAGTCATGAGTGGGATGGATTAGGCGGTATATTAGATATACATACATCTATTCCTGGCAATAGCTTCACTGCATGGAGCAAGGTTACTCCAAGACACAATGCTTTTATACAAACCATGATTCAAAGCTCTTGTCACATAATAACTACTATCCGCAGCAAAACGGAATATGTACTTTCTGATAAAAATGGTAAGCAGGTTCCTGAGAAGGTTGGCATGAAGGGAATACAAAAAGAAGGCTTTGAATACGATGCAACATTAGCCTTTGAACTTAACATTAACCATACAGCACATATCAGCAAGGATAGAACAGGTCTATTTATTGGAAAACATGATTTTGCTTTAACACCAGAAGTTGGTAGAAAAATCAAGCAGTGGTGTGAAGAAGGTGCATCCCTTAATGTTGAAGATGTTCTTAATAGGATCAATGATTGTAGAACAATTCAAGAACTCTTGACTGTCTACAGTAATCACCCTGAATTCAACGGTGCTCTACAGCCAGAGTTTGAGCGAAAAAAGCGCAACATTCTCATCAATCAAGAAGTGCAAAAAGAATTAGCTCATCAAAAAATTAGTACAAATGGAACAGCTCATTGAAATAACAGCTAGTAATGAACTAGCCATCATAAATCAAAATATAAGTCATAAGAAAGAGAGCAGCAGTTCAAAAGCTTTTATTGAATCTAATACGATTGAATCTTCGTTAGAGGAAATAAAGCAACGGCATATTATTCCTGTATGGCTTAAAGATAATGAGCCATTAATCAGTCATTCAGACTTTATTGAAACCACTGCAGAAATTCTTTCTGAGTCTTATAGTAATCATCCAATTCTTTTACCTAGTGTGAGACTTAGTCATCCAATTAAAGGTCGTGTTCCATCTGCAAAAGATAAACCAGCACATTTGCTTTTGGAGGATGAGAAAACGCTGTTCTACGAAAGAATGATGTTTGTAATAGAAGTTCCTGGAATCCAAGCAGAGATAGGGGGTAATAAACTTTCCTTAACCATTGGAGGCGTAAAATCCTTTACAGAAGATAACCTGTACCAACGATCTGGTGGTGAACAACACTTTAAGGTGTTTATAGGATTTCAAAATCATGTATGCACCAACCTATGTGTTTGGAGTGATGGCTATGTAGGAAATCTTACTATTAAAAGCAAAGACGATCTTGTACTTATGATACACACTATGATTAATCGATACAATACAAGTCATCACCTGTTCCACTTAAAACAACTTACAAATCAAGTACTAACTGAGCAGCAATTTGCCAATTTAATTGGAAGAGCTAAGATGTATAATTACATGCCTAATAAAATGCGTCAAGAGATTCCAGAACTAATGTTTGGAGAGCAACAAGTCAGTGCCGTAGTTAGAGACTACTTCAAAGACGAAAGCTTTTGCAGGGACGAAGCAGGAAATATTAATCTTTGGCAGCTGTATAATCTATTCACTGGAGCAAATAAAAGCAGCTACATTGATAGTTTTTTAGATAAATCTGTTAATGCTTATTCTTTTGCAGAGCAATTACGATGGGCGTTAGAAGGGAAACAAGAATCTTGGTACTTAAGATAAGATTATAAACTAAATTCTTTTTCTGACTGTAGTTGATCTAGTTTGAAAAAAAGGGAAATAGACATAAATTTGAGGAGCCTTAATTGATAGATATGAATAAGAAAGTGTTAAATAAAATAATTAGACTAAATCATAAGCTGCATAATGTTTTACTAAATCCATTGTCAGTATTATTTATAATTATATTTTATGTTTGGAAAATGGACAAATCAATTATTCGTTTTTCACATTCAGAAGTATTATTACATATTATTTTTCTCATTATTTCTTTATCACTCTATTCTTATAGCTTAGCATCCAGAGATTTTATTAGAGATATATTAATTCTAAAATCGAAAAAGGATTTTATATTGACTAAATTTCATGAGAATTACTTTGAATTTTATAGGGAAAATAAAAGAGAAAATGTATTAAAAAAAAATTCTGTATATATATGGACTCTTCTACTTTTTTATAGTATGCTTTTTCTGCAAAATTATAATAGTGACAAAATTATATTTCCGTTTGGACAAGTTGTTTTTGGTTTTCCTATTTGCATAACCCTGTTACTAAGTATTTATGTAGATAAACTTCATGAATTTTTTTATTTTTCGAATGTTTATAACACTGATTTATTTTTAAAATCTAATAAAATTTATACGGGTGATTTTGGTAGCCCTAAAAATTTAGAAACTGATGAAGTATTTGAAAAAAGATTGATTGAGGATTATTCATATGCAAGCAATGGCTACTTGAAGTATTACTATCAAAAATATCCATTTGGATTAGGTATCGTGTTCTTTGGATTTGAAAGGTTTAAATTTTGGCTAGCCATTGCTTTATATTGGTTCTTTTTCTTGACTTAGTTCCAATCTTAATTATACAGTTTTTTTGGTAGTTTCGTAGCTAAAGGTATAGTTACAAACCACAACCATTATTCAAACCTATATATTCCAGGCTTAGTCTTAATAGCATTTATACTATGCTTAAATACCTTGTCAAGAAATATTTTGAAAGTATCTAGCCATTAATACTTACTCAATAATTTTTTCTTAGCCTCTTCAAACTCTTGTTTAGACAATACTCCGGAATCAAGCAATTCTTTCAGCTTTTTTAATTCATCAGCTAAACTAGAGGTAGGCTTCTCTTGAGTAATTTTAACTTCAACTGTTTGTGCATTTGAATTTTTACCAGTCTTCCCAGGATAAATTAACTCACCGGTATTTACAGCGCTTTCGTACTGAACAATATACCTTGCGGTTCCTAAATTACCAGTTAACCTTTTACTCTCAAAAAGACCCGCATCAACTGGCTCAGCAATAACAGGAAAATATGTATACCCTGTTTTTTTATTCCCATCCCTTTTCAAATTTACAACAACAAACGTTTTATTTGCACTTTTAGGTTGCATAACAGAAGTTATATCAAAATCTGAATTTTTCACTTGAACGTTAAATCCTGAACTCGCAGTTCCTTTTAATATTTTCCCGTCTATTCCTCCTACATCAGTACTTGTATAAGAAAGATCTGTGTTATTTCGATCTACTTCAATGATATTTTTAAAATATCCTTTTTCACCAGAGCCAGATCCAATTTTTAATGTTTGTCCATAATAAAACTTGAACCCTGAAGTAGTATATAAAGTATCACCAGTATAAAATTCTTGTCTTTCTCCATTACCCCACATCAACTTCCCAATTTTTGATCTATCAGAAGGCTCTTGCTTATTATAAATACTATCTTTTGTCAAATTCAAATTTTGAGCACTTACCCAAAGAGAACAACAATTGAAAAAAATAAAATAGATAAATTTCATATTGGTAGATTTAGGATATCCCAAATATATGAATATATATAATACGTATTATGATAATGTATGCATTTCAATTAAATCCTAATACTATTCAAAAACATGCGACATGAATATAATGCCGAATGTCGAATAGTGTCGCTTAATTTTTAAAGTTTCCCCTATCAATCTTTTTTGTTTTCCATAAACCATGAAGATACTAATGCAGTAAATGTTCCAAAAATACCTACCCCAGCTGTCATTAAAATTGCTCCAATCACTCTGCCTTCTGTAGTTACTGGAAATTTATCCCCATAACCTACTGTTGTAATTGTTACATATGACCACCATATAGCGTCTTCAGCTGTTTTTATATTGCTGTTTAGATCTTTTTCAAATTGTAAAATTGAAATAGATGAGAAGATAATCATTAAGAAAGAAATCATAGCAACAGATGTTAATGCGCTCTGTTTTTTATTTTTATTTAAATGTTCATAAATTAGTTTTGTTGATTTTAGTGCTCTAAATACTCTAACTAATCTTATTATTCTTAAAACTCTTCCTGCTCTCAGTATATCGATGGTAGGGATACTTGCAATCAAATCAATCCATCCCCATTTGATAAAGTTTAATTTATTGTCAGATTGTTTGAACCGAATAAAAAAATCAACTAAGAATAATAAACATATTAAATTATCAATATAGTTAAGTAGAGTTGTCAATTCATTTGATAAATCAAAAGCCGTACTTATAACTAAAGATAGTAAGGTATAAATTGAGAGGATTAAGATTAAAATATTAAAAAGATTAATCTCTTTTTTTGCAAAATCTCTATTCATATAACGTTATTTCAATAGTGCTATTTGCATGCAGAATTGTATACTTTCAAATCATTTAAATTACCATTTTCATAGGAATTGTAAAGGCATATACAATATTTCTTATGGTCATTTAATTTAATATATATATAAGCCTTAGCATTAAATGGTCTATAATCTTTAATATTTAATCTTTTATTATTCTCGATTTGTTTGTCATAAAAATATAAGGCAGAATCATATTGCAATAAACCATCGTAAGAGTTACCTAAAAAAAAGTAAGTATTTGACAATTTATCAATATCCTTACAGTGTTTTAAATAAATCATTAAATCGTTTTTGGCCCCTAATTGATCATCTAGATTTTGCTTAAGACTGCCTCGAAGTGAATAAATTTCGTATGTAGAATCAACGTATGTTTTAGAAAATTCTTCAATTTTTTTTAACCCAATTTGATATTCACCTAAATTATTCAATATTTTAATTTGCATTTTAAAATATTTATAATTTCTGGGATTAGAAGAAATTAGATCATTAATGTAATCTTTTGCTTTATTTAGATAGTCGATCTCTTCATTTTCCGAAGTATTCATTTCTCTTGACTTTGCGGACAAACTAAAATAATTTTGAGAAATCAAATACCGGATCGAATCGGGTATTTTTTTTTCATTCAAATCTAATAATAAAACATTTGATTCCTCATACAATTCTAGTGAGTTTAATATTATCGATTTTAAAAAGATAGCTTTTTGATTTTTTTTATCTGATAAAAGCGCGCTATCAATATACTTTAAAGCATTCGTAGTGTCTTTTTTAAAATAAAATAAACTATATGATTTATTAAAATAATTGTTTGATTTAACGCTGCATTTAGAAAAAAACAAAAGAATTAATAGAAGAGAAGTTGTTTGAATAAATTTCATATTAATTAATTAATTATACTAAATTTTGATCTGTATTATTTTCTAACACTCTTTGAAGAACTCTAGTGAATATATTTCGATCATCTCTTTTTACTACCGAATCTTTATATTCAGGGAAATCTATCAGTATTTTTTTTGAATTTGCCAAGGACAAAATAATACCATTACTAAATAATTCTCCAGTCAAAATATCATCATATTTTATAACCTTATTTTTCTTATTTTTTGATCCAACGAATACCATTTTATTATTTAGCATAAATAATCCACATCTATCGAAATTATCCCAATAGCTTTCTCTATTTGGGAATGGTTTTATATTTCCGAATCTATAATTCATTCCTCCACTTCGGAAGTTTGTTGAAATGCCACTATATGTTATACTCTTGATTCTTTCTTTTTCTTCAAATAAATCTACTGAATTTGATATCTTGTATAAGAGAACCTCATTGTCTTTGATATTTATTTTATGAACTCTCAGGACTTCATCATCATTTAATGGATCGATTTTAATTTTTTCATAAATAAATCTCCGATTTAGATCTAGCATTAGCTCAGACACAAAATTACCGCATACATGTAAATCACTTTTTGGATCTGCATCTTCCCAATCATTAAGTCCTAATAATTCTAAATAATTCTTTTTCCCTTCTAATTTACTTGCTGTCACTTTCTCAAAAATCTCCTGATCTCCCTGAAACAACATTTTAGCTTCATTATCATCATGCATCCTTCTAATTTCAGTTAAAAAACTTTTTTGATCCTCATTAAAGAATCTATCAATTGGGGCTAATTGGCCTTTAGGATTAAACAATTTATTGTATCCTAATTTAATTAATATTACAATAATTGATATTACACCTATACCCATAATCAATGCCCCAAGCGCAATTATTAAGTTCATAATTTTTATGTTTATTTATTTGTAAATGTTTTACTTTATTCGTTTGGTTAAAATTACCGACGACTTCGTTAATCAATAACAGTAAATGTAATAGATTGTCTATGAAGATAATTTACATTTCTACCGTTGTGAACTGCAGGCTTCCAGTTTGGACCCTTTTTGATTACTCGTATTGCTTCATCTTTGGTACCATAGCCTGGGTCATTTTCTGCTTGTACATTTGAAATGCCTCCGTTAATGTCAACCGTAAACGATACAATCACATTATATTTACCTAAAGGCGCACCATTAGTTTTAGGTAATTGACGATTTAGGTTGCGTTCCAAATATTTAGCCCAAGCAGGAAGTCCACCAGGAAACTCAGCAGGAATTTGCACCACGGTAAATAGCTTTTTGTAATCTTCATCATTGAGCGCCTCTTCCCTAACAGCAACTTTTTCAACCGGTGGCGCTAAAATACCGTCATCTTTTGAACCTTCTTGATTAACTGTGCCAATTGATGCCCGGTAAGGTTCACTTTCGCTCGCTTTAGTAGTAACGTTGTTTAAATTACCAATTAAAGATTCGAAGAATTTAATAAATCTATTTTTATAAGAGTCAATCTCAGCATGATAAGTATTTTTGTGTCCATCGTAATAACTATTATCTGAAAAAATAATTGCATCCATTTTATCCTTTTCGAAAATTAAAACCAAAATTGACGATCCTTTACCGTCATTGAATTTCATACACATTATCACACCCTCTTCTATACTTGATTTTAAATCATTCCATTTTGATTTATTTATGTATGTATACCAATTAGATGTTTCAAATGTCCTAAGGAATTCAATTTTGGTAAAACCAGATAGGTCGTAATAATAATTATACACCTCATAGTAATTTAATAGTTTTTTTGGTACTTGCTCTTTAGAGATAACCTCTATTTCAGATTTTGTTAATTCTCCCTTTTTTAGGGTCGTCCATAAAAATTGCTGACCGATAGCAGAAGCACTAATTAATATAAATAGAAAACAGACGCTAGATCTAAGCACTTTTTTCATATATGGTATTTGATATTATGTAATTATATTATATAAATCTACGTTACATTCTTCGATAAAAACTCAACTTCACAATTAAAATCAAGCGCGAACATACTGACCGGACTAGGTTGTTATTTGCTCAAACAATTTAAAGAACTGCTGGGGCGCCTTAAAATAAATGTTTTTTTAGTCCTTCTTGGCTCTTTGTTTTTCTAGCTTTAGCCTCAATGACTATTTTATACCAATTGGAGTAGAGTATGTCGAACAGCCTCCTTATTGTTCATTGTACTGAAAAATGTATTTTTCGCTAGTCATGTTTATGCTTAAGTAATAGAAAATGACTTTAAAATTTTGATAAAAGCAGTGATAAAATTTTACTTAGAATTTGCTTTGAGGACCTTAATTTGCGATTGTTCTTTTAAATGTATTTGGGAATAGTAGAAAGTGTACCCTAAAATGTACCCTAAAAACAAAAAAGCCTCATAAATACTTGATTTATAAGGCTTTTAAGTATTGTTTGTGGTGTGGGCCGGGATCGAACCGGCGACACAAGGATTTTCAGTCCTTTGCTCTACCGACTGAGCTACCGCACCATACCCTTTCGGGGCAGCAAAAATAGGGGGATTTCACATATAATCCACAGTTCAATCCATATTTTTTAAAATTCGCAATTCTTGGGAGTTCGTGCAAAAGCGATCACGTCTCTGATGTTGCCCATGCCCGTTACAAACTGCACCATTCTTTCAAATCCTAAACCAAAGCCAGCGTGTGGTACAGTACCAAAACGGCGGGTATCTAAATACCAGCTCATTTCGTTTGTAGGAATGTGCATCTCTTCCATACGCGCCACCAATTTGTCGAGGCGCTCTTCTCTTTGTGAACCACCTACAATTTCGCCAATACCTGGTGCTAAAATATCCATGGCAGCAACTGTTTGTTTACCTGGCTCACAACCATCATTTAAGCGCATATAAAACGCCTTAATGGCAGCTGGATAACCGGTCACAATCACTGGTTTTTTAAAATGTTTTTCTACAAGGTAACGCTCGTGTTCACTTTGCATATCAATTCCCCAGCTTACATCGTATTTAAATTTCTTTTTCTTGTAAGCAGGAGAGTCTAATAAAATAGCAATCGCTTCGGTGTAGGTGATGCGCTCAAACTTACTATCCGTTACAAATTTTAGTTTTTCAATTAAACCAAATTCTTGTCTTTCGTTAGTAGGTTTTTGTTTTTCTTCTTCGGCTAAACGTTGATCTAAAAACGCCAAATCATCGGCGCAATTTTCCATTGCATATTTGATGAGGTATTGAATAAATTCTTCTGCTAAATTTTGATTGTCTTCAATATCACA
>JACCDH010506336.1_pt1 | contig 14641 bp, 15 predicted proteins | sample 7442481 | NCBI WGS metagenome assembly JACCDH01 (sample SAMN15323433, study PRJNA562643) | freshwater metagenome | isolation source: river surface water | place: USA:Blue River Watershed | collected 2017-08-15
AGCAAGTGGCGGCCCGTGGCGGTCGTCCCATCCATGTGATCGAAGGTCCGCTCATGGATGGCATGAATATCGTTGGCGACCTGTTCGGTCAGGGCAAGATGTTCCTGCCGCAGGTGGTGAAGTCGGCGCGCGTGATGAAGCAGGCTGTCGCGCATCTGGTGCCCTTCATTGAAGAAGAAAAGCTGGAAGAAGAGCGCCGCACCGGCAAGGCTGCCAAGCCCAAGGGCAAGATCGTGATCGCGACCGTCAAGGGCGACGTGCACGATATAGGCAAGAACATCGTGTCGGTTGTCCTGCAATGTAATAACTTTGAAGTAGTGAACATGGGTGTGATGGTGCCCTGCTCTGAAATTCTTGCAAAAGCCAAGGCAGAAAATGCCGACATCATCGGCCTGTCCGGTCTGATCACCCCCTCGCTGGAAGAAATGGCGCATGTCGCCAAAGAGATGCAGCGCGATCCCCATTTTCGGATGATGAAGATTCCTCTCCTCATCGGCGGTGCGACTACCAGTCGCGCACATACGGCGGTGAAGATCGCGCCGAACTACGAGGGGCCGGTGGTCTATGTGCCTGATGCGTCGCGCTCGGTATCGGTTGCACAATCGCTGCTCACACCCGAGTCGCGCGATCAGTACGTGTCCGACCTGAGCGCGGACTATGAGCGCATCCGTCATCAGCACGCCGGCAAAAAAGCGTTGCCGATGGTGTCGCTCGAGGCCGCGCGCAAAAACAAGATGGCGCTGTCATTCGCAGACAGCTCGGCACCGCACAAACCGAAAGTGGTGGGTCGCCGTCATTTCCGCAATGTGGATCTGGGTGTGCTCGCGAACTATATCGACTGGGGGCCCTTCTTCCAGACCTGGGATCTGGCGGGCCCCTTCCCGGCAATTCTGACCGATCTGGTGGTAGGCGAATCCGCGAGTAATGTGTACCGAGAAGCGCAGGCGATGCTGAAGAAGATTATCGAAGGCCGATGGCTGACGGCGAATGGCGTGATGGCCATTTTGCCGGCCAACAGTGTCAATGATGATGATATCGAGATCTATACCGACGAGACGAAAGGCGAGGTGGCATTTACCTATTACGGTCTGCGCCAGCAGTCTGAGCGCCCGGTGATCGACGGTGTACGGCGGCCGAATCAGTGCCTTGCGGACTTCATTGCACCCAAATCTTCGGGTGTAACCGACTACATTGGCATGTTCGCCGTGACCGCTGGCATTGGCATCGAAAAATATGAGAAGCGCTTTGAGGATGCCAATGACGATTATTCATCCATCATGCTCAAGGCGCTGGCTGACCGGCTCGCAGAAGCCTTTGCCGAGTACCTGCATGAGCGTGTGCGCAAGGACCTGTGGGGTTATGCGGCCGATGAACATCTCGACAATACCGCGCTGATTGCGGAGTCGTATCGCGGCATACGTCCTGCGCCAGGCTATCCAGCCTGCCCCGAGCACACGGTGAAGGAAGATGTATTCCGTATTCTCGAATGCGAAGACATCGGCATGAGTCTGACGGAGTCGTACGCGATGTTCCCGGGGGCTTCGGTGTCCGGTTTCTACTTCGCTCACCCGGAATCCAAGTACTTCAATGTCGGAAAGATCAGCGAAGACCAGCTCAAGGATATGGCGGCCCGCCGCAGCGTGAGTATTGAGCAGTTGCAGCGCTGGCTGGCACCCAATCTCTGATGCTTCCGGAATTCACGTCAGCAGCGCGCCGTCGACAAACACTTTCAGCTCGCCGGCGCTGAACGCTTGCCAGGTTTCGTTGGTCGTCAGCGGCTCGGTGACGATCACGGCGACCCGGTCATTTGGTGTCGTGACTTCCGAAAAGTCTACAGTGAGATCCTCATCGGACAGCTTGGCCTGCGCGAACGGATACTGGCGGATGATGTAATGCAGCCGGGTCGAACAATGTGTGTATAAGGCCGAGCCATCGGACAGCATCATGTTGAACACACCGTGCGCAGCAATCTCTGCAGTCAGTATTGCCAGTGCGCCGCGCAGTGCATCAATCGTCGGCGGTGTGTCGCCGAATTGTTCTCTCAGCTGTTGCAGCCAGTAGCAAAACGCCAGCCCGCTGTCGGTGTTGCCTACAGGACGGAAGCTTCCGCTCAGCTCCGGGGAAAAATTCTTCAGATCACCATTGTGGGCGAATACCCAGTACTTTCCCCACAGCTCGCGCACGAAAGGATGGCAGTTTTCTAGCGCGACCTGCCCCTGGGTTGCCTTGCGTATGTGCGAGATTACATTTTTCGATTTGATCGGATAACTCTTGATCAGGTGAGCGACCGGGGATGCAATGGCCGACTCGTGGTCGACGAACAGCCGCACCCCTGCGCCTTCGAAAAAGGCGATGCCCCAACCGTCCTTATGCTCATCGGTCAAGCCTCCGCGCGTCGCGAAACCGGTAAAGCTGAATACGATGTCCGTCGGGACATTGCAATTCATTCCCAGCAGCTGGCACATGTGAGTATCGACGATAAGTGGTGGCAGTTCGTCAACGTTATCACGAATCTGCCACAGGCCGAAGTTCTGTCACAGCGGGAAGTTGCAGTCGGCAGCGCCAGAGCGAATGACCAGAAGCGCGGTATTTTTCTTCGAAGGGCGTCAGTGAGTCGGTATCGGGAAGGAAGCTTTCGCAGCGGGCCGGTGCGCCAGTCAGCTGCGTGACCGCGAATGTAAACTCGTCAATATAAATTTTCCAGTTGCTGCGGCATTCAATGCGACCACCCAGCGCAAGCAGGGTTGGAAAGACAGGATGTCCATGCCAGCGGCGGACGAGCTGAGATTTTTTCGGCCAGGGATTTGGGTACAGCAGGTAATGATGGGCAGGTCGGATGCCCGCCTCCAGCATCAGCCGCCACACATCGACCAGATCGGCGCGCACCAGCAAATGATTGCTGGGCACGCGGCCTTCCCAGCGCAGCTCGCGCGCCAGACGGTCTGCCGATTGATCGATGCCGATAACGAAGCTGTCCGGGTGATTCTGCGCAAGCTTGCGGGTTGAGAGCCCTACGCCGCAGCCAGCGTCAATGATCAGTGGCGCACTACCGGCGGTGCGCCACGCGCAAACCGCGGTCTCGAATGCCTGTCGGCTATGACTGGCAATCGGGCGCAGATAACGGGAATTCGCATGCCGTTCTGTCAGTGCATGCAACTGATCGTGAATGCCGGTCTGATTGCTGGTAACAGTACGAGAATTGGCGTGCAATCAGATGAACCTGACCAGTGAATTGATTCAGTGAAGCACGACAGGCTGCGCCATCAGCGAGCCATAGCTTCCCAGGAATTCATCGATCTCTTCCATGCTGGGCTCGGTCGCAATGAGTTCTCGCACATGCTGACGGAATGCTTCAGCGAGTGGCCCAGCAATGAAGATTTCTTTTTTGGCGGGCTTGTCCAGAATTTCATAGCCGCCGAAGCGCATCGCTTCCATTCCTGCTTCTGCGCCAAACTCCACCACGCTGTAGTGTTCGCTGTTGTAGATCAGGTTCATGCGGGCTCCTTGGAGAAAACAGGGAGAGTCTGCATTCGACTCTTCCTGTGATCCGACATGGTGCTGCGAAGGGAAATTTCAATAGTGACGCGCAAATCTCATGCCTGAACTTTCGGTACCCGCCCACAATCCAGATCGGGCCCCAACTCCAGCCTACCGCAATATTGCTCTTCTCGCAAAAAACTTTTTACGGATTCCAGGTGCGAGGCGTCTGTCAGGCTCAGAAACAGTATCGCTGGGGGATTTCTGAGCAGGCGATTTAGGGTGACGCGCATGGTCAGACTGCCTGTGCAGCAGGGGCAGCCGGGTGCTATGCGTGTGACGGTCAGTGTGTCAGACGAGCTCAGTCCGCTGTCTGTTGCGATTCCTTCGAGCAGCGCCACAGCGACGCTCGCGGGTGGTATTTCCCCGGCGATGGCCCGTTCACGTGATGCCGGACTACCACCGTGAACCAGGCGAACCAGCGTCATCCGGGTTTCTTGGCAGCCTTGCTCGACTCGACGCCCAGCTGCTTCAGCTTCCGGTACAGATGGGTCCGCTCCAGGCCTGTGCGCTCGGCGACGCGCGTCATGCTGCCACCTTCGCGCACCAGATGATGCTCGAAGTAAGCGCGCTCGAAAGCATCGCGCGCTTCGCGCAATGGCAGTTCGAAAGACACGCGAAATTCTTTGTCGGAAGCGGGGTAAGTCGCAGGAGAGCCGCTCATCGTGCCCGAGTAGCTGCCGAGGCTGGCGTAGGTATTCACGGGGGCTGACAAAGCACTCTTGTCTGCCAGAGCGCCGTTGCGGCCCTGGCCATTGTGGTTCAGCATCGCGCCCCGCGCATGATCCTGACCACGCGACAATCCCTGCTGCACGGTCTTGAGCAGTTTTTGAAGCGATATCGGTTTCTCGAGAAAATTCATCGCACCGATCCGAGTCGCTTCGACCGCGGTGTCGATCGTTGCGTGCCCTGACATCATGATCACCGGCATGGTCAGCAGGCCATCCCGCTGCCATTCCTTGAGCAGCGTGACGCCGTCCGTATCCGGCATCCATATGTCGAGCAGTACCAGATCGGGCGCGCCTGACATGCGCAGCTCCCGAGCCTGATTCGCATCCTCTGCCGTGCTGACGACATGGCCCTCGTCGCCCAGTATTTCCGAGAGCAGCTCCCGGATACCCATCTCATCATCAACTACCAGAATGTTTGCCATGGGTGCCTCTCCATCTTTTATACCGTTCCTTTGGAAGGAAATTGTATTTTTTGCAATTCTTAATGTCAAATGATTAAATGCCCGCCAGCTTCAGCAGCAATATCAACACCTGGGCACCGCGAGTTTCCTTGCGATTGGTCAACTCGATGCGTCCGCCATGTTCTTCCACGATCTTCTTCACGACCGGTAATCCGAGCCCCGTGCCCTTGGGCTTGGAGGTCACATAGGGTTCAAAAGCACGGGGCAGGACAGCAGGACTGAATCCAGGGCCGTTATCGACCACGCTCAGCCGAACTGCCGTGCGAGTGCTTCCATCGGCATCGGTATATCGGATCGCCTCCGTCGCCACATCGATACGAGGTGGCCCGCCATCGCTACGGACTTCAGTTGTCGCATCAAGGGCATTTTGCAGGAGGTTGTGTACCACCTGCCTCAGCTGGGTTGCATCGCCCAGAATCTCTGGAAGTGCCGGGTCGAGTTGCGCATGAACATGACGGTTGCCTTCGACGCCACCATACAGTTCGAGAATTTCCTCTATGAGTGCATTGAGGTTCAGGGGTTTGAGCAGCGGCGGTGGCGTCTTCGCATAATCGCGGAAGTTGTCGACCATTTGCTGCATCGCTACCACTTGATTGACGATTGTATTAGTACCTCGTTCAAGCAACGCCAGATCGGCACCGGTAAGCCGGGATTCCAGTTTCATCATCAGCCGTTCTGCAGAGAGCTGGATAGGCGTCAGCGGATTCTTTATTTCGTGAGCCAGCCGTCGGGCGACTTCTGCCCAGGCGACGGAACGTTGTCCGGAGATCAGGTCAGAGATGTCATCGAAGACCACCACATGACCTAGGCCCGTTCCGACCGGAAGCCGGGCACCTCTAGCCAGCAAAGTGATCCCGGTCGTGGAGTCCAGCGAACGGCCTGGTATGCCGATCTGCTGCTGCCAGTGCTGCTCGCGCGGCTCGGCCTGGCTCATTGCTGACTGCGCATTTTGTTCGGAGAAGGCGCGAATGATGGGCTCGCTGAAGTTCTGCAAGCCATCGATACTGGCAAATGGTCGCTTCAGCCATGATCTCAGATCGTGTTGAAGGATCTGCTCTGCGGACGCATTGAAAGTCACCAGCCGCAGCTGATCGTCCAGCACCATTACCCCTGCCGACATGTTGGCCAGTACCGATTCCAGATAAGCCTTCGCATCCTCAAGCGCTTTCTGGTTGCGTTCGACCGCCTCTCTCGCTTCGGAGAGCTGCATCGTCATCAGGTTGAAAGACTGGGTCAGCGTGCCCAGCTCGTCAGAACTGGCCATGATGGGGCGCGGGGACAGATCGCCTTCTGCCACGGCCTTCGTACCCTCGGCCAGTAGTAGCAGCGGCCGGGCGAGGTCGGTCGCGAGCAGAAAGGCGCTGACCATCGCCGCGAATATGGCAAGCAGCAGAGTCAGCGTCAGCGTCACCAGATAGAAATTCCGCAAACCGGTTCGCGCTAGTGAACGTTCCTGGTATTCGCCATAGGCGATACGCAGCGCTTCTGCATTCACGGCGAGCTGTTCTGGCACCAGCTGGATAACCTGCAAATAACGTGGCTTGCCGCCACCCAGAGAAAGCAAAGAGCCATCGCCACGGATCGCGATCACCACACGAAGGCGCAGCGTACTTTTAGATGAAGCGCTCTTGCTCCCCGACGCTTCCGTGTCCCCTTCGATCAAGCCGTAGCCATCCATCGAGCGAGCTCTCGCGATCATCGACGGCGTCGGCAGATCGGGCACCAGACTGGCCACGCTGCTCGAGGTACTGGCAATCAGGTGCCCCGAGCCGGAGACGACAGCGGCTTCATTGAGCCGGTTGCGCTCGGCGATTCTTGGTAGCTGGGCGACGATCACAGGATCGGACATCTCCGAGAGCTCTGAAGCGACACCTCTCGCCTTTTGTCGCAAGTCCGCCAGAGACGCTTCCAGCGCGCTGCGCCCCAGCGTGAGGCCCGATTCGAGCGCCGTTTCTACTTTGACGTTAAACCATGATTCGATGGACCTGGAGACGAACTGCACCGATACCAGATAGATCACCATCCCGGGCAACACCCCCATCAGCGTGAACATCAGCACCAGCCGCGTCATCAGACGCGAGCCAAATCGCTTGCGACGGTAGCGGCTGGCGAGCCGCGCGAGCAGGAACAGCACCAGCACGAAGAGCAGCACGCCGGCCGCAACATTCGCACCCAGGATCCACGAGTAATATGTTTCAAATAGCTGGGTGTTGGCGCTCGCAGCCGTCAGCAGGTACAGCAGTACCGCAACCAGCACCGCCGCCGAGAACAGCAGATAGCGAAGGGCGCGGCTCATTTCCCCTCGTTCTTGTAGGCGAAGCGCGCCCAGCCTGAGGACATTCGCCACTCGCCGCTGCCGAGCGCGGTCACCTGAATGGGCTTGGGCAGCTGCGATACATCCAGGCTAAGCTGAACCGCCACGCTGTAGCTGGCGTCAGGTTTGAGCGCGCCGGGCTCCGCCACCAGCCAGCGACCGGTATGCCGCAGCAATGCCAGCATGTCATCAAGACGAGAGAAGTTGCGGTGCAGGCTTCCGTCAATCGATGCGCGGTACTGTCGCGTCAGCACGTTGTACGACAGCCGCAGCGAGCGGCTGGTCCTGATTGCGACATCATCGAACCAGTACCAGCGCGGGCGGGACACTTCGAGCTGCAGCTTGAAGTACAGCGGAATACCGCGCATCAGCGCGTCTTCCAGCGGGTGAGTCAGATCGACAGAGAAATTCGAGGACAGCACATAGCCTTCTTCTGTCAGCTGAAGTGCGGCATCGCTGAACTCGATGCCATCATTTGCCTTTGCTGGAGGCGCCGCCAGCGCAACGAGCACCAGCAGACAGATGGCGAGCAGGAGTCGCCGGATCTGTCCACAGAAAAGGCGGCCGACGCTCGCGCGCCAGTCGCTGCATGGCGCTGACAGAAAAACTCCCACGTGATGATGCCCTGAATATAGAGTGGTAAAAAAACCACGTTCTTGCAAACCGGGCGATAGTATCAAACCGGGGACTTTTGGAGTAGCGCATAAAAGAGCCCATCGCGATCCTCATCAGCGCTTTGCAATGGCAGTAGCTGACCCGGTGAGGGCAAGAGGGTGGCGTTGTGTCCGGCCGCGAAGGCGTCGGCCTGCCGCGCGGATTCTTCTGGCCAGACCGAACAGGTGATCAGCAGAAGTTTGCCTCCGGGTTTCAGCATCTGCCAAAGATTGTCAAGAATGTCTGCCGACAGTCGGGTGAGTTCGGCGCTGTCCGACTCGCGCCTCAGCCAGGGAATATCCGGATGCCGCCGCACGATGCCCGAGGCCGTGCAGGGCACATCGGCCAGTATGCGGTCAAATGGCTGCCCATCCCACCAGTCCCGCCGACGCGCGTCGCCACATCGCAGATCAGCCCGCAGTGCCAGTCGCTCCAGGTTTTGCGCAACGCGCTCAAGCCGCTCCGGATCCTGATCCAGCGCGAGAACATCCACATCTGCAGTTTCCAGCAGATGCCCCGTTTTGCCGCCAGGCGCCGCGCAGGCATCGAGCACTCGCATGCCCGCACACAGATCGAGCAGTGGCGCCGCCAGCTGAGCTGCCGCATCCTGCACGGATACCCAGCCCTCGGCGAAACAGGGAATGTCACTAACTGGTAGCGGACGCGACAAACGTACCGCTTGCTCTCCGACGCGCGTTGCATCGATCCCGGATTTCTGAAGCAGCGAGAGATAGTCTTCAGTGCTCGTCCTGCGCTGGTTCACGCGCAGGGTAAGCGGCGGTCGCTGGTGCCCTGCAGTGAGCAGCGCTTCCCATTGATTCGGCCATTCCGTGCGCATCTTGTCGATCCACCACTGGGGGTAGTTCCAGCGCGCGACTTCGCTCTGCAGTGCGTCGGCCACCAGCGAATCCCGTTCACGCAGAAACCGCCTCAGCACGGCATTGACCAAGCCTTTCGCGCGTGCGAGTTCGCGATCTGCCGCGCAGGCCGACACAGCCTGATCGACGATGGTGTGGTCTGCATAGGGACGATCGTCATCGCTCAGCAGAGCGACGGCTGCGCAAATCAGCGCGCCCAGTCGCGCAGGTTTGGGCGGCGAATCCAGCAGCATTGAAGACAAGGCTTTCGCCATTCCCCAGCGCCGCATGCTTCGGTAGGCAATATCCTGTATCGCTCCCCGGGCAGCGGGCGTGGCACGCAGTTTCGCAAAGCAGGTGCCGAGTGCCTTGGGCAGGGCAGCGCCCTCGTTCACCTGCGTCAGTGCAAGTGCCGCACCGGTGAGCGCAAAGGCAAGCGAATCATGTGGAAGCGTTGACGATCTTTCAGCAGTTTTCACCAGGCACCTGAATGTTACGCATCACACGCCCCACATGACGAAGGTGTTTTCCTGTTTCGCGGCGCGCATCATTTCCAGCAGCGGAAACGCGCGTGCCGCAAAACTTACCTTCTTCCCGGATTCGAGGTCTTCATCCTCGGCAGATGAAGTTCCATCATTTGCCGGCGATGGAGGCGGCCGCTTGCTGAGTGCCACTTCTTCTTCAAGGCGGGCCAAAGCAGCGGGCATCTCTTCGGCAGTAATGATGCCCTGATCGGTATTCTTGCCCAGCAGATCGAGCAAGGGCTTGGCGTGCATCTTGTACATCAGTACATCGGCAGCCGCATTTGACTTGAAAGTGATTAACATGAGGCGTCTTGAACAAACATGAAAGATGAGCAGCTCAAGATAGCACGCCCGGTAGCAGGATTGAGCGGCTTTACTGCATCGTGGCCGCACCTGTTGGTGCAATCACCAATGCATTGCTGGCAGCAAAGCGAAACAGCGCAAAACACTGAACGAGCAGGTACACCAACCATGCCAGACGTATGGACGTTGAGGTATCCCATCCGTTGGCAGCAAATACATCAATCAGCAGCCCCAGGCCCCACTGCACACTGAAAGCACCGATAAACAACGACAGGTTGTACGCACTGTTCACCCGCCCCGCCTGTGCGGAGGGAAATGAGAGACTCACATGAGTCTGCGCCAACGTGGACACGGTCACCAGCAGCGCAAAAGGCAGCCACAGCAGCCAGGCCCATGAATAGGGCAGCATCAGCATCACCAGTTGCAGCAGAATGGACAGACCGATGCCGATACCCACCACCCTCAGTGCGGGCCATCCCCGCTGGCTGCCATAGGACACATGGCGCGGCGCCCACCAGGACAGCAACAGATACGACAGCATCAGAAAGAGATTAAAGGCGAACAGCACTTGCGAGGCTTGCGACACCGACAGCTGCAGCACTTGAATCATCCAGGGGCCCGCCCACAGCGTCTGCACCGCCATAAATCCACCCTGATGTACGCCGCCCAGCAGCGCCATACGCCGGAAGTAGGGGTGCGTGAAGATGGCTCTGTAAGACAGCGTGTCAGACCCTTCGGTCGCCGCAACAGTGAACTGCATACGATCGCGCTCGACATCGCGCAAGCGAATGAACAAGTTCACCGTGGCGATAATGATCAGCGCCGACATCAGCCAGAACACGCCGCGCCAGCCGATCAATGGCATCAGCTCGGCCACCGGCACCGTGGTTGCCAGTGCGCCCGCCGTACCGAACACCAGCATCCCGCTGGCAAGCTGGCTCTGTCGATTGGGCGAGTACCAGCTGCGATAGGCTTTGTAAGGCGCCATCAGGCAGGCGGATACCCCCACGCCAATGAGTGCGCGTCCTATCCACAAGCTCGTTAGCGTCGTGCTGCTGGCGAAAATCGCTGCACCGATCGCGGCGAACAGCAGTAACGCAGACTCGGTGCGGCGCGGGCCGTATTTGTCCAGCCATACGCCGAGCGGAAGCTGCAGGCTGGCAAAGCCAACGAAATAAGCGGATGAAAGAAGGCCGAGGTCTGCATTCGACAAGTTCAGGTCAGCCAGCAGCGCTGGCGCGATCACGGCATTGATCGCGCGAAATGCATACGAGAGAAAATAAGCTGCGCCGAACACCAGCACGACGCGCATGGCCAGCCGACCCTGAAGGTAGTGGGCGTCGTCGTGCATCACTGCAATGTGAATGAAGCGAGAAAAGTCTCGGCAATCTCTGCGTTGAGACGGTCCTGCGGGCCAACGGTAACTGCCTGATAAATGCGCTGCTCTTTCATGGCGAAGCGTGCAAACAGTCTCATCCGGCGACCATTGGCCATGGTGCCATTCGCCTCGATTTCAGTGGCAGCCGTGCCATCCTTGAGCATCAGCGTTTTTTCGCGGGATACGCTTCCGCCGATATTTTTCACCATGGCTTGCTGCATCAATCCCAGCGCGTTCTTGCGCTGCCCTTCATCGTCGACGAGAGCGCTGGCTACCGCAAAGTTGATGTCCTCAGCCTCGGCTGCTGTCATCTCCATCTCGACTTTCAGATCGCCCAGCGTAACCGTGCGGGTGTGGCTTGCCGGCTTCGCTGGAAGAAGCACGGTATAGCTGGCGTCATCGTTGCGAACTTCGCGCCAGTTCAGACTCGGGCTGCAGGCAACGAATGCCAGTGCCGAGATCATCAGTATCGACGCGCGCAATAGTGAGTGTATTGTGAATTGCATGGCCGTGATGTTAACAGCAGAGCCAGCCGGACAAAGTGTCTATCAAGATGCGCTGATCGCGCGCCGGTACTGAATCGCCTCGCTGACATGTAATGATGTGACTCGGTCGTTGTGATCGAGATCAGCGATGGTGCGCGCCAGTCTCAGTACCCGATGGTAAGCGCGCGCCGACCATTGCAAGCGCTCCATCGCCGCTCGCAGCAGTGATTGCGTGTCCGCATCAGCTTCGCAAAGCGCATCCAGCTCGCTCGCAGACAAGGCGGCATTGGTTTTTTGCTGGCGGTGTTGCTGAAGCTCTCTCGCGCGGCTTACTCTGAGGGCGATCACCGATGAGGATTCGCCGGATGCCGGGCATAGCATTTCTTCCGCCGACAGCGCGGCAACGGACACCAGCATATCTATCCGGTCCATCAAAGGGCCGGAGATCTTTCCCTGGTAGCGCGCGATGCTGTCCGGACTGCAGCGACACGCGCGTGACGGATGTCCGTGGTAGCCACACGGGCAGGGATTCATCGCTGCAATCAGTTGAAAGTGACAGGGAAAGACCGTCTGGCGCGCCGCACGTGAGATGGTGATCTGTCCACATTCCAGCGGCTCTCGCAATGCCTCAAGCACCCTGCGATCAAACTCGGGGAGTTCATCAAGGAACAGTACCCCCTGGCTTGCCAGCGAAATTTCCCCTGGACGCGGCACACCGCCACCACCGACCAGTGCTACCGCCGACGCGGTGTGATGCGGTGCCCGGAACGGACGCCGGCCCCAGTGCGCGCTGGAGAAGCTGCCCGCCAGCGAATGCAGCGCCGCGGCTTCCATCGCTTCGTCATCCGTCATCGGTGGCAGCACACCCGGAAGCCGGTTGGCCAGCATGGATTTGCCTGCTCCGGGCGGCCCTACCATCAGCGCACTATGCCCACCAGCGGCCGCGATCTCCATTGCCCGGCGTGCCTGATGCTGGCCGCGGACTTCGGAAAAATCCGGGTACTGCCAGTCAGGCGCGGCGGGTGCCGGCAGCGTGCGCACCAGACGTGCTTCGGGGTGGGCAGCAGAAAAATGCGCGCACACCTGCACCAGGGACGAGGCCGGATAAATCTCCGCTTCCCGCACCAGCGCAGCCTCTGCCGCATTGGCCGCAGGAAGAATGAACGCACGCCGTGGCTGGCCAGAGCGTTGCATCGCATGGCTCATCGCCAGTGCTGCGCGTATCGGGCGCAATTCGCCGGTCAGCGACAGCTCGCCAGCGAACTCATACCGTTCCAGTTCAGCAGAGGGCAGTTGGTGGGACGCGGCCAGTATCCCCAGCGCGATCGGCAAGTCGAAACGTCCGGATTCTTTGGGCAGGTCGGCCGGCGCCAGATTGACCGTGATTCGGCCGGCCGGGAAATCAAAGCCACTGTTCTGCAGCGCGGCCCTGACCCGCTCGCGCGATTCCCGCACTTCTGCTTCGGCCAGACCGACGATCGTGAACGCGGGCAGGCCGTTGGCAAGATGAACCTCCACGCTGACCACGGGCGCCTCAAGGCCGCACAGGGCCCTGCTGCGTAAAACTGCGAGCCCCACGGGGCTCAGGACTTCAGCCGGGATTCAAGCTCGGCCACGCGAGCTTCCAGTGTCTCGAGCTTCGCCCGCGTTCGGGCGAGCACTTCGGACTGGATCTCGAATTCTTCTCGAGTCAGCAGATCAAGCTTCGCGAAACCCTGACTGAGCATGGCTTTGAGGTTTTTCTCCACGTCTCGTGCGGGCGAGCGCTGCAAAACCTCGTGGATGCTTTGTTGCAGATCGGAAAGTAAGCTGGGTTTGGTGTTCATGACATTTGCTAGGATGAAACATGCACTGAATTGAGGCGGTTGCGCTTTAGTGGTGCATCGCTCGCTTTCTGCCTGCCTTGACGCGAGGCTTGATGCTAGCGGAATTGGCCGAAATGACAAGACTTTTCGCGTTTTTCGGCTGGCACACGTCCTGCTTTATTGCCTCAGGCACACATGGCAATCGTGGGCAGGATTTTTATTCAACATTTACAAGGAAAGCCATGAAAAAAACTATTCTCGCCGGCGCAGCGCTGGCCGCACTGGGAGCCGGCGCGAACGTTGCGTATGCAGAGGAAGCAGCAGCGAAGCCTGAGCATGAGGTTGCTTACAACGTTGGCGTCACGAGTGACTACCGGTTTCGTGGAATCTCGCAGTCCCAGCGCGATCCTGCGTTCAGCCTTGGCGCAGACTACACGCACAATCCAAGCGGCGCCTATCTTGGCGTATGGGCTTCCACCCTCAAGTGGATCAAGGACTCCGGTGGCGATGGAAATACGGAAGTCGATGTCTACGGTGGTAAGCGCGGTCAGCTGAACGAAGATTTGGCTTATGACATCGGCGCCATCTACTACTACTACCCAAGCCACAAACTGGGCACCAATCCGGATGCGAATACGTTCGAAGTGTATGGTCAGCTCGGTGTTGGCCCGGCTTATCTCAAGCTGAACTATGCGCTGACAGACGCCTTTTATACCTCCAACAAAGCAGGTAGCTATTACGTCGACGCTGGCGCTAATGTGCCCGTAGCTGAGGGCGTGATTCTCAACCTCCATGGCGGCTATTACTATTGGAAAGACGCTACCGACTACAACTACACGGACTGGAAGGTGGGGCTTACCAAGGACTTCGGTTTTGTAACAGCGGCAATTGCCTACGTCGGCACCAACGCAGACAAGACACTGTGGAATTTCGGTAACAAAGGATTCTTGGGTAACAACGCCGGTGTCGTCACTCTAACCAAAGCTTTTTAAACCCCCCAACGAGGCTGAAATGAAACTCATCACTGCCATCATCAAGCCGTTCAAGCTCGATGAGGTGCGCGAAGCGCTCTCGGCGATCGGTGTGCAAGGCATCACCGTCACCGAGGTCAAGGGCTTTGGGCGCCAGAAAGGTCACACCGAGCTTTATCGCGGCGCCGAGTATGTCGTCGACTTCCTGCCCAAGACCAAGATCGAGGCAGCGGTCGATGACGCGATCGTGGAACGCGTTATCGAGGCTATCGAGAACGCGGCTCGCACCGGCAAGATCGGTGACGGCAAGATCTTCGTCTACGACCTGCAGCAAGTTGTCCGTATTCGTACGGGCGAGACCGGCAAAGAAGCACTCTAAAGGGGATTCAACATGAAAAAATGGTTCACCAGCCTTTTGAGCGCCGGCCTGTTGCTGATGGCAGTAGGCATGACGCCCGTCGCGTCCGCTGAGGACGCGCAGCCTGCGGCAGCTCCGGCTGCCACGGCACCTGCGGCAGCGGCTCCGGCTGCAGCAGGAGATGCAGCAGCGCCTGCCGAGGCGGCGGTCGATGACGCAATCGTGGAACGCGTTATCGAAGCGATCGAAAACGCGGCTCGCAC
>JACCDH010216699.1_pt1 | contig 14638 bp, 14 predicted proteins | sample 7442481 | NCBI WGS metagenome assembly JACCDH01 (sample SAMN15323433, study PRJNA562643) | freshwater metagenome | isolation source: river surface water | place: USA:Blue River Watershed | collected 2017-08-15
GCCAGAATGACGATGCCGACTGCGATGAGAACAATGGCAACCAGGCGCCAGAGCTTGCTGTCCCTTAACCGTTCCCCCGGGACGACGAGATCGGTCAGATGGTCCCACTCTTCGGGTGCGCTTGGCGCACTGTCACTGAGTGTGAACACCGGTTCGATCACGCTGTCCCGATCACGGGATAGGGGGATGGCCGGCTGCCCGGCGATCACCGGCGGGCCATATATGGTTCGTCCACATATGCCGTTCAGTTCGGCATAGAGCCTTGCGGTTTCGGCGCGATCCCTTGCCCCCAATTTGGTGCGCACGGCATTGATGCGCTGATCGACAGTATTGGGCGAGATATTGAGCTCGCGCGCGATTTCCTTTGACGTCCAGTGCTGCACCACCAGGTCGAGGACCGCGCGCTGGCGGTCTGTGATCGAGCCGAGGCGCGCACTGGCTGCAGCGTGATCCGCATGCTTGGTAACCATTGCAACCGTGCCTCCCTGATTGCATCCCAGAGATACATCAGGCTCTAACAGGTCTGGCAAATCCGATTATTCGTAGAAAAACCTGTTTCGAGAACGGGGTGGCATTTCTTTGTGCGTGGTGTTGCCGCTCGGCTGCCGATCGCGGGCGGGCCAGGGAACGGGCAGGGCATGACGCTGCGTGCTGACAGAACCGGAATCCATGGTGGACTGCCACCATGCCAGTGGCAGCCCCCAGGCCTCCGGTTGCACTTCAGTGCTTGGTGAATTCGGGGATGACAGGCCTGGCCTTCATCCGGTGGATGGTCTCTTCCACGAATTGATCCAGAACCTGGTCAGCCATTTCCGCGCACTCGGTAAACCCGGTACGGCTTAGCGCGGCGCTGGCAACTTCCAGCAGGGCGATGGTGCCCTCGGTTTCGGTCGAATTCGTGTAGGCGACAATCTCCAAGGCAGATTTCATGGCGTTGGGTCCCCAAGTTGTGTTGAGTGACCCCCTTCTTCCGTAATGGAAATTACGGGGCAGAAGTGGAAAAATAAATACGTAAAATTTCTTGTTTTAAAATGGCGGTGGTGGCCACCACCTGGTTTGCTATGCCGCCTGCTTGAAAACCACGCAGGGCCCGCGTTTGCCGCGTTCGCGGCCACGTGCTGGCTCGGGTTGCTGCGTCAGCCGGTAACCGAAATTGACCCGCGAGGGGATGTGGAATTCTCCCACCTTGGCCCGCAATCGCCGCATTGTTTGGTAGACCATGCTTTCGGTGAACTCCGGTTCAAGGCCGGGATTGGGCCACAGCCATTCGATCATCTCTTCCTTGCTGACCGGATTGGGGCAGCGCAGCATCAGAAACATCAGGGCCTCGACCTCATATTCGGTCAGCTTTACGGTGAAGCCTGTTACAGTGCATTCGCTCCGCAGAAATTGCGGCCAGGTCATGCTCACCGCCATGGCATGGTCAAACCGGAAATCATCCTCGCGTCCTCCTGCGCCCCCGCAGTTGTTGCGTGCCCGAACTCGCCAAGGCTGCTTATCAGGATGTATCGGAGAGCTGAGTTTCAGGCAATTTCGTACAAAAACTTCGGGTAATACTAATATCTCTGCTAATTGCAGTCACTTGGCGGGTTTCAACAGGGTCATAGCGCCAATCTGGCAATCGTTTGCCTATCAGAATGGCTGCGATTCTTCGGATACCTGCGGGAACAAGGGCGATTTTGGGCAAATGCAAAGTTTGATGCGCAGCGCTTGGCCTGCTTGCGATTTTTTGGTGCTGGCCAAGTCGCTGAAAAGGATTCATTTTTTTGGCGGTGCGATTGATTGATGAGATTCCTAATAATTTGCGCTTGAATCGCTGAATCGAATGTGATTCTAAGGATCGCATGGGTGGGCGTAACGAACCGAAGATCCTGAATCAGAATGTGCGGCAGGCCTCGCCCCTCCTTGGCCTGCTGTTCCTGCTTGGCATTGCCCTTGCCGGGCCGAGCGGCATCCTGGCGTGGAGCGAATACAATCGCGCCCTGGCCGAAAAGCAGATGCAGGTTGAGAAGCTGAAAGCTGAGCGTGACGTGCTCAGGAATCGCGTTGCCCTGCTGAACCCCGATAACGTCGATCCCGACATGGCCGGCGAACTGCTGCGCAAGGATCTGAACGTCGTCCACCCGGACGAAGTGGTGATCATGCTCAACTGATCGAGGCACTGCGCCAATGGGCGCAACGGCCTGGTCAAAAAATACGAATGCACCGGTTTCCCTTACGGCGCTCGCGCCCTATACGCGCGTCAGAGGATTCCACCCCAGGGGACCACAATTGGCCAAGAAACCGACTGCCACCAAGGCTGCAGCCGCCGAAGAGGGCTTTGCGCTGCGCAGCCTGCAAGAGGCACATGCCGCTGACAAGCGCTACCAAGCCAGCGATGAAGAGCTGCTGGCTTTCTATGAACAGATGGTGCTGATCCGCCGTTTTGAAGAGCGGGCCGGGCAGCTGTACGGCCTCGGTCTGATCGGCGGGTTCTGTCACCTCTACATCGGCCAGGAGGCCGTTGCTGTCGGTCTGCAATCGGCCCTTGATGGTGAGAAGGATAGCGTGATCACCGGCTATCGCGACCATGGCCACATGCTGGCCTATGGCATCGATCCCAAGGTGATCATGGCCGAACTGACCGGCCGCGCTGCCGGGATTTCCAAGGGCAAGGGCGGGTCGATGCACATGTTCAGCGTCGATCACAAGTTCTATGGCGGGCATGGCATCGTTGGTGCCCAGGTGCCGCTGGGAGCAGGGCTGGCCTTCGCCCATAAGTACCGCGGCGATGGCGGCGTCTGCATGGCCTATTTCGGCGATGGCGCTGCCAACCAGGGCCAGGTCTACGAAGCCTTCAACATGGCGGCGCTGTGGAAGCTGCCGATTGTCTTCGTGGTAGAGAACAACGGCTATGCCATGGGCACCGCGGTCAAGCGCGGCTCCGCCGAGACCGAGTTCTATCGTCGTGGCACCGCCTTCCGGATCCCCGGCATGGCGGTGAACGGGATGGACGTGCTGGAAGTGCGCAAGGCCGCCAACATCGCACTAGACTATGTCCGTGCCGGCAATGGCCCGGTGCTGATGGAGCTGAACACCTATCGCTATCGCGGCCATTCCATGTCCGATCCGGCGAAGTACCGCAGTCGCGAGGAAGTGCAGGAAATGCGCGACAAGCACGATCCGATCGAGGGTGCCAAGGCCGAACTGCTCGCCCGCGGTATCGATGAGGACCGGATCAAGGAAATCGACAAGCGCATTCGTAGCGTTGTTGCCGAAGCTGCTGATTTTGCAGAAAATTCACCGGAGCCAGAAATGACCGAACTCTACACCGACGTGCTGGTGGAGAGCTACTGATGGCAATCGAACTCAAGATGCCCGCGCTGTCCCCGACCATGGAAGAGGGGACGCTGGCCAAGTGGCTGGTCAAGGAAGGTGATACGGTCAAATCTGGCGACATCCTGGCCGAGATCGAAACCGACAAGGCAACGATGGAATTCGAAGCCGTCGATGAAGGCGTGATTGGCCAGATCCTGGTTCCGGAAGGGACCGAAGGGGTCAAGGTTGGCGCAGTTATCGCGGTGATCGGGGAAGAGGGAGAGGCTGCTCCTGCACCCGCTTCTGCCGCTACCGCTCCGGTTGAACCTTCGGCACCGGCCGCGGCCGCAGAACGTCCGGCCCCGGCACCGCGCAAGGCCGATACGGCGATCCCGGCTGGCACCAACATGAAGGTCTCGACCGTCCGCGAAGCCCTGCGCGATGCCATGGCCGAGGAAATGCGCCGCGATGACCGCGTCTTCGTGATGGGCGAGGAAGTGGCGGAATACCAGGGGGCCTACAAGGTGACCCAGGGCCTGCTGGAAGAATTCGGTCCGCAGCGCGTTATCGATACGCCGATTACCGAATACGGCTTTGCCGGGATCGGTGCCGGGGCGGCGATGGGCGGACTGCGCCCGGTGATTGAGTTCATGACCTTCAACTTCGCCATGCAGGCGATTGACCACATCATCAACTCGGCCGCCAAGACCAATTACATGTCGGGCGGGCAGATGCGCTGCCCGGTGGTGTTCCGCGGTCCCAATGGTGCCGCCAGCCGCGTCGGTGCGCAGCACAGCCAGAACTATGGCCCGTGGTACGCCAATGTCCCGGGCCTGGTGGTGATCGCGCCTTATGACGCGGCCGACGCCAAGGGCCTGCTCAAGGCCGCAATCCGCTGCGAGGACCCGGTGGTCTTCTTGGAAAACGAGCTGGTCTATGGCCGCAGCTTCGAACTGCCCGAACTGGATGACCATGTCCTGCCGATCGGCAAGGCGCGGATCATGCGCGAGGGGCGCGACGTGACCATCGTGTCCTATTCGATCGGCGTCGGCCTGGCGCTGGAAGCCGCGGAAACGCTCGCCGCCGAAGGGATCGATGCCGAAGTCATCGACCTGCGCACGCTGCGTCCGCTCGACAAGGAAGCCGTGCTGACCTCGCTCGCCAAGACCAACCGCATGGTCGTGGCCGAGGAAGGCTGGCCGCAGTGCTCGATTTCATCCGAAATCATGGCGATCTGCATGGAAGAGGGCTTCGATCACCTCGATGCCCCGGTCCTGCGGGTTTGCGATGAGGACGTGCCGCTGCCCTACGCCGCCAACCTCGAAAAGGCGGCAATCATCGATGCTGGCCGCATCGCGGCGGCCGTGCGCAAGGTTTGCTATCGTTGATCAGTGCCGGGGCGGGTGATCAGGTCATCTGCCCCGAACTGCCATATGATATCGTGCCGTTGTAAGTGCTGCAGCCCTGCACCGGATCAGGCGAATTCGGGTCTTGCTGATAGACCTGGGTGAGGTCACGCTGATCCCGGACCGTGAACGAGGCGATCGAGCGGAGGCTCGTGCTGCCGATGAAGCGGTTGGAAATCAGCGGCTGGTAATCGAAATGCACTTCGACAAAGATTACCGCTTCGTCGGGTTGTGCCAGCACCTCTTCACCGGTTGGTCCCATGCCCTTAGGCAGGTTCTGGTTTTCCACGCCGTAGCTTGAGGCCGCCTGCTTCGCGCCGCGACAGCGTTGCCAATGGATATATTGGGTGGTGCCATCCGGCCTGACTTCCAGGCTGGAAATGATCACGCGGCCATTGCGGAACAGATCGAGTTTGCCGGCCTGTAATTGCGCGCCATAAAGCACGTCGTTGATATCGCCCTCATAGACCCGGTGGGTCTGCAAGGCCGACTGTTCGCTGATGCGCGAGGCATTGTCGGCGATCTGTGCTGCCAGTTGGTTGACCCGCATGGTTGTCAGCGCCAGATTTGCGGTTTCCGTGCCCCACAGGCCAGCCGTCAGCACCAGCGGTGCGCCCAGCGCGAATTCCACCATTGCGACGCCAGAGCGATTGCGGGCAAGTTTACGAAGCAAGTTCATTTGCAGTTTCCGGTCGATGGGGCAGTCTGGGAGCCCGAAGAGTAGGGTTGGTTGCGAAGGACTGTGATGGATTCCATCGTCATGGTTTTCGATTGCCCGGGGATCAGGGCCGCTACCGGGAACGGGCGCGTATAAGTGATGGACACTTTGTAGAGCACGGCATCGCGCGCGCCCCCGATGCCGCCCAATCCTGGCTTCTTGTCCCACTTGCTGTTGCCGTTGACGTCTTCGAACGGCTCCCCGTTGTCGCACTTGCCGTTGCTGTTCAGATCGCTCCAGTCTTCAGGCCGGCCAACGCTGGAGAAGTCGCGGAAGTAGGTGCGCGAGAACGTGACCTTCGCACCGGGTGCGATCGCCAGGACTGCCTTTTTGACTGCCGCGTCCAGCGCTTGCCGGTCGCTTTTGGTGCCCTGGATCGTTGAATTGCGGGCCGCCTGTTGCACTGCGCCGTTCAGGATCTGCGACGTGTACATGTTGTGGGCCATGTCAAACAGGCCCATCAGGGTCAGCAACAGCGGCGGCAGGATCAGCGCGAATTCGACGATTGTGGCGCCTTGCCGGCTTTCCGCCAACCTGTGCAGGAAATTGTGTGTGGTCATTTCGATAGCCTCAAGTTGCCGATCTGCTTGACGATCTTCGAGAAGGCTTCGCCCAATTCCGCCGAGTTGGCGGCCTCGAAATATTGGCCCTGGCCGGCGCACTGGGTCATGATCGGATTGATGGTGGTGCCAAAAGCAATCACCCAGATGGTAATGCCGCGCTTCTTCACTTCCTGGCAGGCAACGGCGAAGCGGTTCTCCACCACCTGGGTCAGATCAAAGCCGCCTTTCGGATTGCTTGGGTTCCAGCGGCGCTTGTCGAGCGGTTCGATGCCATAGGCACCGTAAATGGGCTCGTAAGTTGCTGTATCGCCATCGGTCAGGAAGATCAGGTGGCGCTGGGTTGGCGTGCCCCCCACATTGGCGTTTTCGCTAGCGAACAGTCCGGTCGGAGAGAGCAGGCGGCCGCCCCAGATCATCCCGATATCGTGATAAGTGCTACCCTCAGGTTGCAGGGTCGCGGTGTATGCATCCACCTGAGCGAGCGACATTTCCTGCAACTTTTGCGCGGGTGCCGGGCAATCGGTGGTGCCCATCCAGACGGCCAGGCCATAGTCTTTCGAGGTCAGCACCGGCGCGTCATTGAAGATGCCATAACCTGTCTTGCCCAGCTCAGGTTCGTAGCCGATTTCATGCAGCAGGGGGCGCCACTGGGTGTCTGGCTTGCCTGGTGTTGGGACCGTATCCAGATCAAGGTCGAGCGCGCGCGAGAAGTCGACGTTGTCGTAGTCGCCGATTTCATAGGTATCGCGCTCTTCGATGCAGCCGCGAAATCTGGCAGTCAGGATGGAAGGCGCGGCCACATCGCCGAGCATCGGCACGTCGATCGACCCTGCACGGGCCGTCTCGTCGCCCGAGCTTCCCTTTACGAAGGTCGTCGCGAACTCCATCGGCCGGTAGAGCCATTTTTTGATTTCCCGGGTCTTGGTGGTTTTGGGACCAGAAACCCAAGAATACTTGTAGTTTGAGTAGACCCTGTAGACGTAATCAATATAGATCCCGTCTGGCCGCGGGTAGCATTGCCCTTCAGTCCCGTTGGCCACGGCTGTCCCGTAAGTCGAGCCATCGGGATTCGTTCCTGAATCGAGAATGGTCGTCGATGGTGAGATCGACCCGCAATAAAACGACGTTCGTGTTTGATCAGCGCCCCGCGTGCCGGAGATGTAGGTGTATGTCGTGTCGGCCGTTTCATAGGTTTCAAACTGGCCTGTCCCGGTAGATTCGCGTCCACGATAGGACCATCGATCAACCAGCCAGTCCGACTTCAGCAGAAATCCGACGTTCACGTTGTTTGAGTACGGGACAAAACCATAACGGAGGCGCACGCCGGCGGCGTTGTTGGCCTCCATTTCTTTTACGAAATTATGGACCGTGTTGCGCAGCACGTTGATCCGGGGCTGCGTGTCACCGGGATTGGTGGAGGCCATCGATCCGGTCGTATCAAGCACGAACATCACATCGGTATTTGCGAATGTCAGCTGGGCCTCGCATTCAACTGTCAGGTCGACCCGATCATAGCCGAATAGCTTCATGACCGTAGTCGGGACGTTCGCGGTTGCCTGGCCCTGGATCGAGAAATCAGGTTCTACCGTCATCTCAAAGCGGCGGTCTTCGGTGCCGAAGGCCCCGTCCCGGAAATTCAGATTGAAGAACATGTTGCCGGTTGCCGCAACATCGGGCGGGACTACGCCATCAACCGCCGCCTGGGTTCCCAGCTTTCTGCGGGCGGCAAGAACACCGGAGTCGCAGGCTTTTTGCAAGCGCGTTTGCGCCAGGTAATTGCGCCCCATATCAACGCTGCCTCCAACCAGGGCGAGCAGCGGGAACAGCCCGGCCGCCAGCACGACAAGAGTATTGCCGGCCTTGTCGCGCCGCAGCCGCGTCAGGAAGCAGCAGCTTTCCTGGCTTTCAGCCTTGTGCGAATAATCGGCCATGTGCGACTGCGCCCCGCGTTTGGAAGGCCAGCGGGTTACCAGTCCGGCGCTAACTGCCTGCCAAAGAAACCTGGTTAAGTTTCAATGAATTGGTCGGATTGCCGAGCCGTGCCAACCGTTTGGATGGATTGACCTGTTAAGGTTCGGGGCCCGGGGCATCACTTGGATACCCGCAGGTTGCCGATTTCCCTGGCGATCTTCGAGAAGGCCGAACCCAGCTCTGCCGAGTTGCTGGCCTCGAAGTAGTGCCCCGGGCCCGCGCATTCGGTCATGACCGGATTGACGCTCGTGCCAAAGGCGATGAGCCACACAGTGATGTTGCGGTTTTTCACTTCGTTGCAGGCAACCGCGAAACGCTTTTCGACAACCTGGGTAAGCGACAGGCCCCCCTTCGGGCTGGCCGGGTTCCAGCGCCGCTTGTCCATGGGGTCGATGCCATAGGTGCTGTAGCCAAGGTCCAAGGGCGAGGTGATGCCGTCCGTCAGGAAAATCAGGTGCCGGTTGGTTGGCTTGCCCGGCAAGTCGGCGTTCTCACTGGCGAAGAGGCCAGTCGGCGAGATTAGCCTGCCACCCCAGATCATGCCGATATCATGGTAAGTGGCGCCACTCGGCGTAAGCGCAGCCGTGTACGCATCAACCTGTGCAACCGACATTTCCTGAAGCTTCTGGGCTTGAGCCGGGCATGTAGAGGCGCCACCATCCGCGGCGTTAAAGAAATTTGACAAACTGAATATCGGGTTGGGGTTCAACGGGTCTGCGTCACTAAAGAGAATCTCGGGCAGCCACGACAGTTCATGCAGCATGGGGCGCCACTGCGTGTCGGGCTTGTTCTTGCTTGGCACCGTGTCGAGGTCCAGATCCAGGGCTCGGGAGAAATTGACGTTGTCATAATCGTCAATCTCATAGGTATCGCGTTCTTCGATACAGCCCATGAATGTGGCTGGGCCGTTCAGGGGCGCATCGGGCGTGCCCAGAATGGGGAGGTTGATTTGCGCATAGTGCGGCGGGCTGTTTCCTGAACTGGCTTTGACGAAGCTCGTGTTCACGGTCATCGGGTGGTACAGCCACTTCAAGACCTCTACGGAATGCGGCGTCTGTACGCCGGCCTGCCAGGTGTAGGTATAATCGGTGTATTCCCAGCCACTGACCGAAACTTTTCCGTTGGGCAGCGGATTGCAGGAATACTGCTTACCGTTGGCAACGGTCGTGCCATAGTTCGTGCCATCGGGATTGGTGCCTTCACCCGAGGTGACCGAGGTGTAGGGGCTGCTGGGGCAATTCGGCCAGTTGAACGGCGAGATGGCCGTGCGCGAGCCGGAAACATAGGTATAGACCGTGTCGGTCGTGTAAGTGGTCGTGTATTCGCCACTCGGCTTTGATTCTCGCCCGCGATAGGTCCAACTGTCGACCAGCCAGTCGGATTTGAGCAAGTAGCCGACGTTCACATTCATCGCATAGGGCACAAAACCATAGCGCATTCGCACGCCCGGGCCTTTGCTTCCCTCAAGCTCTGTTACGAAGTTGTGGACCGTATCACGGAGGATTTCGATCTTTGGCTTTGCATCGCCGGTATTTGTCGATGACATCGATCCGGTGGTATCAAGCACGAACATCACATCGGTGTTCGTAAAGGTCAGCTGGGCTTCGCAATCGACTTTCAGTTCGGCCTGGTCATATCCAAACATCTTCATGACCGTGGTCGGCACATTGACGGCGGCATCGCCCCTGATCGCGTAATCCGGCTGAAGCGTCATCTGAAAGCTGCGATCCGTCGTCCCGAAGGCCCCGCTGCGGAAGTTCAGATTGAAGAACTGGTTGCCAATTGTAACGATGTCTGCGGGAATGATCCCACTGGCGACCACTTGCGCACCCAGCTTCTTCCGGGCAGCGAGCACGCCCGCATCGCAGGCCTGCTGCAGACGGGTCTGGGACAGATAGTTTCGCCCCATATCGACCCCGCCCCCGACCAGCGCCAGCAGCGGGAACAGCCCGATCGCGAGCATGGCCAGGGTGTTGCCGGCCACATCGCGCCGCAGCCGCGACAGGAATGTCCGGCCTTGCCGCTGTTCAGCCTTGTGCGAAAAACCGTCCATATCTGCTAGCGCCCCGGTAGTACTCTGCCGGGGGGCTTAACGGCCACGGGCTAACGGCTTGCCGAAGAAACGTGGTTAAAATACTGTAAATATATAGTAAAATGCTTATCGCCTAGGGGCTTGGCGGCTGGACCTTGGTAAGGTTCGTCGCGCCTGGCCGCGGTTCAGGCGATGAAGACCGCGCGGGTATAAGTGATCGGGATCGAGCTGATGCCGATCACGCTGAGCACCGACGGGATATTGTAACTGATCTGGATGCTCCGCTCGCTGGCGCCATCAACCCGGGTCTGCACGCTGGTGACCGTAACGGTCAGGTTGCTGCCATTCAGACCATAGGGAGCGTTCGTGGCGATTTCGCGGGCGAACTGTTCAAGTTCGGTATTGGTATCGCGCATGGTCATATTGGATTTGGCGGCCGCATCCTGCGCGTCAATCACCGCATAGCGCGCCACTTCGGCCGAAACCGAGCGCAGCGCGTTGTAATTCTGCATCCCGATCCCGAACTGCAGCACGCCCAGCAGCATCGCCAACATGGCCGGGCCGATCATCGCGAATTCGATCGCAACCGATCCCCGGCTGTCCTGTTGCAGCCTGCACAGGAATGCCCCTCGCATCATGCTTGTTTGACCATGACATAGCGATCGACATTGAACCGCAGCGGTTGGCTGATGCCCCACTGGGTCCAGATCGGTGTATAGGTGTCATCCAGCTGGATCAGGATGAAATAACCCACCTTGGTGCTACCGCAAGAGCTGGCCGTATCGACATAGCTTGTCGCGGATCCGCAGCGGAATTTCTCGGTTACGCTAACCTGGTCGGCGGTCAGCCCGGTCGAAGTGACAATGATGTTCCTGAGAATCGTGCGCTTGGTCGCCGTATCCGGCGGAGAGGCGAGGGCGATGGCCGATGCTTCCGCTGCGGCGTTCTGCAATTCGGTCTGGCGCGCAACAACTTCGGAAATCTGGAATGCGCCCAAGCCCATCAGGATCAGCACCGGGGTGACGATCGCGGTTTCGATCATCATTGTCCCGGCCTTGTCGCGGCGCAGCCGGGCCAGGAAGCGGTAAGGTGCCATCATGCCACAAGCCTGACCGTTGCGGTTCGCTCACCCAGCTGCATGCCGCCGCTGTTATCCGGGGCGCAGAAGTTGGTCAGGTTCGCCGAACCGGTGATCCAGAACGTATCGGACACCAGCATGATGCAGCGCTGGCCGCTGCTCATGTTGCCGTTAATCTTGACCGATCGCGCAGGCATATAGAGCACGCCGGCCAGATCGATCGAAGCGTTGCCATTGATGTCGAAATCATTGCTGCTGTTCTTGTCAAAAAACAGCATGTTCTTCAATTTTGCTGCCTCGTCTGCGCTGTAACCATAGCGGGTCTGCAGCGTGCTGGCCGAGATTCCCGAAATCGTCAGCTGCGAATTGGAATTGGTGCGGATGTTCCCGTTCGAGCCAGTCATGACAAACAGCACGTCCGAACCGGTAACCTGCATGTTCTGGCCAAAATCGATCGATCCGCTGATCCAGTAGATGCCGCTGGAAAACTGCGTGGGGCAAGCAATGTTGATATCGCTGTAGACCCCGGGTTGAGGACGGGCGATGCCATCGTTGCCGCCGGTCGTAATTGGTCCGGTCACGGTTCCGGTCGTGGTCGTGATCGTTGTCACCGCTGCGCGCCAGATGCGATTGTTGCCTTGCCCGGCTACCTGGACATAGCTGCCGGTGGTGGGGCCATTCACTTCGGTTCCCGAGGTGAGCGCCGTGTAAGAGGTCCTGGTCGTCGGTCCGGTGGTCGTGTCGACCGGCGCGGCGTAGCCGGCGTCACCGGAGGACAAGGTGATTGGCGAGCCGTTGTTGCTGTTACCCTTCTTGTAAAGATAGGTAGTCTGGGTCCGGACCGTCACCGGCGCTGTCCAGGTGGTCGTTGCGGCACTCGGAGTAGGGCAGTCATAGGCGCGGGCAGGTTGACCTGCGGAACTGGGTTCCGTCAGCCCCGAATAGGGGTTGGACAGCCCGGTCACGAATTCATGGATCGTGCCGTTGTTCGAAAAGGTGTCCTCAATCCCGCCGGCTGAAATAATGTCACCCAAGGCCACTTCGGAATCGCCGGTTTCAATAATGGCCTGGGTGCCCGTCGACAGCGCACCGACACCGCAATTCGTGCCGCCGGTAATGGCATTGCCGAAAATCGCCGACTTGTTCTGACTTGGGTTCACCGACAGAATGCACGCCGTATAGCTGTGGCTGATCGAAAAGGTTGCCATCGCGCTGACGGCCACTGTGGCGTTGCCGCCCGTGATGAATTTGGTGAAGGGCAGCGGCTTGCTGGCAGTGGCGGTAACCAGCACGGCATTGTCGGTCCCGCCGTTGTAGCTGCTCATCGAAACGGCCGGGGTGCTGGTGCCGCCATTGGTCGTGGCAAGGTTCGCGGCAAATTCCTGGCGCGCGCGGGTCACATATTCGCTTTGCGTGGCGGTGGAACTGCGCGCCCAGGCACCGGCCAGTGCTGCCTGGTCTGCCGCGAACTGCAATTCTCGCTGCCACATATACCATTGCGAGACATCGACAGCCAGACCGGCACTGCCGATCAGCGCGGGCATGCCAAGCGCAACGAGCATTGCGGCATTGCCGCCGGTGCTGCGTTTCAGCTCTCGCATGGTACGACGAATCGAAGCGAACATGGCGCCCCCAAAGGGTGGAATCTGTCTATCTCACGCTGTTTCTGGACCAGCGCTGATTTGCACTGTTTGAAGCAACCGGGTTAACATGCCGTTAGGTTGGTGCGCCGCTGGGCTTGCCGGTGCCGCTTTGGATCGCCAGAAGGCGGCGATCTGCCCACCTGGAACATGCCCGTGTTAGAAGCCAGCCTATCTCCAGATGTTCGCCTTGCCCTGGCTTATGCGCCGACGGGGGTGCGTCCGATCCAGCTTGCCGCCTTTGCGCTGGATGCGAAGCTGGCGGGTATTGTCGGCCATGCCCGCGAAGTGCTGCTGGCCCAGATCAAGCTGGCCTGGTGGCGGGAGCGCCTGGCCGAAACCCCGGCACAGCGCCCGAAGGGGGAACCTTTGCTGGCGACGCTTGCTGGCTGGTCTGGGCCGGTCGATCCGCTGCTGGCGCTGATCGATGGGTGGGAGGCCATGCTGGACCCTGATGAGCCCAATCCACAGGCATTGGCGGATGGGCGCGCGGCGCTGGGGCAGGGGTTGGCCATGCAGGCGGGGGCTTCCCAGGCCGCTGCGGCTGCAGCCGCCGCCATGCGCGATTGGAGCCTTGTCAGTTGCGGCCTTGACGGCGATCTGGCTGCGCTTTCGCTGCCGCGCAGCCTGCGCGCCCTGGCCGTGTTGCAGGGCCTGGCGCGGCGGCGGGGCGGCAAGAGGCCCCTGCTGGACGGGCCATTGGCCTTGGCAGCAGCGATGCGGATTGGCATGATAGGCCGTTGATTTTTTAGGAGAAGCTGGATGAACCGGACCGTGCTGGGTGCAGTCGGCGCGCTATTGCTGGCCGCGGCCGGTTTGTTCTGGTGGCAGGGCCACGCAGCAATCGAAAGCGCTGCACCGCCTCCGCCGACGCAGGCAGAGATCCCGAATGAAAGCGATCTTGAAGCAATCCCGACCGAAGATGGGACCGGGCTTATGGGCGGGGACCTGCCCGAAGCGAATGAAGCAACGCGCGAAGAGCGCCGCTTCAACCGGTTCGATCGCAACCGGGATAACCTGATTACCCGCAGCGAAGCGCTTCAGCCCCGCGTCGCCATGTTCCGCAAGCTCGACAAGGACGGCAACAACCTGCTGAGTTTCGAGGAATGGGCCGTTGCCACTTCAAACCGCTTCAAGAGCGGGGATGCCAATGGCGACGGCAGCCTGACCCGCGCCGAATTTGCGACGACCAAGCCCAAGCAGGCCCGGCGGCCCGCCTGTCGCTGCTAGATCAGCCCAGCCAAGCCGCCATGTCGGCCTTGGCCCGGGCGGTGTAGGCTTCCTTGCGGACCTTTTTCTTCACGTCCGGATCGACCGGCGGGAACAGCCCGAAGTTGACGTTCATCGGCTGATAGCTGTCAGCTTCCGCATCGCCGGTGATGTGCGCCAGCAGCGCGCCCAGCGCGGTAGTGCGCGGCGGCGCTGACCATTCCTGGCTACTGGCCTCGGCCGCGGCCATCAGTCCGGCCAGCAGGCCGACAGCGGCGCTTTCGACATAGCCCTCGCAGCCGGTGATCTGTCCGGCAAAGCGGATGTGCGGGGCCTTCTTCAAGCGCAGCTGGCGATCGAGCAGGGTAGGGGAATTGAGGAAGGTGTTGCGGTGCAGCCCGCCGAGCCGGGCAAATTCCGCCTGCTCAAGCCCCGGAATGGTGCGGAACACGCGGACCTGTTCGGCATGCTTCAGCTTGGTCTGGAAACCAACCATGTTCCACAGGGTGCCCAGCTTGTTGTCCTGGCGCAGCTGCACCACGGCATAGGGCCAGCGCCCGTTGGGGTGTTCGGGCGTGGCCCAGTGCGGATTGTCGAGGCCGACCGGCTTCATCGGCCCAAAGCGCAGCGTTTCAACCCCGCGTTCGGCCATGACTTCCACGGGCATGCAGCCGTCGAAATAGGGGGTGTTGGCCTCCCATTCCTTGAACTCGGTCTTGTCGCC
>JACCDH010125991.1_pt1 | contig 14634 bp, 14 predicted proteins | sample 7442481 | NCBI WGS metagenome assembly JACCDH01 (sample SAMN15323433, study PRJNA562643) | freshwater metagenome | isolation source: river surface water | place: USA:Blue River Watershed | collected 2017-08-15
AGGCAGATAGTTTGAAAGCCATTTTTGAAAAACATGCTATTACAGATGTGATTCATTTGGCGGCAGAATCTCATGTAGATAGAAGTATTGTTTCTCCTTTGGATTTTGTGTACACGAATGTGATTGGTACGGTGAACTTATTAAATACGGCTAAAGAATATTGGAAGAACGATTTAAGTTACGAGAAAGCACATGATGGGTCTTGGGATAAAAACAGAGATCATTTATTTTATCATGTATCCACTGATGAGGTATATGGTAGTTTAGGTAAAGAAGGTTTGTTTACAGAAACTACTCCTTATGATCCAAACTCTCCATACTCTGCAAGTAAGGCTGCGAGTGATCATTTTGTAAGAGCATATGGTGAAACCTATCATTTACCAATTGTGGTTTCTAATTGCTCTAATAACTATGGTCCTAATCACTTTCCTGAAAAATTGATTCCATTATTCATACATAATATTATCAACAAAAAAGCATTACCAGTGTATGGTGATGGTTTGTATACAAGAGATTGGTTGTATGTAATTGATCATGCAAGAGCGATTGATTTAGTATTCCATCAAGGAAAGCGCGCAGACACTTATAATATTGGTGGATTCAACGAATGGACCAATATTGATTTAGTGAAATTATTATGTGCTCAAATGGATGAGAAATTGGGTAGAGCAAAAGGAGAGAGTGAGCAATTGATTACTTATGTGAAAGATAGACCAGGTCACGATAGGCGTTATGCGATTGACGCAACTAAATTAAATAAAGAATTAGGATGGTCCCCATCTGTAACATTTGAGCAAGGCTTGGCAGCGACAATTGATTGGTATTTAGCAAATACAGCTTGGTTGGAAAATGTAACAAGTGGAGTATATCAAGAGTATAAAATTCTGTGGATTTAAATTAAATCTGCTTTTATAATTTTCATTTATTAAGATTACTAAGAAATTGATTATGAGTTTAGAAAAAAAAAATTGGAGCATCTACAGTTATAAAAAACATCCTATAAAGCATCAACCAACTTGGCCAAATCTAGATGAATATAATAATTGTATTGAACAGCTAAAAAGGCTTCCTTCCTTAGTATACGCCGATGAAATAAGAAATCTAAAAAGTGAAATAGAAAATGTAGTAAGCGGAGATGCTTTTATTTTACAAATTGGAGATTGTTCAGAAAGTTTTGAAGATTGTGAGGGACCTAAGATTCACAACTTTATCAAAATCATTTCCCAAATGGCTTCAATTATTGAAAACTCAACTTCAAAAAGAATTATAAAAATTGGAAGAATAGCTGGGCAGTATGCAAAGCCGAGGTCAGAGGAATTCGAATTAATAAATGGCGAAACTATTCCTACTTATAAAGGCGATAACATAAATTCGATTGAACCAAACAAAGAATCTAGAAGCCCCAATCCACAAAGACTAGTACAAGGATATTATAAATCTACAGCAATTCTAAATTTAATAAGAGCATTTATTCAGGGTGGATATTTGGAAATAGACAATTTTTCAAACTGGAAAAGTCATTTTTATTCAAAAGAAATTGATAAAATTAAAGATTTTAAAATAGTAGAAAAGAAAATAGAAAGTTTTTTAGAGTCAAATAAAAATATTGATAGTAAGAGTAATTATTTATCCAAAATTTATATTTCTCACGAAGGGTTAATATTAGATTATGAAGCGGCTTTTACGAGAACAGATACAGTAAAAGGTGGTGTTTTTAATACTAGTGCACATACACTTTGGATTGGAGAAAGAACGAGGTCAAAAAATGAGGCTCATGTAGAATATTTTAGTGGTATTGAAAATCCAATAGGAATTAAAGTCGGACCTAATTTTGATTCTGAAGAAATTTTAGATGTATTGAAAAAAGTAAATCCCGAAAATAAAAATAATAAATTAATAATAATTGGTCGATTTGGATGTAAAAAAGTGGAAACAGAACTTCAAAGGCTAATAAAAACTATAAAATCGGAAAGTATAAATGTTGTTTGGATGTCCGATCCAATGCATGGGAATACTTTTCAAAACGGAGGTTTTAAAACAAGAAATTTTGACGATATATATTCAGAATTTAAATCTTTTGTGGAAGTGTGTAAAACTAATAACATAATAGTTGGAGGAATACATCTAGAGTTGACAGGAGAATATGTTAGCGAATGTATAGGAGGTGTCACTGGCCTTGGTTATGATGATATTAAGTATAATTATAAATCAAAAGTTGACCCAAGACTTAATGCTGCTCAGGCAATAGAATTATCTTTTAAAATTTCTGAGCTTTTAAATTAATATACTTATGAAGAAAAAAGTTCTGCTACTAGGTAGTAGTTTTAGTGCATTACCAATTTTAAAATACCTACAAAAAAACAATTTTGAGGTCACAGTGTGTGGAAGTATTGAATCTGACCCATGTCATCATTTTGCAGATGATTCTGTTTATATTAACTATTTAAATGTAGATGAAGTTGAACAAGAAGTCAAAAGAAAAAAATATGATTATATTGTACCTTCTTCTAATGATACATCTTATTTAACTTGTTCGAAAATTGCTCAAAATTTCACATATCCGGGGATTGATTCTGTTGAAGTAACCAACATAATACATAATAAAGAATATTTTAGAAGCTTTTGTGAAAAGAATAATATAATTTCACCAAGGTCAAAAACAATTTCTTTGTATAACACAGATGATGTTTTATTAAATTATCCACTTCTTGTAAAGCCAACTGATAGTTTTAGCGGTAAGGGGATTACTAAAGTTAATAATCATTTTGAGTTAAAAAGTGCACTTAATAGAATTAGTGAAGTTTCAAAAGATGATAATTGTGTCGTAGAAGAATTTGTAGAGGGGACATTACATAGTCATTCTGCATTTGTAAGAAATGGAATAATAGCTCAAGATTTTTTTGTAGATGAATTTTGTACAACATATCCTTATCAAGTAAATTGTTCCAACTTCCCATCAAGGCTAAGTAGCAATTTAAAAAAAATGGTAAAAAATGAAATTGAGAGAATTATCCAAAAGCTTAATTTAGTTGATGGTTTGTTACATACACAATTCATAACTGAAAATGAAAAATTTTGGATAATTGAATCTATGAGACGAGCGCCAGGTGATCTATATGGCCATATGATTAAATTATCTGCGGACTTCGACTATACTGCTTTTTACGTTAACCCATTTGTTGACATAAAAAATGAAAATATCAACCTTAAATTTAATACTTTAAAGCCAATTTCAAGATATACTGTTTCGAGTAAAGAAAAGTGTTATCCTGTTTCTCTAAGTATAAATTTCCCATTTAAAAATATTGAGATTATAAATCTTAAAACATGTGGTCAGCCAATGGAAGAAGCTCCATTTGACAAACACTCAATAATGTTTTTTGAGCATGACAATTTAAATTCAATGTTTGACAAAACTTCTAATCTATCTGATTTAATAAAAACAAATAATTTCACCTATGAGTCATAAAATTGCTTTTTTAGGAGGTTCAATCGATTCAGCTGTTGGCAGGGCTCACAAATCTGCTATTGAAATTGATAAGAAGTTCAGTCTTGTTGCCGGATGTTTCAGTAGAAATAGTGAACTCAATTTAAGAACCGGTGAAGAATATGGTGTAGATGTTAAAAGAATATATAATTCTTTATCTGATTTGGTAATTGCAGAAAAAGATAATTTGGATGCAATTGTTATTTTAACGCCTACAGACAATCATTATAACGATATAATGACCTGTATTAATGAAAAAATTCCAGTAATATGTGAAAAATCAATGGTAACATCTTCAGAGGAGTCAAAGATGATTCATGATCTGTGTGTAGAAAATAATTCATTTTTAGCAGTCACATATAATTATACGGGATATCCAATGATTAGAGAGCTGCAGCTTTTGATTTCATTAGGTAAATTAGGAGAAATAAAAAATATATGCATAGAAATGCCTCAGGAAGGATTTTTAAAAGTTGATAAAAATGGGAACCCAATTATTCCTCAAGGTTGGAGACTTAAAGATAGTATGATACCTACATTATCTTTAGATCTGGGCGTGCATGTTCATTCTATTATAAATTTTCTAATTGGTGAAAAACCTCTAGAAGTTGTAGCCTCAGTAAACACCTTTGGTAATTTCAAAAGTGTTGTTGATGATATTTCGTGTATTGCCAATTATTCTAATGGTATTAATGTAAATATTTGGTTTAGTAAATCTGCAATAGGTTATAGAAATGGATTAAAAGTTAGAGTTTTTGGGGATAAAGGAGCTGCAGAATGGGTACAAGAATTTCCAGAAAACTTGAATTTTTCCGAAAATACTGGAACTAAAACAATAATTGACAGATCTAATTCATTTGTTGAAGTAGCATCTCAATCCAGATACTCAAGATTTAAACCCGGACATCCAGCTGGATTTATAGAAGCCTTTGCAAACTATTATTATGATATTTCTGAATCCTTAGATAAATATAAATCAGGGGAAAAAGATTTTCTGAATAAATACACTTTTGGTACAAATATTGCCCATGAGGGTATGTTATTATTGGAAGCGATAACTAAATCAAAAAATAATAAAAAATGGGAATCCATATATGAATAGCGATATATTACTAAAAAACAATTTCGAAGAAGTCAAACAAAGACAAAGCGAAAAATTTTGTTCAATTTTTCTGCAATCAGAAATCTCTAAAAGATATATTTTCGGCAGAAATGTTTATTCAAAGTCAATTTTAAAGAGTGTTGAAATAAATGCTTTTGTAGATGATTTTTACAATGAAAAAGTATATGATGGCATACAAGTCATAAAAACTGTTGATCTACCTAAAGATGCATTAGTTATAGTTGCTTCAGGAGGAAGAACAAAAACTATATGTAATAAGCTTGAAGGCTTGGGAATTTCTTTTATTGATTATTTCGCTTTTCTAAAATATTCAAATCTTCAAGGATTGAAAGATGTTGTATTTAACGAAAATTTCATATCTATTTTTCACGAAAACAAAAGTAGATTTGAGAATATGTACAATTTGTTTTTTGATGATATATCTCGAATGATATATTCAAAAATCATAACATTTAGACTTAAACTTAATTCGGATTTTCTGGATGGATTTGAGTTTAAAGAAGATAAACAATATTTTGAAGAATTTCTAGACTTAAAATCTGATAATGAATCTTTTATTGATGTTGGAATGTTTGACGGTTTTACATCTCTGGAATTTATAAAAAAATGTCCAAATTTTAAATTTATTTATGGTTTTGAACCTGGTAAATTGAATTTTGATAACTGTAAAAATGTTTTTCAAGAATATTCAAATGTAGAAATTTTCAATTCAGGACTTTCAAATAGAAATCAGATATTGAAATTTACAGAACTAGGTTCCGAATCTAAAATTGATGAGTTTGGAGAAATTGAAATCAAAGTTGACAAACTAGATAATTTTAATATTCAAAGCGCGTCTTTTATAAAAATTGATATTGAAGGAGGTGAAAAAGAAGCTTTAGAGGGAGCTAAAAATACTATTTTGAAGTATCATCCAAGATTAGCGGTAGCTGTCTATCATAATCCACTTGATTTCATTGAAATACCTGAATTGGTATTATCAATAAGATCAGATTATGATATCTATTTAAGACATTATACTGAAACTATTTATGAAACAATTATGTTTTTCATACCCAAAAAATCTATATGATAATTGATAATTGTAAATTAGTAGACTTACCAAAAATCTCTGATTATCGTGGTAACTTGTCTTTTGTTGAATCAAATAATCATATACCGTTTGATATAAATAGAATTTACTATTTATATGACGTTCCTGGCGGAGCTGAAAGAGGAGGACATGCCCATAAAGAATTACATCAATTAATAATTGCAATTTCGGGGAGTTTTGAAGTAACATTAAATGATGGAAAAGACAGTGTAACATACTTGTTGAATAGATCAAATAAAGGACTTTATATTTGTCCTTTAATCTGGAGAGATTTGAAAAATTTTACATCTGGATCAGTTTGTCTTGTTCTTGCTTCTGATTTTTATTCTGAAGAAGATTATTTTAGAGATTATAATAATTTTTTTGAAACAAAAAAAAGCTTATTTAAATGACAGTTCCATTTTTAAACTTACACTCAACATACAAAGAATTAGAGCCTGAGATTGAATTAGGGGTTAAAAATTTTTTTGAAGATGGTCAATATATTTTAGGAAACCCTGTTCAAAAATTTGAAAATGAATTTGCAAATTTTACTGAATCTATGTTTTGTGTTGGGGTAGCGGATGGCTTAGATTCAATATTTTTAGCCTTAAAAGCACTTGAAATTGGTATTGGTGATGAGGTAATTGTTCCTACAAATACTTTTATTGCTACTTGGTTAGCAGTAAGTCAAGTTGGTGCTAAAATTGTGCCAGTGGAACCTAATATTGATACATGTTTAATTGATTTAAAAAAGATTGAAGAAAAAATCACATCCAGAACTAAAGTTATTATTCCTGTCCATTTATATGGAAATCCAGTAGACATGGACTCGTTAATCGATTTAGCTAATAAATATGGTTTAAGGGTTATAGAAGATGCTGCTCAAGCTCATGGAGCACAAATAAATTCTAAGAAAATTGGGTCACATGGAGATATAGTTTGTTGGAGCTTTTATCCAGGAAAAAATCTAGGTTGTTATGGGGATGGAGGGGCAATTACAACAAATAATTTTGATTTATCCGAAAAAATAAGAACGTTCAGAAATTACGGATCAAAGGTTAAGTATGTACATGAAATAAAAGGATTTAATAGCAGAATTGATACTCTTCAATCAGTATTTTTATCAATTAAATTGCAAAAATTAACAGAATGGAATAGGCGAAGGGAAAAAATAGCAAATTACTATTTAGATAATTTGTCAGATACGCCTTTAATTTTACCGAAAATAAGTAATAATGGTGTAAGTTCATGGCATTTATTCGTTATTAGATTTAAAGAGCGTGATAATTTACAAGAGTATTTAAGTAGTAAAGGCATTCAAACATTAATTCACTATCCAATACCACCTCATAAGCAAAACGCCTATTCCAATGATTTTTATGAAGATTTCCCAATTGCTGAAGAGATGGCGAGAACAGTTTTAAGTTTGCCGATTGGGCCACATTTAGAATTTGAAAAAGTGCATTATGTTGTTGAAACTATAAAAAAATATTTTAATTGAGGCTTAAAAACATTATTAGAATTTCGATTTTAAATTTAGTTTCAATTTTTACAAGGCTTTTCGCGTCATTAATTATAAACAAATATTTTGCAATTAATTTTGGCACCAAAAGTTTTGGTTTAATTGGTAATTTTCAAAATTTAATAACTATTGTATTGAATTTTGGAAACGGAGGTATTAATAGTGGCGTAACGAAATATACCGCAGAATATGAGGGCAAAAAAAAGAAACAAATTAATATTTGGATTACAGCACTGATAATATCATCTTTTTTTTCATTATTAGTATTTGTTTTTTTATTTTTTTTTAGTAATCAATTTTCAACTTATATATTTTTTTCAAAAAATTATGCATTTGTTTTTAAATGGTTAGCCATTTTTAATTTTTTGTGCGTAATTAACAACACATTGCTTTCAATTTTAAATGGTAAAAAGAAATTCAATTATTACATAATTTCCAATATTGTAAATAGTATTTTATCCGTAATTGCCACATTCGTTCTCTCATATTTTTGGTCAATAAACGGAGCATTAATTTCTTTAGTAATAAATCAGTCACTTTCTTTAATTCTAACAGGGTATCTTTTTTACAAATCGGAAAAATTTTCTGGTTATACACTAATTGAATTACCCCCTAAAAAAAATTATATAAGATTATTCCATTTTAGCCTAATGTCAATTACGACTTCAGTAATTGGACCATTAACTTATATATTTGTGAGAGGTTTGATAAAAGAAAATTTTAGTATTGAAGAATCTGGATTATGGGAAGGGCTAAATAAGTTGAGCAATCTACAAATAATGCTTTTGACTTCTCCTTTATCGATGTATTATTTGCCTAGATTTTCTGAACTTAAAGATGGGAAAAGTTTAAAAATTGAAATCTATAATTTATATAAAATTGTTATCCCTTGTATTTTTATATCTGCATTTGTAATTTATTTAAACTCTACTTTTTTCATAAAATATATATTTTCAAATGAATTTTTAGGGATAAAAAAATTATTATTTTATCAATTAATTGGTGATGGTTTCAGAGTTTTAATTTGGATTAATTCATATTATTTTTTAAGTCAAAGATTAACAAGGTTATTTGTTACTTCTGAATTATTGATTAATTTATCATTTATTTTATTAACATATATTTTTATAAATATATTCTCAAATCAAGGTGTTGTTATTGCATATGCTATAAATAATTTTATTTTTTATATTGTTTTTTCTTCGATAATTTTAAAAAAATTAAAATGACAATAGCTGTAATACTAACTTCATTTAATCAAGAAAAGTACATTAGGCAGGCATTAGATGGTTTACGATTACAGACGTTAACTCCTAATGAAGTAGTTATTGCTGATGATGGATCAACGGATAAGACTCATGAAATTATATCTAACTATATAATTGAATATAATTTACAGAGTTGGAAATTATTACTTTCTAAGCAAAATAGGGGTATAAATATCAATTTACAAGAAGCATTTGATAATACTAATTCTGAAATAATAATTGGAATGGCAGGAGATGACATTTCAATGCCAAATCGTATTAAAGACAGTATCGAGATTTTTCAAAATTATGATGTTGATATAGTTAATTTGAGCGGTATTCTTATAAGTGAAGATGGCAATGAGGTTGGTAAAATAATTAATAAATCTGGAATAGTGAACGATGTAAAAAAAGCACTAATACTAGGAAATCCTTTGGTAAATCCAGTTGGTCACGCAATAAAATCTACTATATTCAGAAATTTTGGTAGATTGCCTAAAAATTTACCAAATGAGGATGATCAATTAACATTCAGAGCGCTAGTTAATAATGGCATATATTGCTCGCCAACAATAGCTTATAAATATAGAATTCATCAGAAGTCAGAAAGTGCTTGGCTTCGAAACATTACTAAAGGCGACATTTATTATGAAAGATTTGTTAGAGATATTGAAATTAGAAAAGCTCATTTTAATTTATGGATCGACTTACTTGAAAATTCAAATTTAGACAACAAAATTGAACTAATTTCAATTGCAAATATCAAGATATATTATTTCAATTTACTTAAAATTGGGTCAAGATTAAATTTATATTCAAGAGTATATTTTGCCATTAAAAATTTACGATACTTAAAATTTAAAGAAATATTTTATTTGTTGTTTGCAAAACCGGGTATAATATTTTGGTATAATTTCAGAAATACAATTGGAAGATTTAAATATTAATTAAGTGACTTCTGATAAATCTATACTAATTATTTTTCCCTCTAGTATTTTTAGTGGCCATGAGATGATGGCTGTTAAAATATTAAATAATATTCCAAATAGAAAAATTATTTTTTTATCCTCAAATCTAAAAAGTGTCTTATTTGAAAATTCCGAAATTGTTCATTACGACACTAACGGATCTTTATATTTTAAATTATTTTTATACAGAATAAAGAATATTACTAACAAAGTATTTTTAATTTCTGGTAGTCCATTTGCTTATCCTTTATTAAAAATAATAGTTAAGATTTTTGGTTTTTATTTAATAGAGTATGTTCCAATGCCTGAACTCTCAAATATGATTGACAAGTTTCATCATATTTTAATGCCATATATAAATAAAGCCCTCGTTAACAAAAGAGTTCTAATTGATAATTGGCAAATTAAATATAGTTCGGTTAAAAATATTTTAATTATTAAAAATATTGTTTAGTATGCTTAATTTTTATTTTGTAGGAAGAGCAGTTATTAGACAAAAAAGAATCGATAGGCTTAAGGAATTTGCAATATATCTCAACCGTAAAAACATAAAATTTAATTTACATTTATTTTCAAAGTCAATCCCTGAAGATTTGACTTTTGTAGATAATATAATTATGCATGGTTTTAAACATGATTGGATAAATTATATTTCTAAGGATTTTATAATGTTGTTATTTTCTGATTATGAAGGATGTCCATTATGTATTCTAGAGGCAAATAAAATGGGATTTATAAATGTTGCTGTTTTGGAAATGCCTGGTATAGATAATTATGTTTCTTCAAATTGCATTTTTAAAAATGTTAAAGACCTTTCAGAATGTAATTTTGACAACTATGTTTTTGCTAATACTGTAAATCTTTCACCATATTTCAATCAAAAAAGGTTCAATCTTGAAGTTATTCATTTGTATGAATCTGTAATTGCCTAATATAATTAACCTTATTTAGTTGATACTTTTTTATTTATTTTCGGTATTATTTTATTTTTTTTCTGTTATTAAAACGAAACAAAGTGTTTTTAGCCCATTTATATTTTATGGGCTTTTTTCTTTTTTATACTCTTTTTTTCCATGGTTTTATTTGTTTTTCGAGAGTGAAATAATTGATATTACATGGAAGTCATATACTCTAGATAATTCTATTAAAATAATTAATTTACAGGCGTTTTCTTATTTTTTCATTGGAATATTTATGTATTCCCCTGTTGTAAAAAATTTAAATAATGCTTTTATATCCAAGAAGTCATTGAAATATGCTAGTAAACTTTTTTGGATTTTCTTTCCAATCTCTTTCACTCTCAGTTTTATTTATCCTTGGCACCAATTTGGTGAAGAGTTGACAATTGGTCACTCTATTGCTGCTTTTTTTAAGACATTTTTAATTATTCTATTTAGTGCTTACTGTGATAAAGCATCATTCCTTAATAGAACTATTGCATTCTTTGCGTTTTTAATTTTATGTTTTATCGATACATCTAGAACTACATTGTTCATTGTTGTTTTTTTATATGGATATTACAGTAATCTTACATGGGCTAAGGTTTTTAAGTTTTTGCCAATTGTTTTACTTTTCTTTTTTTTATTTATATGGATAACTCTTAAAAGAAATAATATTGACTTTGAAATTAAGCAAGTTACGTGGGTTTTTTATGTTGAAAGTGTTTTTGGCAGTTACAGTACATTTCAATCTATGTCTGTATTTGACCAAGTTCAAGTTCCCATTAATATTGTATTTTATCCAGTTTTTGATGCTATAATTACCCTTGTGCCTTCGTTTGTTTTTGATCTATTTGATTTAGTAAAATCAGACTATTTTTTAATGAATCAATATATCCAAGGTCTTTATGATAAAGGGTTTGTGACTGAGGTATTTGCGCCTATGGGAGGTCATTTTTATTTATCTGAATTTTATTTATATTTTAGATATTTTATGCCATTATTCCTAATAATATATTTTTTATTATACTTTAAATTATTAATTAAAATCAAGTCTAAAGAAGTGTCAATTATTTTATATTGTTCTTCATTTTTGCTTGTAAAGGCACCTATTTTGAATAATTTCAAATTCTTTTTATCCGTAATTATTATATATTCATTTATTTCTTTTTGTATTTATTTGTTTACTATTATATATAAAAAAACTATAAAACAATAGTTCATGAAAATTGGAATAGATTGTAGACTTGTTGATAAAAAAATTAATACCGGAATTTCTAGATATACAGAATTTTTGATTAAATATTATACCCAAAAATTTGGAGACGAAAATATAGTTTTGATTACAAATGATCCTAAATTTTCATATTCAAATTTAACTGTTATACATACACGATTTAAACCGTTTAACATTTTACATTTTTTAATATTTTCTAAATTTATAGCCAAACTCCAGTTGGATGTTATTCATATTCCTTATTATTCATCTTTTTTTTTAAAAATTAAAAGCTTAACTACAATAGTAACTGTTCATGATATGATGTATCGACTAGTTGATAATTTTTTTGGAAATAATTATTTGTTAAACAAGATTAAAGTTTTATATTTTAATTTTCTCGTTAGTCGTAGTTTAAAAAATGCCGATGTTATAATATCTGTTTCCCAAACAACACAAAAAGATATATTATCTAGCTTTGGTTTTAAATCAATACACATTCCAGAAGATTCTAGTATAGATGGTAATATAGATTTAAACATATTGAACAAATTTAATTTAAAACCACATTCTTACTTTTTCTATTGTGGTAATAATAGACCACATAAAAATATAAGTTTTATTAAAAATATTTTTGAAACTAACTCTTCACTTCCTCAATTAGTACTTGCCGGAAAAGGACATTATACATCTGAAAATGTTTTAAACATTGGTATAGTAACGGAGTCTGAATTAAAAGCATTATATATTAATGCTATCGCATTTATATTTCCTTCAAAATATGAAGGTTTCGGATTACCAATATTAGAATCAATCCGCTTTAGAACAAAAGTAGTTGCTTCAAAAATTCCGGCATTTCTTGAATTTAATAGCAAGAATATTTATTTTTTTGAATTGAATAATAAAACAGATTTTTTAAATATTCTAAATCAAGCAATATCAGCTGAATTCCATGAAGATTTATTTTTAAAACGTTATGATAAATCATATATTTATCAATTGTATGATTTAATAACAAATAACTTGAAAGTTTAGGAATGAAAAAAATAGAATCAATAATCACAGTTAGTATTGTTTTATATAACAACGATATTTCAGAACTACAAAAAACAATAGATTCTTGTATTAATTGCCATGATATTATTAAGATCATTTTAGTCGACAATTCACCCAGCAATGATTTAAGTTTTTTAAATTCTAATATTAAGATTGAGTATATTCATAATCCTAAAAATCCAGGTTTTGGCGCATCTCATAATATTGCAATTAAAAGGGCGATAAGTCTTAATTCTACTTTTCATCTAGTATTAAATCCAGATGTATTTTTTAATTGCGAAGAAATTGAAAAGATTAAAGATTTTATGGATTCAGATATAGAAATTGGTCAATTAATGCCAAAAGTTTTATTCCCCAATGGCAAAATTCAATATTTATGTAAAAAAAATCCAACTTTTTTTGATCTTTTTGTAAGGGGATTTATGCCAAGTTTTCTAAAAAAATTAATTGCAAATAGGATTAATAAATATGAATACAGAGACTCTAATTTAGATGATATAATCTATAATATTCCCTATTTATCTGGTTGTTTCATGTTTTTTAGAGTTGAAAAGTTAAAATTGTCTGGATTTTTTGACGAAAATATTTTTATGTATCTCGAGGATGCCGACATCACCAGAAGAATATTGGAAATATCGAAAACTGTTTATTATCCACAAGCAGTCGTTTATCATTACTATGGAGGATTAACCCATAAAAAATTTAAATTTAAGTTAATAACTATTCGAAGTGCATTTTATTATTTTAATAAGTGGGGCTGGTTAAAAAGTTTATATTAATTTATGAATATTTTAATTACTGGATCAAATGGTTTCCTTGCCTCTGTTTTAAAAACATCTTTATTAGGCAAGTACAAAATTGAAACACTTTCTAGAAAAACCTCTGATTATAATATTGATTTATCTTTAGAAATACCATTTTTTTCAAATAATTTCGAATTAGTTATTCACGCTGCTGGTAAAGCACATTCAATCCCTAGTGGTGATTTTGAAAAAAATCAATTTTATAAAATAAATGTAATTGGAGTTCAAAATTTATTAAAAGGTTTGGAGAATAATAAACCACAGAAATTTATTTTTATTAGTTCAGTGAGTGTATATGGTTTATTTCAAGGGAATCATATAGATGAGTCAACTCCCTTGTTAGCAAAAGATCCATATGGTAATAGCAAAATTGAAGCTGAAACTATTGTAAAAGAATGGTGTGAAAAACATAATGTGATTTGTACTATTCTCCGTTTGCCCTTAGTTGTAGGCGAAAATCCACCAGGAAACCTAGGTGCAATGATTCGTGGAATAAAAAGGGGATATTATTTTAATATAGCTGGAGGTAATGCAAAAAAAAGCATGGTTTTAGCGATGGACGTTGCTAAATTTATTTTACCAGTAGCAGAAATAGGAGGAACATATAATTTAACAGATGGTTATCATCCAACATTTAAAGAGTTAAGTACAAGTATTGGTAAAACATTTGGGAAGTCATTTATACCAAATTTACCAAAATTCATTGCAGAAATACTTTCAAAAGTTGGGGATCTTGTAGGAAATAAGTTTCCAATTAATTCCGAGAAATTTTTAAAAATCACTTCCTCATTAACTTTTGACGATACTAAAGCTAGAATTGCTTTTGGTTGGAATCCTACACCGGTTTTAGATTCCTTTAAAATACAACATAATGCTAAGTAGACTTTTTGCACTTGTCCTTCTAATATTATTTTCTCCTATTTTCTTATTAGTATCTCTAGCAATACTTATTGAAGATGGCTTTCCTATTTTCTTCACTCAGAATCGTGTTGGTATTAATTATTCGTTCTTCAATATTTACAAGTTCAGAAGTATGAAAAAGAATACCCCTAATGTTGCCACCCACTTACTTGAAAACCCCGATAAATATTTACTTAAAATAGGTAAGTTTATTCGTTTAACAAGTCTAGACGAATTACCCAATTTAATTAATATTATTAAAGGTGAAATGGTTTTCGTAGGCCCACGTCCTGCTTTAT
>JACCDH010975788.1_pt1 | contig 14633 bp, 12 predicted proteins | sample 7442481 | NCBI WGS metagenome assembly JACCDH01 (sample SAMN15323433, study PRJNA562643) | freshwater metagenome | isolation source: river surface water | place: USA:Blue River Watershed | collected 2017-08-15
CCTTTATTCTTATCTTAACGATTATGAACGCTTATAGCGCAATCATAAAAAGAGGGGATTATCTATCGAACAGACCGCATCATGTTAACCACATAAATACCTTATTCGCCGTGGGCGAAACTTATCCTAAGAATATAATCCTAGATGCCTCAAATCCAGGTCCAATACCACTTGTTTTCGCCGACAAGAACTTTAAATGCATACCTTTTATTTTTCCGGCTTTAAGTGAAAGAGCTTGGCTTGCAGTTACAGAATTATGGAGTAATTGCTCATATAGGGATTATGGATACAACTTATTGACATTTGATAGTAAGAATAAAATTCTGAATGATCCAGAAATCAACGGACAAGAAATTCAAGAATTTAATTTCATGAATTTTAGTTCTCGCAAGATGCAATAGTTCCCGTTGGCACTCCAGAGAGTTCAGTCTTGAAAATAACTGACCCCAATATTTCAGCGACCTTACTATGAAGTGTTGCCGATGGATGGACATCCAACATATTCACTGCTCTTTTATTTTGAGGTGTAGTATCCCCCTATAAATCTGTACACTTAAAAAGTTGAGTTTTCTCTTGTTTATGGCAGTGTTTACAACAGGAGAATCACTATGAAGAAGTCACGATTTACGGAGACCTAAATTGTTGGGATCTAGAAAGGTAATCCTCCTTTGGGTTAACTGGGGTTAGGTATTAGTTTTTCATGCGCAATCGTAAATCTAAATTGAGTGAACCCTCCTAGAAACTTTCCTTCATCTTTTTAAACCTGTTAACCTCACGAAACCGAGTAGCTATACGCTCTATTTCGGAAGAAACAAAAGATGAGAAACTGCAAAAATAATAGCTCCAACACCATTACCAGTTGGATCACCTTTAAATCAATTGAATGAACTGTCACACTTTTTTCTTTAAATGAAGTTTTATAAAGGCGAAGTTCAAGAGTTGTTAAGTCATATTTTCAATAACACGATGCAAGGATCCAGTCACCTTCTCTTGCTCTTCCTGTGTAATACCAACCCACAATGGTAATCGAAGAACTCTTTCAGCTATATCATTTGTCACTTGCATCGAACCAGATATCTTTCCGAAATCAAGTCCTGCGGGAGAGTTGTGTAAAGGTGCATAATGAAATACGGCGTTAATCATCACACGATTTAGTGCATCTATTACCTTTTGCCGATCGACTTGACGAGGAAGTAATACGTAATACATATGTCCGTTATGCTCACAACCAGAGGGTATGATTGGACGTGTCAACAAACCCTTTGCCTCGCTAGTTGCCAATAATTGATGATAGTTTTTCCATATATCTAGGCGTTTTTTTGTAATTATTTTTGCTTCTTCCAGCTGAGCCCACAAAAATGCAGCGATCAACTCGCCAGGTAAATATGAAGATCCAATTTCCTGCCAGGTGTACTTGTCGATTTCACCACGAAAAAATTGCTTTCTATTGGTACCCTTTTCACGAATAATTTCGGCACGATTAACCAAAAGTTGATTATTTACTAGCAATGCTCCACCTTCGCCACTAATAATGTTCTTTGTTTCATGAAAACTATAGGCCCCAAGATCCCCAATACTACCTAAAGCAACCCCATGATAACTTGACATGAATCCTTGCGCTGCATCTTCAACCACCATTAAGTCATGTTTTTTGGCAATTCGACATATTTCATTCATTTCACAGGATACGCCAGCGTAATGTACGGCTACTATCGCCCGAGTTTTATTACTAATTGCAGCCTCAATCAGCGCCTCATTAATATTTAAAGTATCTTCTCGAACATCCACAAATACTGGAACAGCACCTCTGAGCACAAATGCATTTGCTGTTGATACGAATGTATAAGAGGGCATGATAATTTCATCGCCAGGGGATAGATTCATAAGTAATGCGGCCATTTCTAGTGCAGCAGTACATGAATGCGTCAATAAAACAGAATTTGCAGAAGTTATTTCCTCAAGCTCAATCTTGCATTTTTCTGTAAAAGGACCGTCACCAGAGAGCTTTCCATTAGAGTGAGCTTGAGCAATATAGTAAAGCTCTTTTCCACTCATGTATGGCTTATTAAATGGTATATGAACACTCATAATTTTCCCAATTTAACGAATTTTGACTTGAATGAACTGATTAATAAACTGGTTAATAGTATCCATTTCTTCGGCACTCTCATACTCCAAAAAATAAATTGCTGTTTTGTCAATCATTGGATTAGCAATGCTATTACCTGGGACTCTTAACTCAAAGCTATCAACAATTTTTTTAGAAATTTGACTTGAGATTTCAGTTTTCTCAATAATGCCCATCTTGCTTGCCATAGCACAATGGCGGCTCACAAACTTTTCTTGACGCCAAAGGGCTGGGGTTGTTATTGAAACCCCCGCACACTGCTCTATCAGGGCTCTAGCCTGATCAAAACCAGTACTCATTTTAACGGGAAGGCTATAAAAATCACCAGGCATTCGCCGCGTATATTCAATGATTCTAAAATCGTCACCCTTTGCTAAGAATTGGGCGTGCAATAAGCCGTCAACCAAATTAAGAGCGCTTGCTAACTTCTCGGTTTGTTGACGCATTTGATCTAATACGAATTTAGAAACTTTAGCTGGGGATGTTGAGGTACAAACGAGATATGGATTTAAAAATGAGAATTCATTGTCCGCATACTCAAAACTAACTTTTCCATTTTTAATAAAGGTTGAGTAGCTATGCAGTGACCCCTCAAAAAACTCCTCAATAACAATACGACCCATATGGGATACGGAAGTAGCCAGCTCGATTGCCTTTTGAAGTTGATGAGCATTTTCAATCCTTGAAATACCTTTGCCTCCTGTTAAATCAACGGGCTTCACGATCAACGGGAACTTTAAATCGGCAATATCAATCTTAATATCTTTTGAAAGATCAAAATGCAATGACTTTACCCTCGTCAATCCAATTTCTTCCGCTAACTGTCTAAACTGATCTTTATGATGCAATCGCAACGTAGTCAACAAACTATCGAATCCAGGAAGTGACAAAGTTTCAGCAACGTAAGCGCAAGAGATAATGGAGAAATCATTACTGCTTGAGCAAATTGCATCTACTTTTAAATTTTTAGCCAAAGCTAACATTGCCTCACGATCTGAAAAATCTTTTAGAATGCATTGATCAGAAAAACTATGACCTTTATCATCGGCTCGATTACCAGTTGTGATAACGAAAAAGCCAAGATCTTGTGCTGCTTTAATCATCGGTATGTCGCTATGAGCTCCTCCGGCCACCAATAATTTTTTCACGATTTACTGAGCTCCCTTATTTAGCTTTATCCAAGTCGTTTTTAAGTTGCAGTACTCCTCAAAAACAAGTATCGACTTATCTTTTCCAATACCGGATTCTTTGATACCGCCAAAGGGGGCAGACTCATCATCATCGCCATAGCTATTCACATGGACAATACCAGCCTCTAATGCTCTTGCACACAAAAGAGATTCACTTAAGTCATCAGACCAAATGGAAGCCGCTAGACCATATCTAGATGAATTCGCAAGGCAAATTGCCTCCTCTAAAGTATCAAAAGTTTGTTCGATCAAAACCGGACCAAATATCTCATGTTGCGCAATCTCGGCATCAGGTTGCACATCTACAAAAATAGTCGGTGATAAATAGTAACCTTGTTCATGAGGTCGGACGGATATATCTTTGGTAATTTTTTTAATACCAGCTTGCTCAGCCCTTTTTATAAAACCCAAAATATTTTCAAATTGAGTTTTGCTACAAATTGCTCCAACGACTGCTGAAGAAGACCATGGGTCGCAAGGTTCGTATGCAACAATCTCCATTAAAAGGATTTCCAAAAACTCTTTTTCAATTTTTTTATGCAACAATAATCTTGAAGGCGCCGAACAAATCTGTCCTTGGTTGTAAAACATATTTTTAGCAAGCGTACTAGCAGCCAGTTGCAAGTTAGTGCACCGATTAGATACAATGAAGGCGCTTTTCCCTCCACATTCAAGCCCCACACGCTTCATATTTGATGCACCCGCATCGCTCATGATTTGCTTCCCAACGGATGACGATCCCGTAAAAAAGATACCTCGTACTATTGAATGGGTAGCGAGCGCTTTACCGGTAACTTCGCCATATCCTGGCAAGATATTAAGAACCCCACTGGGAATTCCTGCTTCATTTGCGAGCCGTCCTAACTCAATTAAAGAATAAGAGGCCTCTTCAGCCGGCTTTAATAAAAGTGAATTACCCATCAATAGTGCTGGAGCAATTTTCCAAATCGCAACGACCAGGGGATCATTCCATGGAACAATGGCTGCCACTACGCCCAATGGCTCGGGATTGATTAAACAAAGACGGTCTGGACCCGGCAAACTAGATTTACCCTGTAGTTTATCGCTGCACTCTGCTAGCCAACGCAGACACTTGATTGCTTTGGGAATGGAGTCATGAATGAAATTAACGTATGGCCTACCGGTTTCAATTGTGTCTAAAAAGGCTAAATACTCTAAATTTGCCTCAATCAAATTTGCAAATCGTAGTAGACACTCTTTTCTATCCTGCACTGCCTTATGAGACCAAACACCGGAACGAAAAGCATGCTCCGCAAGAAGTACTGCTGTGTTGACGTCTAGCACCGAGCAAGCTTGGATTGAGGGGAGCAACTTTCCATCAATTGGCGATATTTTTTTAATTAGACCGCCAGTGCCTTCTCGATATTCTCCAAAAACAAAACTGCGAACCTCAATCCTCGTTAAATCAAATTTTGTCATAAGTCATGACTAAATAAATAAATCATAATCATCGATGGGGTCTTCAAAACCGTCGGCCAATGACCGCTCTATCGCAATATTCGATTCATTGCGAATGCAATGCATGGGACAGTCCCTTGATGGATCAAGATTTTTCATGATCTCAGCTCGCTGTGGGCCATGCCACATTTCCCTAAAGCTCATTGTGCTAATATCACCGATTTTTTTCTGCTCAACTCCCCTAAAATAGGGGCAAACATAAACTCCAGATGAAGTTACTAATGTTCTCATGTGAGCAACTGCGCATCGTTTGTAAGCTTTTGGCTCTAAGTTTGACTCGCCTCGTAAGGTAGCCCTCAATTTTAAAGCCTCGATCACTTTAAAGGTATCAGTCTCAAGAGTTTTTGCGTAATCAATTTGTTCTTCAACAATATCCGCAACAGCTTGTTTTTGCATAACTGAAAAGTGATTAACGTCATACATTGGCTTAACTTCAAAATAATCACAACCAATATCTCTCGCTAATTTTGCACCTGCGTAAATCTCATGCGCATTAGTCTTAATGTGGGAAAGGGCCTTTACTTTCTCAGTATTAATCGCAATACCCTTAAAACCATAATTACCCTCTGAGAAAACCATAAATGAATAGCCTAATTTACCTTTTTTTACTTTGGCATATGCCTCCATATTATTGATAGCTGAATCAAAAAGGGACTTCCCAGTTTTTGATGGACGAATTCGATTAAATGTCTCGGAAGTTGCCGCATCCATAGAAACGCGCACCCAATCAGCAAACTTAGCCGTCACATCCAAATGCTTCTTTAAGTAAAGGCCATTTGTTGTAATTCCTATCTTTATTCCTGCATCACCAAGGGTTTGAATAACCCAACCAATATCTAAATGCATCATAGGCTCACCACCGCCGATTAAGATGACTCCTTTTACTCCAGCCTCAACCATTTCATTAGTTAAATCTTTAATACGAGACCGATCAATCTGACCTTGATTAAGAAGTTCTCCGCTAATGCAATCTGGGCAAGCAAGGTTACAATTAGATGTAGGGTCAAACTCAACCACAAATGGAGTATCGCTTGTGGTGGTCCAATCAATTCCCTTGATGTAATCTTGTACCGATTTTTGCTTTAACTTCTCTCTTATATTTAAGGTATTTTTTAAATGATCTGTCATAATTAGTCTACGTGAGAATTAGTGTATAAACGCTAATTGTATACAGTCTTTCAAAGGAGCATTTGATTGCCAATGAAGATCAAGATTTCTGTTGTTATCCCTATTTATAAAAATGAAGATCATTTAAGTTTATTGAATCAAAAGCTATTTATAGAATTAACTAGAATTACCCCAAATTTTGAAATTATTTACATCTGTGATGGCAGTCCAGATAACTCTTGGTTAAAAATAAAAAAATTAGCTAGCTCGGATCAAAGAGTCAAAGGAATCGATCTCAGCAAGAATTATGGTCAACAAGCAGCAATTATGGCAGGCCTATCTGCTTCTGTGGGTGAATGGGTTGTAGTAATGGACGGTGATCTACAAGATAATCCTGAGGATATAGGAATTCTTTATGAGGTTGCAGTTGCAGAGAATAAAGATCTTGTAGTTAGAAGACGCTTAAATCGCAAAGATACAAAATTCACTAAATTAACGTCCGCAATTTATTACCTGTTCTACAACCTTCTAATCGATAACATTAAATATGATGGCGCGACTGGAAATTTTGGGGTTTATTCGAGAAAAGCAGTAAATTCAATTCTTCAATTTAAGGAAAATGACCCGTCGTTTGCTTATTTTGTAAAGATGATTGGCTATCCATCAAAATATATTGATATTGAACAAAACTCAAGGGGCTCTGGATCAAGCAGCTATACGTTCCTAAAAAGGCTAAAATTAGCGACTAATTATTTTATTTCACACTCTATTAAGCCAATTAGGTTCATGATATTTTTTGGCGCAATTGTTTCAGTCATTTCCTTTGGAATTGGAATGAGCCTTATTTATAAATATTACAGATATGGGGTAAGCATTGAAGGCTGGACAAGTATCGCTGTTTTGTTATTTTTTCAAACCGGACTTATTGCCTCATTTCTCGGAATTATCGGTCTTTATATCGGAAAAATATTTTTACAATCCAAAAATCGACCACAACACTTAATTCAAGAAACCGTTAACTTTAATGTCGAATAATCTATCAAAAAAAAATTATGGATTTAAGTGTCTCTATTTTTCAATCCTAGTTGGTATCTTAATTTGGATTTTTAGCTATCACCTTACGCTAATTACAACACCCATTCAGCAGGAGTATCGTGAGGGGGCGCAAATTGTAATTACAAATAGTTTAATTAATGGGGTTATACCTTATTCATTTGACAGCTTACCACTCAATACCAATCCCTATGGATTTTTGTATCAGATAGTATGCTATTACTTCAGTTTAGTTTTTGGCTCAAGCTTCTTGATTCATCGACTAATCAGTGCAATTTTTATTTTCTTATCTCTGGCTATCGTATTTCTAACCATTCGAAAAGCTGGGGTAAATATGGCAGTTGCCACATCAGCGACTGTTCTCATGTATGTTTCTTTTTTATATGGGTCAACTCCACTTGCTAGACCTGATGCACTTGGTGAGGCTTTATTTCTTGCCGCAGCATTGATTCCCTACTTTAGAAAATTTGACTATACCAGTCTATTCATTTCTGTAGTTTTGCTTTTTTTTATTTTATTTACCAAACTATATTTTATTACTGCCTTTTTTATCGTTTTTTTATATTTACTCTTTTATGTTTCAAAGAAAAAGGCTTTGATATATGCCATGATGTTTTCTTTCATTGTTATTAGTTGGCTAATACTTGTTTTTTTAATTTTTGATACTTATTTAAATCAAGTGGTTGGTTCCATGGCTAAAGCTACGGCGCTTTCAAATAACGTTCTTAGATTACAGCTTAATTTCTACTTTGTTTCTTATTCATTAATTTTCTTATCGGCTGTTTTTTTTATTTTTAATGGGATTAAATTTAATAACATTTCCAAGCTTAGATTTATTGCCGCTTATAAAAAACCAATTTTTAATTTAAAGGGCTTGGATAGCCCGCTTTTAAATCTCAAATTTTCTTATGTCAATTTTTGTCTGATCATCAGCTTTGGGCTGTTGTGCCTTCTTTGGGGTCGAAGCGATGGAGGCTGGATGGGCTATTTTTATCAGCTTCTTAGCCCTTTTTTAATCATTCGCATGGCGATACTTTATGAAGAAAATATCAACAATGTAGGTAACTATCTTTTTCTAATTAATGCTAGCCTTTTTTTCTCGATTTATTTTGCTCCAACACAGTCTCTGGTTGATACGAAAAATTGGTCTCAGGTATGGAGTCTGATTGGTAATCATAAAAATATTTATGGTTCAGCCGCTGTTAGTGGGTCTTTATTTCAACATAGCAAAGAGGTTTATGACACGGGCTTGACCTTAGGATCATGGGCATCTGTTTTTAACCCTCCTGGGCTTGAGAAAATCTTCTTTCACAAGAATTTGATTATTCAAAACAACAACGATAAGTATTGCAAGAACATATTTTCACAAATGCATTCGAAAAAGTTTGACCTGATTATGATGTATGGTGCTTCCATAGCATTTAAAGAGAATGAGCTTAGTGATTATGGTTATAACTTAATTACAAACGTTCCAATTTCTTTTCCTCACAACTTTCAGAACTATGTTTTATCAATTTGGGCTCCATCGACGGATTTACCAAAAGAAAGTCTAAAAAGCGACGGGAAATGCTCTATCTATCAATAGAGCATTCTTTAAATCAGCCATCTAACTTCATTAAACTGATATCAAAAAGACTGTGGATATTTTTCTTTTTTTAATTCTTAAGGACGAAAAGAGAACTTGTAATCATCTTTATTGGGATTATTTGGGTAATCTAAATTAGGAATTGGAAACTCGATTCTCTTTCTTGAATTCTGTTGCTTCTGAGTCTTATTGACAAAGGATAACTCTAGCACCTCAGGTAAGCCATCCCCCGCAAGTGCATCATAGTTATTTCCATGTATGTGAACTAATTCAAAAACATTTTTTAACTTGTCGATTGAGTTTAAAAATATTTTGCGATGTGGCTCGGTATTATGAAATTCAATAATCACTGCGATAACCCTTCCAGAATGCCGAATAATATCATCTATGATTCTATATTCACTGCCCTCGATATCTACCTTGAGTACAATTGATGAGCTCTTTATTCTACCCATAATAATATCAAGTGTCACATCAAATGCATGATCAAGTCGATTATGTATTCTCTCTTGGAAGTGGGTTACCCTCCCTCTAAAAAAATTCACATAACTTTTATAAAGACGATAGTGATATAGAACATCTTGGAGCTTTGCTTTTCCATACAACATTCTAAATACTGGCTTCTTAATATTTTTTTTAAATCTTTTTGCACTAATGGTATGATCATAAGCATGAATACCAATATTCGGATTTTGATGAAGAAAATCTCGGTCAAATGACCAATCTGTATTAATACCCATTGAAATTAAGAAGTCAGCTGAATCTACAGCTGATTTTGGTAAAACATAACCACCATCACCTTTGTTTCCCAAGCGTATGAGATCGGGAACGAATGTAGGTGCCAAAATATCAAGTTCTTCAGATAGTAAAGTCATTTTTGTAATTTCAGTGTTTATTATTGCTTACTTTTGCATAAAAAGTATTTATTTATTCTTAATCGAACTTTATATGCCATGAATTATATGCACTTAAAATTTAACTTCATTTTTAGATCACCAATAAGGTTATTCACTCAACATATTGATGTACTTTTGAAAGCGTTTTTTTCCAAAAAGTGTGATTCCTAGTCCTCTTATGCCTTGTATCAATAGTGTAGAAACTAGCTTAGGCTTCTTAGGATTTTGGTCGGCTGGTCGCTTACAATTTATTAGTGCAGAATTGATAAAAATTCGATAGCCATTTTTTCGCATATCGGTGCAGTGGGCTACATGCTCGCAGGCCTCATGCCACTCTCCATCCGTTACTTGACTTCCAACATAAGTTCCAGAAATATATGCATTTTTCTTATATATGGCAAAACCTCCGAATGCAGCTTCAACCTCAATATAACCAATTGATGGTGGAAGCTTTATCTGTTTTGCCCAAACAGCTAAATTGGTTGATTGATCGTACCCAAAAATTTGCTCTAAATTTTTTTGTTGCACAATGCAATCGCCGGGTGACCAATGTTTATGTCTTAATGTCCAAACATCATAGTAAAAATCGAGCTGATTAGCAGTTACTGCATCCCATGGGATATCCGTATTCCAGCATTGCAAAACCGAGCTTGCCTTGAGGTGTGTATTAAGACCATCCAAATCAGCAAGCATTACAAAATCAACCTGATCATACTTAGGATTAGTCTTCAAGGCTTGGATAATATGATTTCTACAATAGGCCAAACGCTCAGTTCGAATTTCTATGATTTTGGAAAGTTGACCTAAAGCTAAGTAATCAAAGTTTGGCACATCTCTTTTTAATTGCTCTAGAACCTCTAGGGTATTGTCGGATGAGTCACTCTCAATTATCAATACAAAAACTTTTTTAAAGCCTTGGGTAGCCGCGATTAGATGTTTCATCTCCTTGCGAATATAAGGACCGACATTGCGAGCAGTTCCAGCTAGCAAAACAGTTGCCTGTTGTATCGGAATCAAAGGGATTCTTAAATCATTCAAAGTAACTCCAAAATAAATTTAGATAAATTTCTTCGATTAGATACTTATCTTTTCATAACTTCAAATGACTCATTGATCCTGTCTTTCCAAAAAATCATCGTAGGCCATACGTAATCCCCAATCTAAATCAACCTTAGGCTTCCAGCCAATTGTATTTAAGCGTGTTGAATCCATTAATTTTTTAGGCGATCCATCAGGCATCAGTGTATTAAAAGAAATTTTTCCCTGGTAACCAACAACTTTTGAAATTTTATTAGCGAGTTGCTCAATCGTTATATCGACTCCAGAGCCGACATTGATATGCTCTTGTTGAGGATTTGTGTATTTCGTGTATATTTTTTTATCAATTTCCATTATGGATATACATGCTTCTGCCAAATCATCTACGTATAAAAACTCTCTTTGAGGCCTGCCTGTTCCCCAAATTTCCACTACTGATGCCTGACCAACCTTTGCCTCATGAAATCGTCGAATGAGCGCCGGAATCACATGGCTATTTTCAGGATGATAATTGTCGCCAGGCCCATACAGATTGGTAGGCATCACGGAGCGGTAATCAATACCGTGTGAATGGCCGTATTGGCGGTTATAGCTTTCACACATCTTAATCCCAGCGATTTTAGCAATTGCATAAGGCTCGTTGGTGGGCTCTAATTTTCCAGTTAGTAATGCAGCTTCGCCCATTGGTTGCGCAACCTCTTTGGGATAAATGCAACTCGAACCCAAAAAAAGAAGTCTCTGGACACCGCTTAGAAAAGCTTGATGAATCACATTATTTTGCACCATCAGGTTTTCATAAATAAATTCGGCAGGGTAGGTATTGTTCGCGTAAATCCCACCCACCTTTGCAGCTGCAAGATAAACCTGATCTGGCTTTTCCTGAATAAAGAAATTAGCAACCATCTGTTGATTGGTTAGATCAAGCTCTTGATGCGTGCGATACACAAGATTAGAATAGCCTTTTCGCTTTAGCTCCCGTACAATTGCGGAGCCTACCATACCCCGATGTCCAGCGATATAAATTTTTTGCTGAAAGTTATTTCCCACAAGAGTTTCCTTAGCTTTTTAGATGAGGGATTTTTCTTGCTGATCTATTTATATCTCTTTACCTACAGCGACTGTATAACCATGTTTCTTAAGTAATGCATGTTGCTTAGCTTTCTGAAGATCGTATGTAACCATTTCCTCAATCATCTGATCGAGGGTAATTTCAGGTACCCAGCCCAACTTCTCTTTAGCCTTGGTGGGATCGCCCAAGAGAGTCTCGACTTCGGTGGGGCGGTAGTAATGTGGATCGATTTGTACAATAACATCGCCCACTTTGAGCGCTGGTGCCTTGTCTCCCTCAATCTTCGCCACGATTGCCTTCTCCGCTTCAGCTTTACCTTTAAATATGAGCGTGATCCCTAGCTCGTTTGCACTCTTTTGAATGAACTCCCGAACCGTATATTGCACACCAGTGGCAATCACAAAATCCTCTGGCTGTTGCTGTTGCAACATCAACCACTGCATGCGTACGTAGTCTTTAGCATGGCCCCAATCGCGAAGCGCATCGATATTACCCATATACAAACACTTATCAAGACCCTGGGCGATATTAGCGAGGCCTCGGGTGACCTTACGCGTGACAAAGGTCTCACCACGGCGTTTGGATTCATGGTTAAAAAGAATGCCGTTACACGCATACATACCGTAGGCCTCCCGATAGTTCACGGTAATCCAGTAGGCATAGAGTTTCGCGACTGCATAAGGGCTTCTGGGATAAAAGGGGGTCGTTTCCTTTTGGGGAATTTCTTGCACCAGACCATAGAGCTCAGAGGTCGATGCTTGATAAAAGCGGGTTTTCTTTTCCAATCCTAAAATACGAATTGCTTCGAGCATCCGTAGTGCTCCGATTGCATCCACATCGGCCGTATACTCCGGCGACTCAAAGGACACCGCTACATGACTTTGTGCTCCTAAGTTATAGATCTCGTCGGGCTGGGTTTGCTGAATAATGCGAACCAAGTTACTAGTGTCAGTCAAATCTCCGTAGTGCAAAATCAGATGGGGATGATTAACATGCGGGTCTTCATAGAGGTGATCGATCCGCTCGGTATTAAAGAGTGAAGCACGACGCTTAATGCCGTGAACTACATAACCCTTTTCCAATAAAAATTCTGCCAAGTACGAACCGTCTTGACCAGTAATTCCGGTAATTAGGGCGACTTTGGGTTGATTCTTACTCATAGCTTCCCTTCTAATTTCATGATTCATCACAAGGCCTATTGTCGCCCATAGGTATCTTCAAAGCGCACGATATCATCCTCTCCCAAGTAAGAACCAGATTGAACCTCAATAATTTCAAGTGGTTCCGTGCCAGGATTCGCTAAACGATGAGTTTGGCCTTGGGGGATAAAAGTACTTTGATTTTCATGCAAGGTCAGTACCTTATCGCCGTTAGTGATCTCAGCAAGTCCCTTGACCACAATCCAATGCTCAGCCCGATGATGATGCATTTGTAGCGATAAACTGGCTCCGGGTTTTACTTGAATGCGTTTAACTTTAAACCGCTCGCCTTCATCTACACTATCGTACCAACCCCAGGGACGATTGACTTTGCGGTGTAGGTTTTTCTCCTCGCGCCCCGCTTGCTCTAGGCGACTCACAATGGCTTTAACCTCTTGGCTATTGGCTCGATTAGCCACTAAGACTGCATCGGCAGTCTCCACAATCACGAGATCCTTCACGCCAACGGCACTGACTAAGCGTGTGCTCGAATACACCAGACTGTTGCTGGTTTGGTCCAAGACGGTATCACCCCATGTCACATTACCGGCACTATCTGGAGTGCCAACTTGCCAGACGGCATCCCAAGCGCCTAAGTCATTCCAGCCGGCATCTAATGGTACCATTTGCATTGGAATTGTACTACCCGGGCATTGTTCAATCACCGCGTAATCAATCGATTCGCTCGGGATGGCTTGAAATAGCGTTTTGTCCGGGCGAATAAATACGGTGCCATCGTACGCATCACTTGATTTACCATTCCATGCTTTAGTCGTTGCTTGCAAAATATCCGGGCGAAATGTGTGAAGGGCCGCAAGCCACACGCTGGCTTTGAGCACAAACATGCCACCATTCCAATAGTAACCGCCCTCTCTTAGATACTCGGCTGCTGTTGCCACGTCGGGCTTTTCAACAAAACGCTCAACTGACATACCGGGATTGCCTGTTGCCTGAGCATTAACCTTAGCCTTGATATACCCGTAGCCGGTCTCTGGGCCAGTAGGAGTCACACCCAAAATGGCGATTGCTCCAGATTGTGCAATCTGTAGTGCAGACTGCATCGCCTGTTCAAAAGCAGCTGGGTTGGTAATCGTTTGATCAGCTGGGGTGATAAGCAAAATGGGGTCATCGTCTTGCGCTTGCGCGCATAACGCCGCTAGCGTGAGTGCCGGGGCTGTATTGCGCGCCACGGGCTCTAACAGCAAGGTTGCCTTGATATCTTTTAGCTCACGCAATTGATCAAGCGCTAAAAACCGATGTTCTTCATTCGTCACAATGAGCGCTGGCAGCGCATGAGCTTGGGATCCAATCGCTAGTTGAGCGCGGCTTAGGGCCTCTTGAAAAAGACTATGCTGAGAGTCGTTCTCTGAAAGAGCTAAAAATTGCTTGGGAAATCCTGAGCGCGATAAAGGCCATAAACGGGTGCCGGAGCCACCGCAAAGAATCACAGGAATGACTTTAGAACTAGATATAGAGTTGGGCACAATTTATGTTAATTTTCAGAATAATCGTATTGTAAAGGGCTCTGGTAAGGTATCTCAACTCGCCCAAGCTGCCCCTAACTTTTAAAACTTCAGGTATCTTCAATAAAAATAGTATCGCAAATCCGTCTAAAAAGTTCGTATCATTACCCTATGACTAAAAAAGCCCTCATTATCGGTATTACCGGCCAAGACGGCGCTTATTTATCCCAGCACCTCTTGGCGAAGGGCTATGCCGTGACGGGCTCATCGCGTGATGTAATGGCTTCGTCCTTTCACAATTTAAATATTCTAGGGATTCGTGAACAGGTCAAACTCATTTCTGTCTCCATCAATGATTTTCGTAGCGTTTTTAATGCCATCCAAGCCTGTGATCCCGATGAAATCTATAACCTCGCCGGCCAAACC
>JACCDH010751378.1_pt1 | contig 14632 bp, 6 predicted proteins | sample 7442481 | NCBI WGS metagenome assembly JACCDH01 (sample SAMN15323433, study PRJNA562643) | freshwater metagenome | isolation source: river surface water | place: USA:Blue River Watershed | collected 2017-08-15
ACGTGATGCGCTCCGGCGTGTCGGCACTCGGCTGCGTGCTGCCCGAGAAAGTTGACCACAATGTGCCAGGCGCGCGCGATATCGCCGACCGCCTGATGGCATCGCTGGGCTCGATGCTGCTGTACTGGTATCACTACAGCCACAACGGCAAGCGCATCGAAGTCGAGACCGATGACGATTCCATCGGCGGCCATTTCCTGCACCTGCTGCACGGCCATGAGCCTTCCGACCTGTGGGTCAAGGCGATGCATATATCGCTGATCCTGTACGCCGAGCATGAGTTCAATGCATCGACCTTTACCGGCCGCGTGATCGCGGGCACCGGCTCCGACATGTTCTCGGCCATTACCGGCGCGATCGGCGCGCTGCGCGGCCCCAAGCATGGCGGCGCAAATGAAGTCGCGTTCGAGATCCAGAAGCGTTATGACAATCCTGACGAAGCGGAGGCCGATATCCGCCGCCGCGTGGAGAACAAGGAAGTCATCATCGGCTTTGGTCATCCGGTGTACACGATCTCTGATCCGCGCAACAAAGTGATCAAGGAAGTCGCGCGCAACCTGTCCAAGGATGCCGGCTCGACCAAGATGTTCGATATTGCCGAGCGCCTGGAGACCGTGATGTGGGACGTGAAAAAAATGTTCCCGAACCTTGACTGGTTCTCGGCGGTCTCGTATCACATGATGGGCGTGCCGACTGCCATGTTCACGCCGTTGTTCGTGATCTCGCGCACCTCCGGCTGGTCGGCCCATATCATCGAGCAGCGTATCGATAACAAGATCATCCGTCCGAGCGCGAACTATGTCGGGCCGGAGAATCTGAAGTTTGTGCCGATTTCGAAGCGGAAATAATTCGTTGTATTACGAAAAGGCATTGGATCCCGGCGCAGGCCGGGATCCAGTGTCGCACTGATGTCTCCCGATAAGAAGCACCACGTCAACGCAGCTCAGATTGAACCCCACCCGACCATGAACACCGCCCACCGCAAACCCCTCCCCGGTACCCGGCTCGATTATTTCGACGCCCAAGCCGCCGTCGATGCCATCCAGCCCGGTGCGTATGACAAACTGCCGTACACCTCGCGCGTGCTCGCAGAGAATCTCGTGCGCCGCTGCGATCCGTCCACGCTGACGGATTCGCTCAGGCAGCTGATCGAGCGCCGTCGTGACATGGATTTCCCCTGGTTCCCCGCGCGCGTCGTCTGCCATGACATTCTGGGCCAGACCGCCTTGGTCGATCTTGCCGGTCTGCGCGATGCGATCGCAGATCAGGGCGGCGATCCTGCTCAGGTGAATCCGGTGGTGCCGGTGCAGCTGATCGTTGACCATTCACTGGCCGTGGAATGCGGTGGTTTTGATCCTCAGGCATTTGAAAAAAATCGCGCAATTGAAGATCGCCGCAATGAAGATCGCTTTCACTTCATTGACTGGACCAAGCACGCGTTCAAGAATGTCGATGTGATCCCGCCGGGGAACGGCATCATGCACCAGATCAATCTGGAGCGCATGTCGCCGGTAATTCAGGCGCAGCAGGGTGTCGCCTATCCCGATACCTGCGTCGGTACCGACAGCCACACGCCGCATGTCGATGCACTGGGCGTGATCGCGATTGGGGTCGGCGGTCTGGAAGCCGAGAACGTGATGCTCGGTCGCGCGTCTTGGATGCGCCTGCCGGATATCGTCGGTGTTGAACTGACCGGCAAACCCCAGCCCGGCATCACCGCTACGGACATCGTGCTGGCGCTGACCGAGTTCCTGCGCAAGTCCAAGGTCGTGGGTGCCTACCTAGAGTTCTACGGCGAAGGCGCACGCGCGCTGACGCTGGGCGATCGCGCAACGATCTCCAACATGGCGCCTGAGTACGGCGCGACGGCCGCAATGTTCTTCATCGATGAGCAGACTATTCAATACCTGAAGCTCACCGGACGCACGGATGAGCAGGTCGCACTGGTCGAAACCTATGCGAAGACCGCCGGTCTGTGGGCCGACAGCCTGAAGAATGCCGACTATGAGCGCGTGCTGAGCTTCGATCTGTCGACCGTCGTGCGCAATATGGCGGGCCCGTCAAATCCGCATGCGCGCGTATCGACCACCGATCTCGCCGCCAAGGGTATCGCCGGCGCATGGGAAGACAAGCCCGGCCAGATGCCGGATGGCGCGGTCATCATCGCGGCCATTACCAGCTGCACCAATACCTCGAACCCGCGCAATGTGATCGCCGCCGGCCTGCTGGCGCGCAATGCGAACAAGCTTGGCCTGTTCCGCAAGCCCTGGGTGAAATCCTCGCTCGCGCCGGGGTCGAAGGCCGTAACCATGTATCTCGAAGAAGCCGGGCTGTTGCCCGAGCTGGAAAAGCTGGGCTTCGGTGTGGTGGCCTATGCTTGCACATCGTGCAACGGCATGTCCGGTGCACTCGATCCCAAGATTCAGCAGGAGATCATCGATCGCGATCTGTATGCGACGGCTGTGTTGTCAGGTAACCGTAATTTCGATGGCCGCATTCATCCGTATGCGAAGCAGGCCTTCCTCGCCTCGCCGCCGCTGGTGGTCGCATACGCGATTGCGGGCACTGTGCGTTTCGATATCGAGAAGGATGTGCTGACCGTCAAAGACGGCAAGGAAATCCGTCTGAAGGATATCTGGCCCACCGATGAAGAGATCGATGCGATCGTCAAATCCAGCGTCAAACCCGAGCATTTCCGCAAGGTGTATGAGCCGATGTTCGCGATCCGCTCTGACAGCGGCGCCTCGGTGAAGCCCTTGTACGACTGGCGTCCGCAATCGACCTACATCCGCCGCCCGCCGTACTGGGAAGGCGCGCTCGCAGGCGAGCGCACGCTGAAAGGCATGCGTCCGCTCGCGCTGCTGCCGGATAACATCACCACCGATCATTTGTCGCCGTCGAATGCGATCCTGATGAACTCGGCAGCGGGTGAGTATCTGCACAAGATGGGCCTGCCAGAAGAGGACTTCAACTCGTATGCCACGCACCGCGGCGACCATCTGACCGCGCAGCGCGCGACCTTTGCGAACCCGACGCTGATGAATGAGATGGCGATTGTCGATGGCCAGGTCAAGAAAGGCTCGCTCGCCCGCGTGGAACCGGAAGGCAAGGTGATGCGCATGTGGGAAGCGATCGAGACCTACATGAACCGCAAGCAGCCACTGATCATCATCGCCGGTGCCGACTACGGTCAGGGCTCATCACGCGACTGGGCGGCGAAAGGCGTGCGCCTTGCCGGTGTCGAGGCCATCGTGGCCGAAGGCTTCGAGCGGATTCACCGCACCAACCTGATCGGCATGGGGGTGCTGCCGCTGGAATTCAAGCCGGGCGTGAACCGGAAGACGCTGGGTCTGGATGGCACCGAGACCTATGATGTGATCGGCGCGCGCAAGCCACGTGCCGACCTGACACTGGTTGTTCATCGAAAGAACAGCGAGACCGTGCAAGTGCCGGTAACTTGCCGCCTTGACAGCGATGAAGAGGTGTCGATCTATGAAGCAGGCGGAGTGCTGCAGCGCTTTGCGCAGGACTTTCTTGCGTCGGCAAAGGCGGCGTAACCATGTCCCACATTCCCCAAATCAAAGTCCCCGCCACCTATATGCGCGGCGGCACCAGCAAAGGTGTGTTCTTCCGCCTGCAAGACCTGCCCGAGGCCGCGCAACAGCCGGGCGCTGCCCGCGACAAACTGCTGATGCGCGTGATCGGCAGCCCTGATCCTTATGGCAAGCAGATCGACGGCATGGGTGGCGCAACCTCCAGCACCAGCAAGACCGTGATTCTTTCGAAGAGCAGCAAGCCGGATCATGATGTCGATTATCTGTTCGGTCAGGTATCGATCGACAAAGCCTTTGTCGACTGGAGCGGCAACTGCGGCAATCTGTCTGCCGCCGTCGGTCCTTTCGCGATCAGTAACGGGCTGGTGGATGCCTCGCGTCTGCCCAAGGATGGCATGGCGACGATACGCATCTGGCAGGTGAATATCGGCAAGACCATCATCGCGCAGGTGCCGATGACGAATGGGCAGGTGCAGGAGACCGGCGATTTCGAGCTTGACGGCGTGACTTTCCCCGCAGCGGAAGTGCAGCTCGAATTCATGGACCCGGCCGCAGAAGAGGAGGGCGCAGGCGGCGCGATGTTCCCGACCGGGCATCTGATCGATGACCTCGACGTCCCCGGCATCGGCACACTCAAAGCCACGATGATCAATGCCGGTATTCCGACCGTATTCGTGAATGCGGACGCGATCGGCTACACCGGCACCGAGCTGCAGGAAGCGATCAATGGCGACGCGAAAGCGCTCGCGATGTTTGAAACCATCCGCGCTCATGGCGCGCTGCGCATGGGCCTGATCAAGTCACTGGATGAAGCCGCGCAGCGCCAGCACACGCCCAAGGTCGCCTTCGTCGCGCCGCCAAAGGATTACACTTCGTCGAGCGGCAAGCCGGTGAAGGCGTCCGACATCGACCTGCTGGTGCGCGCGCTGTCGATGGGCAAGCTGCATCATGCGATGATGGGCACGGCCGCCGTGGCGATCGGTACCGCTGCGGCGATTCCCGGCACGCTGGTGAACATTGCGGCCGGCGGCGGCGAGCGTCAGGCAGTGCGCTTCGGTCATCCGTCCGGCACACTGCGCGTCGGCGCCGAGGCCTCGCAGCAGAACGGCGACTGGAGTGTGACCAAGGCCATCATGAGCCGCAGCGCTCGCGTGCTGATGGAAGGCTGGGTGCGCGTGCCGGGCGACAGTTTCTGACATCAATAACAATGACAGGGAATGGTATGAACTATCAGGACTTCTACCAGCAATCGATCGACAATCCTGAAGCCTTCTGGGCGAAGGAAGCCCGGCGCATCGACTGGCACAAGCCATTCACGCAGGTCGTCGACTATTCACGCCCGCCTTTTGCGGCATGGTTTGTCGGTGGCGAAACCAACCTCTGTCATAACGCGATCGACCGTTGGGTTGATAAACAAGGCGATAAGACCGCATTGATCGCGATCTCGACCGAAACGCCGGACGGCACACCCGCCGAGAAGACCTGGACTTTCCGCGAGCTGCAGCAGGAAGTGGAGCGCACCGCCGCGATCATGGTTTCGCTGGGGGTGGGCAAGGGCGACCGCGTGCTGATCTACATGCCGATGATTGCCGAGGCCATGTTCGCGATGCTCGCCTGCGCGCGCATCGGTGCGATTCACTCGGTGGTGTTCGGCGGTTTTGCGGCGAACAGTCTGGCCAGCCGCATCGATGATGCGAAGCCAAAGCTGATCGTCTCGGCCGATGCCGGCTCGCGCGTCGGCAAGGTGGTGCCGTACAAGCCGCTGCTGGATGAGGCGATTCAGCTGTCAACAAACAAGCCGCAGCATGTGCTGATGGTCGACCGCAAGCTCACAGCCTTCGAACGCGTCGCCGGGCGCGACCTTGATTACGCCGAGCTCCGCGCGAAGCACATGGACGCCAAGGTGCCCGTCACCTGGCTGAAGTCGGACGATATCTCCTACATCCTGTATACCTCCGGCACCACCGGCACGCCAAAGGGCGTGCAGCGCGATGTCGGCGGCTATGCAGTCGCACTGGCCTCGTCGATGGACACCGTCTTCTGCGGCAAGCCGGGCGAGACGTATTTCTCGACTTCCGATATCGGCTGGGTGGTCGGTCACTCGTATATCGTTTATGGCCCACTGATTGCCGGCATGGCGACGGTGATGTACGAAGGTGTGCCGATACGTCCCGATGCCAGTATCTGGTGGTACATCGTCGAGAAGTACAAGGTCACCCGCATGTTCTCCGCGCCCACTGCCGTGCGCGTGCTGAAAAAGCAGCCACCGGAACTGCTGAAGAAGCATGACCTCTCATCGCTCAAGGCGCTGTATCTGGCGGGCGAACCGCTGGATGAACCGACCTCGGCATGGATCGCCGGTGAACTCGGCGTGCCCATTATCGACAACTACTGGCAGACCGAGACTGGCTGGCCCATCCTGTCGATTGCGAAGGGCGTGGAAGACAAGCCAACCCGACTCGGCAGCCCCGGCGTGCCGATGCCCGGCTATAAGCTCAAGCTCCTGAATGAAAACACCGGTGCACAGTGCGGCAACAATGAGAAGGGCGTTCTCGTGATCGAAGGGCCGCTGCCACCCGGCTGTCTGCAGACGGTGTTCAACAATGACGAGCGCTTCATCAAATCTTACTGGTCGAATTTCAGCACCGAGCAGGTGTACTCGACCTTCGACTGGGGCATACGCGATGATGATGGCTATTACTTCATCCTCGGACGTACCGATGATGTGATCAATGTCGCCGGACACCGCCTCGGCACGCGCGAGATCGAGGAGAGCATCTCCAGTCACCCGAATGTGTCGGAAGTTGCCGTGGTCGGCGTGGAAGACAAGCTCAAGGGACAGCTCGCGGTGGCCTTCGTGATTCCCAAAGATGCGTCCAAGGCATCGACGCCGGAAGAAAAAAAGCAGCTCGAAAAAGAGATCTTCGGCGTCGTCGACCATCAGCTCGGAGCGGTTGCGCGGCCAGCGCGCGTGTATGCGGTGAACCTGCTGCCCAAGACGCGCTCGGGCAAGCTGCTGCGTCGTTCGATCCAGGCGCTGTGTGAGGGACGTGATCCGGGCGATCTGACGACGATCGAAGATCCGAGCTCGTTGACGCAGATTAAGGACGCGCTGACGTCCTGACGCGCTCATTACCGGTCAAATATACTCCCCGCAGTGAGTGCCACTTGCGGGGAGCCCGCCTGATGAATTCTTCCCATACGCTGTCTGTTTCCATTGCCCGCGCGCCGGTGGACGTAGCGCGTTACCTCGCCGATCCGCGCAATCTGCCGCATTGGGCGGGGGCTTTTTGCAAAGCGGTGCGGCCCGATGGAGATGGCTGGCGCGTGCAGACCGATGAGGGCGAATTCGGTTTACGCTTTCATGCAGTGATCGAGAACGGGATTCTCGATCATGTCGTTGAGCTGGGGGACGATGTACAGGTCTATGTGCCGATGCGCGTCGTGCCAAACGGCGGAGGTAGCGAGGTACTGCTTACGTTGTTCCGGATGCCGGCCATGACTGCGGAGCGCTGGCAACACGATCTCTCAATGGTGAAGGCGGATCTCGAGCGCTTGCGGAAAGTCATGGAATCGGCGGATACCTGACAGAGACCCCCCGGTGATTTTCTCAGGTTTTTAGCGTCGCAATCACTGGCGTATGGTCAGACGGCTGCTCCCATTTACGCGGTGTCTTGTCGATCTCGCAGGCGATACAGCGCTCTGCCAGCGGCGCCGAGAGCAGGATGTGATCGATCCGTAATCCCCTATTGCGGCGGAAAGCCATCTGCCGATAATCCCACCAGCTGTAGAGTTTGTCTGGCTGGGGAAAGAGCCTGAACGCATCCTTCAAAGGCAGGCCACACAGCCGCTGAAAAGCGGCGCGCTCCGCTTCCGAGCAGAGCACCTGATCTTTCCATGCCACTGGATCGTGAACATCCGCGTCCTCCGGCGCAATGTTGTAATCGCCCAGCAGGGCCAGCGCCGAATGATTTCGAAGCTCGCCTTCCAGCCAGCGCTGTAGCGCTTCAAGCCAGCGCAGCTTGTACTCATACTTGTCGCTGCCGACCGCCTGGCCATTCGGCACATACGCGCAGATCACCCGCATGCCGTCTATCGTGGCGCTGATGATGCGCTGCTGTTCATCCTCGAACAGCGGATTGTTTTTAACGACCTCGGACAAAGGGTGGCGGGAAAGGATGGCCACGCCGTTGTAGGTCTTTTGCCCGGTGAACGCCACCTGATAGCCAGCCCCCTCGATCTCCGAGGCAGGAAACTTGTCGTCAGTGAGCTTGGTTTCCTGCAGGCAGAGCACGTCAACAGGGTGGGCCTCAAGCCATTGCAGGACTTGGGGGAGGCGGACTTTCAGGGAATTGACGTTCCAGGTGGCGAGTTTCATGGGCCGGCTATCGCATTAAGGGTAAGAGATTCTACCCATTAATCGCCGCCCCCCCGGGCAAGGAGCATGCTCCTCGAAACCCCCAGCTTAGCTTCTCGGACCGAACTCGGGCCGCTAGCGACAACTTTCAGACAGACATTTATAACCTATCTCGTTAGGGCGCTGGCCCCGTTAGCACTGTCTTGCCACTGACCTAACGAGACAGATTCTTGGTAGACATTTGTCAGAAAATTATTCAGGAGCTCTGTCAATATACCTCGGTTTGCGTTGGGAATTGGGTCACTTGAAAGAATGAGATCACGCATTTTGGACAGGATTAGAGGGTGTTACGCACTCATTCCGGATCGGGATGAGTGCGTACACCCTCTAAGTGACGGGTTAGCCGGGAGTTAAGTCAAAACTGAAACCCACCAGATTTAAAGCGCTCGCGGTAGCCGGATCGAAAGTACTAAGTAAATCGCTCATCGTCAGAGGTGTATTTGATGGATTTATAACCGATATGGTCAATTTTTCAGTCGACGAATTTACGGTGACTGTCGAAATCCCTTGAGAATTTTGAATTTGTATTGCGTAAGACGAATTGCGATCAAAGTAGCTGAGATCTATTTTTTCACCTTTCCCGAACTCAAAATCCATAATCGTGTCTGTGCTTTCGATGAGCGAACTATCGCCTGGTTCTCTGCTGCCGGCCCCAAACAAAAAAGTATCAATGCCGCTTCCTCCATAAAGATCATCATTGCCATTTCCGCCGCAGAGAATATCATTGCCTGCTCCGCCATGTATCTGATCGTTATCTACATGACCATTCAAAATATTATTCTTTTCATTTCCGATGATCAGATCGTTGCCAAAGCCAGATAAAATGTTGTCGACATCAATAAAATCATCTTGGAAACTGGGTAGTCCACTCGCACTATCGGCGAATAGCGCATTAGCTTTTTCTTTCGTAAGATTGATAATCAGGTTCTCAGTAAAGTAATAGTGTGCTGTCATCGAGCTGTCTGAAAATATTTTGTCAGATCCATCGATAACATTATGGCCGTAGCCGCCGACAGCAATATTAAAGCCATCGCCACCAATCAGTACATCGTCACCATCAAAAGCATATATGCGATCATTTCCGAATCCTCCGTGGATCCAGTTGTCGCCGTCGGTAGCCCTGATGTAATCATCAGTGGCGCCCGCCTGTATGTTTTCAAAATTGGTGAATCCACTTGACCCATTAAAAAATATAAACTGGAGCAAGCCAGTAGTTGTATTGCTCTTCTGCGGGTTGGGTAGAAATAATGTATCTATTCCATCGCCGCCATCAATTACGGCATCTTCAGTTCTGTTTGCGTAGATTTTGTCATTGCCACCGTTGCCAATCAGGGTGTCGGCACCGCCCCCACCAATCAGGATATTGTCAAGGTTGCTTCCGACAAGAACGTCGCTGCCGGAGCTACCCATCACTCCCTCAATAGAAGACAAAATATCGAACTCTTCGTATTGGAAAAATCCGGAATTTTTTTGTGCTTCATCGAATACGTGAACGATTCCGTTTCCGAGCGATATATCGACGCCTTTGCCTGCAGCCAGATAAGCATATGACACCATGTCATTTCCGCTGCCGCCATTAATGTAATTGTCCGAGTGATCACCCTCAAGTTCGTCATCAAACGCACTGCCGATGATATATTCTATTGAGTACAAATGAGATAAATAACCAACAGCATCCGTTGCGCTGGATAGATAATTTGCTGACTGGTTGAACAGGCTTGCGCTGACCCGGAATTTTGAGCTGGAAAAATCAATGGTGTCCCATCCATCACCGCCATACAGGTGATTGACGCCACCATTGTCGGCAATGACATCATCGCCTGAGTCGCCTCGGATCTCATCATTGCCATCACCGCCGTACAGAGCGTTATTGTCTGCATTGCCGATGATGAGATCATCAAAACGGCTGCCAAAAACATTTTCAATGTTGTAAATGAAATCAGAAGTGCCATCTGAAAAAGTCTGACCTTCGAGCAAATTGGCATACGTTGATGATGATGACAAACTCAAATCAATGGTATCAATACCCTCACCGCCATCGATAAAATCTCCTCCTGTACCTCCCCGCAAGAGATCATTGCCGCCCAGACCAAAGAGATAATCTGACCCATTCCTTCCATCAATAATATTGTCGCTGTCGTTGCCGGTAAGGCGGTCATTGTTCTGGCTGCCTGAGAGATTTTCGATATTGAAAATTTCATCGGATTCCACTATTTGGTTATTGGCATCGAATACTCTGGCTCCGGTCTGTAGCGATGCAACGACCGATTGATCTGTTGAAAGATAATCAAAAAATAGTGTATCGATACCGGCACCACCATCGATGGTGTCGTCTCCGCCCATCCCGGAAAGTGAATCGTTGCCATCAAGGCCGGCGAAATAATTGGCGTTTTCATCACCAATGATGCTGTCGGCGAATGATGAGCCGATTGCATTTTGAATATTGGTAAAGTTATTGATGTTTGCTTTAAACCTTGGCGAAACAAATCCCGGAAAGCTGCTGGTGAATACATCAGCTTCTATATATGACTGCCTGGCATTCAAGTCGATGGTGACCGTTGCCGAAAACAGCAGACCGGGTTGGAAGTTCGCGTAGGAGAGGGTGTTATTTCCTGTCCCGCCATCGATGGTATTTTTTCCTTGCCAGTCCAGGAAAGTGTCGTCGCCAGACTCTCCATACAAATAATCATCAGAGTCAGCTCCATCAATGAAGTCATTGCCAGATTCTCCATGGATGATGTCGGAGAAAATATCGCCGGTTAGCGAGTCGTCAAAATTGCTTGCGTAAATTATTTCTATGCTGTCAAGCGAATCCGAGCCATCAGCGCTTGACACAGTGAGTTTGCCTGTTCCCGGATTTATCGCCAATGTGATGCTGTATTCGGCATCTTGGAATGAGGCAGTATCCGTACCTTCTCCACCTTGAATATCATCGTTTCCAATCCCGCCCTGAATGAAATCATCGCCCTCTTTGCCGATGAGCAGATCGTCTCCAGCGCCTCCATAGAGCCGATCATTGAAATTTGATCCCTCTATGCGATTGGCCAGGCTGTTGCCGGCGATGGTGGAATATTCGCTGCTGCTCGTCACAGAGCGAGAAAAAATGCTTACTGCATTTTCAATATGCTCTGAAAGTTGATAATATTCACTGGAGATATTGACCGTATCCAAACCTGCATTGTAAAGCTCGATAATCTGATCATCTGCAGAGTCAACAGTGTATGTATCATTACCCGATCCGCCTGTCAGGATATCGTTGCCAGTTCCGCCATCGAGTTCGTCATCGCCGGACCCTCCTGTGAGGGAGTCGTTTCCGCCATTTCCTTTCAGCAGATCATTTCCTGCGCCACCCTCCAGAACATTCCCCAGATCATTGCCGGTAATCAGATCCGTTCCGGATGACCCAATAATATTCTCGATGCCTGAAAACTGATCTGCCTGAACTAATAATTGGGGACCTATTTTTGTGCTGTAACCTGAGGCTAGATTGATTTCCAATGCGGAGGTCAGAGTTACTCCCGAGTATGAGACAGTGTCAATTCCATCTCCGCCCTCAATATCATCATTGTCATATCCTGCATATATCAGATCATCACCAGTGCCTCCGTCAATCGAGTCATCGCCACTTTCTCCCCATATTGTGTCGTTGCCTCCCATCCCATTGATTGCATCATTGCCGTCATAGCCATAAATATAGTTATCGTTTTGATCGCCGGTGAGGATGTCGTCATGCAGGCTGCCGGATACATTTCCTATATTTATAAATACATCATTTCCGGACAGGCTTACGGTAGTTCCACGATACAGATTGACATCGACGGAGTTCATGCTGTCGCTGTATACGAGCATATTGAATCCGAGTTTTCCGTCTATGGTGTCGTCGCCTTCGCCGCCGGAAAGAAAATCATAATCATCGCCGCCGATTAAATGATCATTTCCGCCAAGTCCAAACAGAGTATTGAGAAAAGCATTGCTTTGAATCGTGTTGTCCGAGTTGTTTCCGTACCCGTCAAAGAAATCTTCATTGCCTATATAGTCGAGGTTTTCTACGTAATCCGGTAGCACATAAAAGCTCAGGATGGTCCGGATGCTGTCATTACCGGAATTATCGGACTCAACCACCACATCGACTTCTTCGGCAATGATGTAGATATCGTTGCCAGACCCGCCGATCAGTGTGTCTCTTCCGAAGCCCCCGGACAACAGGTCGTTTCCATTTCCTCCATCGAGAGTATCGTCGCCAAGTCCTCCTGCGAGTATGTCGTCACCATCCCGGCCTTCTAGGTGGTCGGCAGCTGTTCCGCCGATCATCACATTGTTTAACCCGTTGCCAATACCGTGGAAATCAGCGCCTGATCTATTTTCGAGATTCTCTACATTAGCGGCCATCAGATATTGAAGGGTGTAGCCTGTGATGATAAATACAGTGTCGGTGCCTTCATTTAGCTCCTCTACGATAATGTCATAGCCATCCGTGTAGTAAGTATCGTCTCCTGAATTGCCAATCAGCCGGTCGGCGTCGGCGCCGCCATCCAGCAAATCATTTCCCGTACCACCGATGAGCACATCGTCCCCAGTTCCGCCAAGCAGAAAATCATCGTCGGCTTCGCCATTCAGAATGTCGTTGCCCTCTCCGCCAGTCAGGGTGTCGGATCCTGCGCCGCCGCTGATCAAATCGTCTTTTGCTGTGCCAGTCAGACTGTCGTCGCCGCTGGTACCGGTAATTCCGGAAGTTTTCAGTGAGTTCAGCGTACTGATGCCACGGCTGGTTTCCAGGATACGAGTGATTGCTTGAATATTGAGTGGCATGTCTGACCCCGTTGAAATGGACTGATGTTCCTCACCAACGGCTTGTGCTTCGCCGCGTGCTGTCGGAAAGGTGCGAGTTTGATGCTGGCGTATTGCCGATGCCTTTGGCGTTGTTCTTTTTGTTTTTCGGGCATCTACAGTATTTTTTCGGATCGGGATCAGGTCAACCTGTGCGAGCTACTAGTACGTTGCTTTCTTAAGTAGTATTTTTTCGCCTTTCAACAAAAGAAAAAGGGAGCCGAAGCTCCCTGTATGAGTGAATCGATGCTGAACGGATGTCAGTGCTTTGCCCGATCAAGCAGGAAGGTCGTCAGCAGCGGCACCGGTCGTCCCGTGGCTCCTTTTGCGCCTCCGCTCTTCCATGCGGTACCAGCGATATCCATATGTGCCCATGTGTATTTCTTCGTGAAGCGCTCCAGGAAGCAGGCGGCAGTAATGCTGCCACCCGGCGGCCCGCCGATGTTGGCGATATCCGCGAAGTTTGATTTCAGCTGCTCCTGATACGCGTCTTCGATCGGCATACGCCATGCGGTGTCGTTGGCGTACTTGCCAGCTGCGATCAGCTGATTGGCCAGCTCGTCATGCGCATCATCATGGCGAGTGAAAAGTCCTGTGTTGTGATGGCCCAGCGCGGTCACGCAGGCGCCGGTCAGGGTGGCGATATCGATCACGCAGGCGGGCTTGAAACGCTCGACATAGGTCAGGGCGTCGCACAGGATCAGACGGCCTTCGGCATCGGTGTTCAGGATCTCGATGGTTTGTCCCGACATCGAGGTGACGATATCGCCGGGGCGTGTTGCGCGTCCCGAGGGCATGTTCTCGCAGGTCGGGATCACGCCGATGACGTTCAGCGACAATTCCATTTCGCCGATGGCGCGCATCGTTCCCAGTACGGAAGCCGCGCCGCACATGTCGTACTTCATCTCATCCATGCCGCTGCCCGGCTTGAGCGAGATGCCGCCGGTATCGAAAGTGATGCCTTTGCCGACGAGGACAATCGGCGCTTCTTTGGCTTTGCCACCCATGTGCTTGAGGACGATGAATTTCGGCGGCTGCTCGCTGCCGTTGGTCACCGACAGGAAGCTGCCCATCTTCAGCGCTTCGAGCTGTTTGCGGTCCAGCACTTCCACGCCCAGACTGTACTCGCGGGCGATCTTCTTCGCGGTGTCGGCCAGATAAGTGGGCGTGCAGATATTCGGGGGAAGGTTGCCGAGCGTCTTGGCCAGATCCATACCATTGGCCAGCGCGACGCTCTGCGCCAGCGCACGCTTGGTCGCGGCATCGGTAGCATCGACGACCAGCGTCACTTTGCGCACGCCGGAGGCGCTGTCGTCTTTCTTGCTTTTCAGGCCGTCTGCACGGAACACGCTCTCGCGCAGCGCGATCACTGCGGCGCGCAGCGCCCAGTGCGCATCGCGGCCTTTGACTGCATCCAGCGGCAGGGCGAGCGCGCCATCGCCGGAACCCAGCGTCGCAAACACGCGCGCGACGGCCTGAACGGCAGAGATGAAGCTGCGATCGGTCAGACCTTCTTGCGTGCCCAGTCCGACCAGCAGAATGCGCTTTGCAGGGCCGCTGCTGCGGTGAACCAGCAGCGTCGTGCCGGGCTTGCCGGTGATGTCGCCGCTCTTGAGCGCGGCGGACAGCACACCTTTCTGGTCGAGTGCTTTGGCTGCGGCAGACAGTTTACCGCCCTCGAAGACGCCCACAGCGATACAAGATGACTTGTGCTGGGCGATTGCGTTTTTTGTATTAAAAGCTTTTATGCTAAAGTCCATGGCCACTCCTTTAATCCTGTCAATTATAGTCCCCGGATGATTTTTCAGCGCGCCATACGCCGCGAGCTGCTGAA
>JACCDH011406062.1_pt1 | contig 14629 bp, 18 predicted proteins | sample 7442481 | NCBI WGS metagenome assembly JACCDH01 (sample SAMN15323433, study PRJNA562643) | freshwater metagenome | isolation source: river surface water | place: USA:Blue River Watershed | collected 2017-08-15
ACGGCTTTGTATTGGCTATTTGCAGGCGCTTTATTTATTAGCGCTCAGTTTTTTCAAAAGAACTGGATACAAGTTTTGATGGGCAAGCAAATCACCCTAAAAGAGCACAGCTCTAAATCGGTTTGGCATCAAGTAAACATGGCTTGGGCATTCTTTTTCTTCTTGATGGGTGCGCTCAATCTTTATATTGCTTTTGAGTTCTCTGAAGAAACGTGGGTTAACTTCAAGTTATTTGGTAGTACAGCTCTGCTTGTAGCCTTCGTCATTGCTCAAGGCATTTGGCTCAGTCGCCACATGGAGCATCCTGCAGAATGAGTATTAATCAAGATCGCATTGCCTTATTTGAGTCCGACTTAAGAGCTACATTTCAGGCAAGCCATTTAATAATCGAAGATGAAAGCCACCTTCATGCTGGTCATGCTGGAGCAGCTTCTGGCGGCGGGCACTTCAAGCTCACAATCGTAGCCCCAGCATTTGAGGGTATGAACAAGGTGGCTAGGCACAGAGCTGTTTATGCTGCCCTCAACAAGCATTTTCCTGATGCGATCCATGCCCTCACCATTCTGGCCTTCACCCCTAGTGAAAGCACTAATTAGTCGCAGATTGCTTTAAGATTCTCTTTTATCTCTATTTATATTTTCTAGCCCATGTTGAACATACGCCCAATTTTGACCATTAGTGCTATTAGCTTTGCACTTCTCTCTTCAGCAGCTCATGCACAAAATGCTGCCATCGTGAATGGCAAGCCCATTCCTAAAGCGCAATTAGACAAATTAATTCAAAAATCTAATCAGCCAGATAGCCCTCAAGTTCGCGATCAAGGTAGAGAAATGCTGGTGACGCGTGAACTGATCTTGCAAGAGGCAAATAATCGCGGCATCACACAGAAGGAGTCCGTTCGTGAGCAATTAGAGCAGTCTAAGATGGGGGTGTTAATTGCAGCTGTATTTGAGGACTTCGTTGAAAGAGAAGGTGTCACTGAGGCCGAGCTAAAAGCTGCTTATGAGCAAGTTAAAGGACAGTACACCGGCACCGAATATCACGTTGAACATATCCTTGTTGAAAAAGAAGCTGATGCAAAAGCGATTACCGCGCAAATTAAGGCTGGCGGTAACTTTGAACAAATTGCCAAAGAAAAGTCTAAAGATCCTGGCTCTGCACCAAATGGTGGAGATCTTGGCTGGGTAAGTGATAAATCACTCGTACCGGAGTTCTCCAAGGCAATGGTGCAGCTCAAAAAAGGTCAGGTCACCGATAAGCCGGTAAAGACTCAATATGGCTGGCATATTATCAAGATGGATGATGTACGTGATGTCAAAGCACCTAGCATGGAGGAAATCAAAGATCAGCTAAAGCAGATGATCACAGCAGACCAGAACTGGCAAAAAGCGAAGTTCTCTGAATTAATGCAAAAGCTGCGCGCTAAGGCGAAGATTCAATAAGGTCTGACTGCCCCAACCCATAAGCCCAGGCTAATCCCCCTGGGTTTTTTCTTGCTCAACAGAAAACGACATTTAGCTTTATATTTAAACAATGATGATCCTACATACCATGCTGAGAGTCGGCAATATGACTCGCTCAATTGATTTCTATACCAAAGTTTTAGGCATGAACTTGCTTCGTACAACCGAACGTCCAGAACAAAAATATTCACTGGCATTTGTAGGTTTCGGAAAAGGGAATGCAGATGGTCAGTCTGAGATCGAACTCACCTACAACCATGGTGTCGATAAATACAATCTTGGCGATGCCTATGGGCATATTGCCATCAGCGTTCCTGACGCCTATGCAGCCTGTGAAAAAATCAAAGCCGCTGGTGGCAATGTCACTCGTGAAGCAGGCCCTGTAATGGGTGGGAATACCATCATTGCATTTGTTACGGATCCTGATGGCTACAAGATTGAGTTAATTCAACACTGAATCCTGTACCTTAGTTGAAACAGGAAGCTATCCAACTTCGAATCATCGACGCCCTTTCAGATGTTGCTGAGAGTGATTGGAACGCCCTACTAGCGCCTGATTCGGGTCCCTTCCTCAAGTACGCCTTTCTTAATGCACTGGAAAAAACTGGCTGTGTAGGCGGCAATACTGGGTGGCAAGTTGCTCACCTCATCGTTGAGGACTCTAACTCTAGATTGCTTGGTGCAATGCCGCTTTATCTTAAGCAACATTCCTATGGTGAGTTTGTCTTTGATTGGGCATGGGCTCAGGCATATGAGCAGAACGGAATGCCTTACTATCCAAAGGCACTATCGGCTATTCCGTTTACTCCCGCTCGTGGTCCAAGGCTACTTGTATCCCCTCATGCGGATAAAGGGGTAATACAAGAAATCCTTGTCTCTAGTTTAAAAACACTAGTAACTCAAAACGGGCTTTCCTCTGCCCACGTACTCTTTCCAGAAAACGATGAATTGGGTGTACTCAAGCAACAAGGTTTTATGCTGCGCGACTCAGTACAGTTTCATTGGCATAACGAGGGCTATCAAGATTTTGAACAGTATCTAGCCAACTTAACGATGAAGCGTCGCAAGAATATTCGTCGAGAACGTGCTGCTGTAGAAAGTCACCAAATCCGTTGCAGACATATTCCGGGTGAGATTGCTACGGCAAGTGATTGGAACTTCTTTTATCGTTGTTATGAAAACACCTATATAGAGCACCGGTCTTCACCTTATTTAACTGAGGATTGCATTCAATTACTAGGCAGCAGCATGCCTGAGAATTTTCATCTGATTATTGCGACACAGAATGAGAGGCCCATAGCCTCATCTTTGCTCGTAGTTGATAAACCAAATGCAACAGCATATGGACGATATTGGGGTGCTATTGAACATATTCCTTGTTTACATTTTGAGCTAGCTTACTACCAAGCAATTGAGTATTGCATCAAGGAGGGTATTCAAGTGTTTGAGGGTGGCGCTCAAGGCGAGCACAAAATAGCCCGGGGATTTATACCAACTACTCTGCAGTCCGCTCACTGGATTCAAGATGCAGGCTTTGCAAATGCAGTGAAACGTTTCTTAGATCGTGAGCACGAAGGTATGGCAGCTTATGTTGATGAGCTCGAGCAACACATTCCCCTGAAATCGTCTAAAGTACTGTCATGACATCTTCCGATAACCTACCAGAGCAAGCTGGAGCCAATTCTTTAGGGGTTGGTGATGATGCTTCTGACTCACCCTGTATCGGAGTCTGCACCACCCTCTATGACGAAATCTGCCAGGGATGCGGTCGTACTCTAGGCGAGGTTAGTAATTGGGTCTTCTTTAGTCAAGAAGAAAAAGATTCAGTATGGAAACGCATCCGTGCCGACGGCACTGCAATGCGATTCCAACGTCAATCCAAAGAAAATACTTAACCAGCTAAAGCTTGGCTGCGTAAATATTCTTCGTAGGTTCCAGAGTAATCCACGACGGTACCGTCCATCTTGACTTCTAAGATGCGGTTGGCCAAAGCAGAAACAAACTCGCGGTCATGAGAAACAAATATCAAAGTGCCGTCAAATTTCTCAAGCGCAATCTGTAGACTCTCAATAGATTCCATATCCATATGATTGGTTGGCTCATCCATTGCAAGTACGTTATATTTTTGAAGCATTAATTTGCCCCAATTCATTCTGCCCTTCTCGCCGCCAGATAATACTTTGACAGACTTACCAATATCATCGCCTGAAAATAACAAGCGGCCCAATGTGCCACGAATCACTTGATCATCGTCGCCTGTATTGCGCCAGTTGTTCATCCAATCCATGAGCAATTCGTCTTTTGCGAACATCTCGGTATTGTCTTGAGGCATCACGCCCACGTTGGCGTTTTCAGCCCATTTCACATCACCACTATCCGCAGGAATTCCTTCGAAGCGTTTACTTAAGATGGTTTTCAATAATGTTGTTTTACCTGCACCATTTTGACCAATGATGGCGATCTTTTCCCCAGCACGAATCCCAATCTTGAAGTTCTTAAAAATTGGACGGTCGTAAGCCTTAGTCAGTGCATTGCACTCCACGGCCATGTTGTGAAGTTTTTTCTCAGCGTCAAAACGAATAAAAGGATTCTGACGTGAAGAAGGTTTCACTTCAACAATCTCAATCTTCTCCAACTGACGTTGACGTGAAGTCGCTTGACGTGCCTTCGATGCATTGGCTGAGAATCGGGCCACGAAAGCAGCTAATTCAGCGATTTTTTCTTTGGCTTTGACGTTATTGCTCAGTTGTTGCGATCTTGCCTGTACTGAAGCCAGCATGTAAGAGTCGTAGTTGCCTGGATAGACCTTGAGTGTTCCATAGTCCATGTCTGCCATATGCGTGCACACTTCATTGAGGAAGTGGCGATCGTGGGAAATAATGACAATCGTGCTCTTAATCTGATTGAGAATATCTTCAAGCCAGTGAATGGAATGGATATCTAAGTTATTGGTTGGCTCATCGAGTAAGAGAACATCTGGATCGGAGAACAAAGCTTGCGCTAGTAATACGCGCAACTTCCAGCCTGGAGCCACATTGCTCATTGGGCCATTGTGCTGCTCAATAGGAATACCGATACCTAACAACAACTCCCCTGCTTTTGCCTCTGCGGTATAGCCGCCGTACTCGGCATACTTTCCCTCGAGCTCAGCAGCCTTCATGTAATCTTCGTCAGTAGCATCTGGGTTAGCGTAGATGGCATCCCGTTCGGCTGCAGCCTTCCACATCTCCTCATGACCCATCATCACTACATCAAGTACGCGCACATCTTCATACGCAAACTGGTCTTGGCGCAACTTACCCAGGCGAATGCCGGGATCTAAGCTTACATTTCCGCTAGTAGGCTCTAACTCCCCACCTAGAATCTTCATAAAGGTAGATTTACCGCAACCGTTGGCACCAATTAGGCCATAGCGATTACCGCCACCAAATTTAACGGAAATATTTTCAAACAGGGGTTTTGCCCCAAACTGCATAGTGATATTAGATGCGGACAGCACGGATATGTTCTTACTTTCTGATAGGTCAATACTAGGGTGCAGATGCAAGTTTTGCATCAAAGACCGTTATTTTAACGGCTTGCGCTCAAAAAAGCCGTAATTTAGACTTTCAGCTTAAATGGCGTGAAATTCGTATGAATATCGAAGTGGTCTTGGTTTTCCTTATGTTTCAGAAAACCAACCACCCAGTAGGTTAAAGGTGTTGCCAGAACCTCCCAGGCGGTCTTCAGAACGTATTGAGAGATTGCGACAGCCAAGACCTCATTTAGAGGCCAGAGGCCGTAAAAAGCCAGCATATAGAACAAGGAGGAGTCCACCAACTCCCCGCAAGCTGTAGAGCCTATCGTGCGCATCCAAAGATGACGACCCTGCGTCAAGATCTTCATTTTGGCCAAGGTATAACTATTGACAAAACTGCCGCACCAAAATGCGACCATAGAGGCAAGAGCAACCCTCCAAGAATTGCCAAATACCATCTCCATACCTTGCTGGTAGTTAGCCATATAAGAACCTGGGGCAACTGGCAAAGCAATTACCGCTTGAGCCATGATGGCGGCAAAAGCTAGAGCCGTAAAACCAGCCCACACCGCCCGGCGATCATAGGCATAGCCATAGACCTCGGTGAGTATGTCGCCAAAAAAATAAGCAATCGGAAAAAACAGGATCCCCGCCCCAAATGTCACATTACCAAAATACGGCAGATCCAATGTAGCAGCCTTCCCTGCACCAATAAAGTTGGAGCACAGCAGGACTACGACAAAGGCTGTCAGTAAGAGGTCGTAGTAGCGGTGGTGGCGTCTGGGTGCGTCCATCAAACAAGAAAAAAATGGATAATGGAAAGAGAATATCTGCAATCAAGGAATTTCACAGAGTGCAGATTAAAAACCAAGATAGGACAACAAAGAACCATGAGCAAAGCTAGTTTTAATTGGGCAGACCCCCTACTCCTAGATACACAATTAAGCGAAGATGAGCGCATGGTGCGTGACGCTGCTGCTGAATATGCTCAGGGCCGTTTAATGCCGCGTATTCATGATGCCTATCGTAATGAAACTACTGATCCAGCCATCTTCCGTGAAATGGGTGAGCTTGGTCTTTTAGGCATCACCATTCCCGAAGAATATGGTGGCGCAAATCTCAATTACGTTTCTTATGGATTAATCGCACGTGAAATTGAGCGTGTGGACTCTGGATATCGTTCCATGATGAGCGTGCAATCATCCTTGGTCATGGTTCCTATAAATGAATTTGGCAGTGAGGCTCAAAAGCAAAAATATTTGCCCAAGCTCGCAACTGGTGAATGGATTGGTTGTTTTGGATTAACTGAGCCAAATTTTGGCTCGGATGCGGGCGGCATGATCACGAGAGCTAAGAAAGTTCCTGGGGGCTTCTCACTTACTGGCTCTAAGATGTGGATTTCCAACTCCCCAATTGCAGATGTATTTGTGGTGTGGGCTAAAAATGATGAAGGCTTGATTAGAGGCTTCATTTTAGAAAAAGGCATGAAGGGCTTATCTGCCCCGAAGATCAGCGGCAAGATGGGTCTACGCGCTTCTATTACTGGCGAAATCGTGATGGATGAAGTATTTGTCCCGGCTGAAAATGAATTCCCAGAAATTACTGGCCTCAAAGGTCCATTTACCTGCCTGAACTCAGCACGTTACGGCATTGCTTGGGGCACTCTTGGCGCTGCTGAGTGGTGTTGGTATGCCGCACGCCAATACACTATGGATCGCAAACAGTTTGATCGCCCACTTGCAGCCAATCAGCTCATTCAAAAGAAACTAGCCGACATGCAAACTGAAATCACGCTCGCTCTTCAAGGTTGCTTACGCTTAGGTCGCATGAAGGATGAAGGTATTGCGGCTCCAGAAATCACCTCCATGATGAAACGTAATTCCTGCGGTAAATCTTTGGATGTAGCTCGTTTAGCTAGAGATATGCATGGTGGAAACGGCATCTCAGATGAGTATGGCGTAGTACGTCATATGCTCAATCTAGAAGTTGTTAATACCTATGAAGGTACGCACGATATTCACGCCCTTATCTTGGGTCGTGCACAAACCGGAATTCAGGCTTTTAGTTAAAGGCCAGTCTTGGTGATGAGGTCTTTTGCAGTTTTTGTAAAGGCTTCATCACTGTCATTTCCAAGCTCTACGAAATGATCTTCGCGGTAGCTTGGAAAGTTACGAACAATAGAAGATTGGTAGGATGGGTCGTAATGCATCACCAATAATTCTTCCACCAGACCCTCAAAATCTCCTGTATCAATTGCCTCATGCCATTTGGTAATTTGATCCTTGCCATAACGCGATGTCAGTAAGCCCAGTTTTTGCTTAAAGCTCTCGGGATTGGATAAAAAATGTCGATACTCACGTAGAAGCCAAGAAACGCGCGTAGCAGTGCTTGAGCGAAGCTCAATACATTTGCCTGCACGGATGCGCTCCATCAATGGATCGGGAATATGTAAGCCACCCACCTTTTTACTTTCTGACTCAACAAAAACAATCTTGGATGGATCCAGTGAATTAAATGCATTCCACAGATTCGTCTCAAAGCCTTTTTGAGATGGCTGATCAATATTCGGCTCATTACCCAATACTGAGCCACGATGAATAGCCAAGCCCTCAAGGTCAACTATCTGCTGACCCAGCAAGCCAATCTCCTGAAGAATGCGAGTCTTGCCGCTACCAGTCATACCAGCAATCACCTGAAAAGAAAAATCTTTAGCAGCTTGATCCAAACCATCAATCACAACACGCCGAAAGCCTTGATAGCCATTCTGTAATTGCAAAGCTTTCCAGCCAATACGATTGAGGATATGAGTGAAGGCACCGCTGCGCTCACCACCACGCCAGCAATAAATTAAAGGACGCCATTCTCTTGGAAAGTCGATGAGAGAGTGTTCTAAATGATTGGCAATATTGCGGGAGACATAGGCGGCACCTAATTTCTTTGCAGCAAATGGTGATACTTGCTTGTACAAGGTGCCAATCTCAATGCGCTCATCATTACTTAGGACCGGAAGATTAATGGCGCCAGGAATATGATCCAAAGCAAATTCAGCTGGTGACCTGACATCAATGATGGCATCAAACTGATTTAAAGATGATGCTAGCTTTTCAATGCTAAAAATATGTGGATTGCTGGGTTGCAAACAATATCCTATCGTAGCTTACTGATCACATCATCAGGCCAAGGCGCGGATTTACCAGACTTTAGATCGACCCACACCATGGTTGCTCCACCGACTGCAGCCATCCTGTCAGGATCCGTAGTTAAAGCCATCGTAGTAAAGACATCCAAACTGGAGCGGCCGATATTTCCGATATAGGTTTTTAAAATCAAATCGCCTGGGTAAGAAAGCTGTTGATAGAAGTTGCAAAAGCCATTCATCATCAGCATAGACTCGTCACCAGGCGCGACGTTGTAACCAAGAGAAGTAATCCACTCTACCCTAGCCTGTTCCATGTAACGAAAGTACACCGTGTTATTGACATGGCCATATGCATCCATATCGCCCCAACGAATCGGCATATTCATCTCATGAACAAACTTTTTCTCCTCTGGGATCTCTATGCGCATGAATTCTCGCTGGCAATCAAAGATGAATCAACGAACTTGCAGCGCCATTTGGTACAGATTTGTAGATCGAGCACCAGAACGGCAAAATGCCAATATGGGGCCAGGCATTGTTTTGAGTAAACGTGCCATTTCAATAACTTGATCCTGCGTAAACGCACCTGGGATGACGGGCAAAAAAGCATAGTTCAAGCCTAAAGCTTCAGCTTGAGCTTGAATTTGAGCATTCGTGGGTTGATCTGGTCCACCTTCAAAATCTGGACGATTGTTGATTACACTTTTATAGCCCTGTTTAACAATCTCAGACAAGTGGCTTGGATCAATTTGACCCAGCGTACCGAATTGATCAGTATGGCAAGCAATAGGAAGGCTCATCTAAACCTCAAAATGTAATGTGAATTTAAAAAAACGAATTGCGAGGATTTTAAATCAGACTTGCTTTTTATGGCCTGTAAAGAAGCGATTGCATATCCACATACCAGCTAGCATTGCCACTAGGAAAACAAAAGCCTTGAGATGACCTGCTCCGAGGGCAACGATTGCTGGACCCGGGCAGAAGCCTGCAATACCCCACCCCGCTCCAAAAATCAGGCTGCCAATCACAAGTGGCTGAGAGATATCCCTTCTGGTAGGAATATGGAGGGCGCCACCGAAAAAAGCCTCAGTACGCTTGGAGACTAAATAAAAGCCACCCAAACCAACAAGAATTGCCCCACCCATCACAAACATCAGGGATGGATCCCAGTTACCAGCAAGATCCAGAAAATTGAGAATCTTTTGAGGATTGCTCATACCTGAAATGATTAAACCAATTCCGAATAAAACACCGATCAAATACTGGCTATAAAAATTGAAATGTCTTCTCATGATTTATAGGCCTAACAGATGGCGAATAACAAAAACAGTCAAAAACCCAGCACTCATAAAAGACAAAGTCGCCACTAAAGATCTTGGTGACAAGCGAGATAAGCCGCAAACACCATGGCCACTAGTACATCCCGAGCCATAACTAGAACCAAAACCGACTAACAAACCAGCAATAATGATTGCAATCCAATCTGCATCTATCACTGTAATTGTGTGAAGATCAAAAAATAAACTCCCCAAAAATGGTGCACTCAATAAGCCTAAAACAAGGCTCAGGCGCCAAATAACATCACCATTTTTAGGAGTGAGTAATCCGGAAACGATGCCACTAATGCCCAGAATACGACCATGCAGAATTACATACAAAGCAGCTGCAACTCCCAATAGGATTCCACCTAAAAAAGCGGGCACAGGGGAAAAAGCCAACCAATCTATCTGCATATTATTTAATCTAGCCTAAGAGTTAACTACAAGGATTGGGTGCATTACGCGACTCCAAATAACGCAGGGCTAAGTAAGCGCCAAAGATAAAACCTGGTAAAGCAAGTATTGAGCCTAAGGCTAATGTAGAGATGCCACTCAAGCCCTGACCAACAGTGCAACCGAGCGCTGTTACACCACCGAATCCCATCAAAGTCGCACCAACGAGATGATTCGCGGTATCTTCAGTATCACGAAAGCTCTCCCAACGAAATGACTTAGTAATGAGAGACACGCAAGCAGACCCAGAAATCATTCCAGCAACGGCAGCAATACCTACAGTAATGATTTTTGAGGTATCGCTATAAAGCATTAACCAATCCAATGAAAAGGCGTAAGGCGCAACAAATGAAAGACTCTCCATGCGTCCAGAGTTGGTCACCAAAAAAACCTCTTCCAAGGTATTGGGATCTTCAGCAACAAATCCTAAGTTTCCAGAAATGAACCAGATTGCGCAAATAGCAAGGCCAACAAAGATTCCAGAAAACAGATTTTCTGCAGTCCAAAAGGCCTTATTTGCAAGAGCATATGCAATGAAAGCAAAGCCAATAATCAAACCCAGGGCAAGATGTAAGTTGCCCCTAGCAATGCCAATAATGGGGCTCAAAATACTTGGCAAATCTTGAGGTGTATTTAGGGTGATAAACACCGAGTCCAAGGTATTGATGCGAATAACACCAAGAAAGCCCCTCATGGTCATGTAGGCAGTTAAACCAAGAACAATAAACACAATGATGGACTTAAGATTGCCGCCACCAATGCGAACCAGAGTTTTGCTTCCGCAGCCTGATGCAAGCACCATACCGAATCCAAATAGCGTACTACCTACGATGGTTGAGAGCCATAGAAGCTTACTGCTGGTATATATGCTCTTAAGTGGATCAATAAGGCCTAGGTAGGACATGAAGGCAAATCCAACAATCGCTACGCCAATGGCCAGAAACCATTGCTTTAGACGTCCCCAGCTAGACATAATGTAAATATCTGAAACTGCACCCATGCTGCAAAAGCCGGTTTTTTGCATTACGGCACCAAGCAAAAAAGTAATGGCAAAAGTCGACCATAGAACTACCTTACTGATACTGCTGATATCTACTGCTTCCATATTGAAAATTCTTTAATTATTTTTTGAATTTATAAAACTGTTTATTGAGGAAGGCGGTGACATCAGCTTCATCCTCAGGAAAAAGATCGAGACGCAGCTCTGTATTACACATGGCGACCATCGACTTTAAATTCTGCAGGCTTTTAACCTTGCTATCGCTACGGGTGTAGATCATATCGCCATTACCAAAGCCGGATTTCTTGGCATGACATGCGTAGCATTTTTGTTCATCAATCTTCTTACCGTTTGCGATATCTGGGCTGGCATTTGCTGACAGCAGCGTCCCAAAGGCGAAAAAGAAGGTAACTACAGGCTTTAATATTGGCAATTTCATTTGAAATCAGTCATTTAGCGAAGTAAACAACTATTTTAAAGCCCAGATGACAAATCTGTCTTATTCCGCCTGAATTGAGAGGTAGACGTTATAGGCATTCATGCGGTTTGCAGCCCTAAATAAGGGCATTCCGTCGTATTCTGACCAATCCGTCTTGGCATAAGCCTCATCGAAAGGATCCAGGTTGAGGGCTGATGGCTCCATAGATTCACGTAAATAGCGCAAATAATCCCTAGTAAAGCGGATATCTTCTATGGGATTAATGGATTGAGGCCCATGACCAGGTATTACTACCTTAGGGTTAAATTTCTCAAACTCATCTAAAGCTTTCAACCACCCTTTGCTATCAGCATTACCCACAAATGGGATTCGACCGCGGAAAACTAGATCACCCGCAAAAAGTACGCCTTCAGATGGAATATAGACCAATAGATCTTCTGGGGCATGGGCTGGGCCAACCCGGCTAATCAGAAACTCCACTCCACCAATATTTAACTTTAATTGTTTATCTATCCAAGTATCCGCAGCAATTAGTTTGGTTTGCTCATTAACCCAGGGTGCAAAATCAACCCTAGATGCAATAAGCCGCTGCTTTGCAGTTTCTGAGGAAATATAGCTTCTACCCTCCCCTTGAGCATAGATCTTTGCGCCAATTTTCTTAAACTCTTGAAGTCCATATACATGATCTGCGTGATAGTGAGTTACTACAACAGCAATAATTTTTTGCTTAGTAACTTTTGAAATCTCTTTAATCAACTTTTGCGCAAGGGTTGGAGAACCCAAGGCATCTGTGACAACGACCCCCTTGGGAGTTACAACAAAACCTGCATTAGAAATAAAGTTTTGATTCTCGCTACTACCTAATTCCGCCCTACCTTGAACGAAGTAAGTATGCGGCGCAACTTTAATGGGATTTAGCAATATACCTGCCGGATCATTTTTGGCTGGACTGCTTTGAGCAAAGCAAAAGCCAAAAAAAATAGCATTAATCAATAATGCTATTTTTAGTTGGTGAATACCGCGCAGGAGCATGTTCACCGAATGAGATTATGGCTTGATGTAAGCAAAATGATCTTTAAATTGAAGATCGCCAATTCTTGCTACGCCAGACGGTGTGAAGTCGGTATCCAGAATAAACTGATCCTTCTTTAGATTTCTATTTTTTAAAGTAATCTCACAAACCTCAAAGCGAACACCACGCGACTTCAAAGCCCCAACTAAAGGAGCGTATTCAATATTATTCTTTTTATCCTTCGCGCCTTCCATCATGATGTCAACCCCATTGGCGTGGGTGACAACGATGATTTTGGTGTCTGGTGCTACATCCATATGATTGCGCACATTTCTCAAGCCCTTAATGCCTTGGGCGTCAGCATCATCAATATGATAGACAACGCTGGAGCCAGCAGCTGTAGCATGCTGAGCAATTAATGCGGTACTAGCAATAATCAAAGATGCGGCTAGTGATAAATATTTTTTCATATGTGTCTCTCTTATGATTTAAGTGCAACCATGCCTGGATTATTCTTAACACCCTTAATAATTGGCTCATTGAGTTGGACTGCCTTCACTACTTTGACATCACGTAGGTGGCGCTCAATAACATCCCAAATTGCCTCGCCGCCAGCATTTTTAGCTTCTTCGCTTACAGGAGCCCAACCCGCTACTTTGTAGGTCTTGTTTGGCTCAATTGCCTTGCCATTTAGGCGCATATCGGTAATACGCTTGCCAGCAGTTTCAGCAGGATCAATCGTGTATTGCAAGCCACCAACGCGAACCATATCACCACCCTGTTGATAGTATGGATCAGGGTTAAAGAGGTTATCCGCAACGTCCTCAAGAATCGTTTTGATCATCTCGCCATTCATATTCGTTACTGTTGTGTACGGATAAGTAATGGCTGTTTGATCGAGGAGATTTTCACGAGTAATTGCTTGACCTGGCAGCAAGCTTGTTCCCCAACGGAAACCTGGTGAGAATGCAATCTCCGCATTCTTCTGAGCCATGAGAGCATCCAAGATCAGTTGGTCAAAGCTACCATTAAAGTTTCCACGGCGATACAAGAGACCTTCTGTTGTAGCCAATTTTTCGTTGAGCTTAGCTTCATACGGCGCTCTAATTTTTTGAATCAGCTTATTCATTGCAGGATCAGCTGGGATCATGTTGGAGAAGATTGGGAAGAGTTTATAACGGAAATCAACCGCTTTACCGCCCTTCACATCAAAGTCCAATACGCCTAAGAATTTAGTATTCGAGCCAGCATTGGTAACTAAAGTTACGCCACCAGAATTCTTGACCTTGACTGGAATTGGAACACCATCGTGAGTATGACCACCCATAATCGCATCCAAACCAGTAACGCGGGATGCCATTTTTAAGTCAACGTCCATACCGTTATGAGAGAGCAACACAACTACTTTTGCACCCTTAGCCTTGACCTCATTAATTGTCTTCTGCAGATTTTCTTCTTGGATACCAAACGTCCAATCTGGGGTGAAGTAACGTGGGTTAGCAATTGGGGTGTACGGGAAGGCCTGACCAATAACCGCTACCTGGATACCATTCTGCACCTTCATGACGTAAGGATTAAATACTGAATCACCGAAGTCTGCAGTCTTAATATTTTGAGCTACAAAGGACACTTTACCTTTGAAGTCGCCATTCACAATCTCCATAACGCGCTTCTCACCAAGAGTCATTTCCCAGTGTGGAGTCATGACGTCAACGCCTAAGAGTAGTGCCGCATCAACCATGTCCTGACCGTTAGTCCATAGAGAAGTACCTGAGCCTTGCCAAGTATCGCCACCGTCTAACAAGAGTGCCCCTGGGCGACTTGCTTTGATTTGCTTGATCAGGGTTGCCATGTGGGCAAAGCCACCAACCTTGCCGTAGTTTTGAGCCGCCGCTACGTAATCAAGATATGTGAATGCATGTGCATCACGTGTACCTGGCTTAATGCCATTTGCCTTTAAAAAATATTCGCCGACCAAATGAGGTGTTTTGCCTTCTTGAGCGCCAATACCAAGATTGACATTAGGCTCACGGAAATAGATTGGCAGAAGTTGTGCGTGGCAGTCAGTAAAGTGCAGGAAATGCACATTACCAAACTTCGGCAAATCATAGAATTTTTGCGCAGTAGTTTGCGCGTTTGCAAAATTAGATTGCAAACTCATGCCGCCAGCTGAGGCGATGGCTAATGCTTGCAAAAACTCACGACGATTTAAAGACATAGTATTTTCCTAAAGAAAACAGGCCTTTCGGCCTGTTTATTTTTATTACTTGTTAACAGGCGACTCTGG
>JACCDH010046772.1_pt1 | contig 14627 bp, 11 predicted proteins | sample 7442481 | NCBI WGS metagenome assembly JACCDH01 (sample SAMN15323433, study PRJNA562643) | freshwater metagenome | isolation source: river surface water | place: USA:Blue River Watershed | collected 2017-08-15
ACCTTATGTTCACTGAAAGCATTCAACCTCGTTTTAGCGAGACCGACGCGCTGGGACACATCAACAATACCGTATTGCCGATTTGGTTTGAAGGGTGCCGCGATCCTATTTTCAAATTTTTTACATCAAACCTTGACCCAGCGCAATGGCGACTGATCTTGGCGAAATTTAGCGTCGAGTTTCATGCCGAGCTGTTTTATGGCGACAAGGTCACCATCAACACGGGCATTAGCAAAGTGGGCAATAGTTCGTTTGAAGTGACGCAACAAGCTGTGCAACAAGGGCGCGTCTGCGCAACAGGCGTGGTGGTGTTAGTGCATTATGATTTTGCGCAAAAACGTTCTGCGCCTATCCCGCCTGAAATTGCTGAGCAATTGCGCCAGCATCTATGGCAGGCGGCCAATTAAACGGGCTGCCGATTAAGCGAACTGCCAATTAAGCAAGCTGCCAATTAACCGCTTAAAAAAAGGGCACCAGCGCACTGGTGCCCTCTTTTGCTGAGGAACTCGTGGCGAGGATTTTACTGGCCAAGTGCCGGATAATCGGTATAGCCCTTCGCATCTTGCGTATAGAAAGTTGCCGGATCGGGTTGCGCTAATGGCGCCCCTTGTTGCAAACGTTCGACCAAATCTGGGTTTGAAATAAACAAAGCACCAATCGCCACCGCCTGCAATTGGCCGCTGGCCACTGCTGCTTGCGCTTCTGCCAGTTGATAGCCCATATTACCAATCAAATTGCCCTGATAGGCTTCACGCGCTGCGGTCACGACATCGGCTTGTTGTACACCCATAAAATCAGCGCGCATTAAATGCAAATAGGCCAAATTGAATTGATTGAGCGCGGCAGCAACATAACGAGTTAAGCCAACCGGATCGCTATCCAGCATGCTGTTGTAGCTATTCAGTGGTGAAATGCGCACGCCAACGCGATCGGAACCCCACACCTCAACCACGGCTGCGATCACTTCCAGCAGCAAGCGTGCCCGATTCTCTAAACTACCGCCATAAGGCCCGGTGCGTTTGTTCGAACCATCTCGCAGGAATTGGTCCAGTAAATAACCATTAGCACCATGCACTTCCACCCCATCAAAACCGGCGGCTTTGGCGTTTAATGCCGCTTGGCGGAAATGGCCAATAATACTTGGAATTTCAGCATCTTCAAGCGCGCGAGGTGTGGCATATGGCAACTTACCTTCAGGCGTATGAACGGTATCATCAATGGCAATGGCTGAGGCAGAAACTGGAATAGCGCCGTTATTAAGCGCAGGATGACACGCACGGCCACCATGCCAAATTTGTAAGAAAATGCGGCCGCCTTTGGCATGCACTGCATCGGTCACTTGCTTCCAACCGGCAATTTGCGCTTCAGAATAAATGCCAGGTTCGCGCCAAAACGCCGAGTTGCCTTCAGCCACCATGGTCGCCTCAGCAATGATTAAACCCGCGCTGGCACGCTGGGCATAATGCTCGGCCATGATAGCCGTTGGCACATGGTCAGCATCAGCGCGGCAACGCGTGAGCGGCGCCATCAAAATACGGTTCGGTAAGCTCAGTGCACCGAGTTGCACAGGTTGGAATAAATCAGCCATCAAGTTTCTCCGAAATGGTCAATGAGACAAGCAATACGCAGCAGAATACAATACCGATTGGTACAAAACAAGCATTTGCACTGTAATGACAATTGTCACCCACAAGCGATGACGCTGCGCACTCAGCTTTTGCCTGGCCGCTTGCCACAATAAGCCCATCAACAATGCTGAGGGAACATCACATGCAAACAGCCTTAAACCATAGCCCTTTTATTCAAGTGCGCCAGCTGAGCAAAAGTTACGGCGAAAAGCCGGTGTTGCAACAACTGGATTTTCAACTGATGCCGGGAGAAATCATTGCGATCCTCGGCGCCAATGGCGCGGGTAAAACCACTTTTCTACAAACCTTACTTGGCATGGTCGCGCCAGATCAAGGCGACATCACTTTATTTGGCCAGCCGGTCAGTGCGTTGAAACAACAGATGGCTCTGCGCGGCAATATCGGCGTCATGCTGCAACAAGCGAGCCTACCAGCCAATCTGACTGGCCGTGAGCATTTACAGTTATTTTCAGCGTATTACCCTGCGCCAATGCCGATGATGGACGTCATCGAGCAATTTGGTTTAGCCAGCTTCATCGACCAGCGTTTTAGCACCTTGTCCGGCGGCCAACAGCAAGCGTTATTGTTTGCGCTCGCCATGTTGGGCAAACCCCAAGTGCTGTTTTTGGACGAGCCGACTGTCGGTTTAGATGTCAGCGCACGCCAAGCCTTTTGGCAATACATTCGCTCAGCCGCTGCTGCCGGCATTAGTGTGATTTTAACCACGCATTACTTGGAAGAAGCCGACCAGTTGGCCAGTCGCATTGTGGTGCTCAAAGACGGCCGCTTTATTGCCGATGCCAGCCCAGCGGCATTAAAAGCGCAAAATTTATTACGACGCATCGACTGCCAAACCTCGCTTGGTGCTGCAGAAGTGGCTGCCTGGCCGCATGTCCATAAAGTCGAAGCCATTACTTTGGCCAATTCAAACCATCGCCAGCGTTTGCTGATTGATAGTGAACAACCTGAGCAAACCTTACGGCAATTATTAAGCCTTGATCAGACGCTCAGCCAATTGGCGGTGCAACCGTTAAGTCTCGAACACACCTTTTTGCAACTGACGGCAGGAGCACAAGCATGAATTCATCCAGCATCCAATCAACCTTGAATTTATCGACACCTAAAGTAGCGTCAGAAGGAGTAACAACCATGCAACCCCAAGCCACAACAGCTGAAACAACCACCAAACCGACGGCGCAAAAGTGGCTGTCGTTTCGTCAACGCATCAAACTCTTGCAGTTAGAAGCAAAAATGGACTGGTTATCGCTCCTCAGAACGCCGGGCTTTGTCATCCCAAGCCTAATTTTCCCAGTCATGTTTTATCTGTTGTTCGGCGTCATATTTAGCAATGGTGCGCAAAGCACCTATTTGCTGGCTTCCTACGCTTGCTTCGGGGTGATGGGGCCTGCGCTGTTTAACTTCGGCGTGAATGTCGCCAATGAACGCAGTCAAGGCTGGCTCGCAATGAAACAAATCGCACCAGCGCCTGTGAGCAGCTACATTTTTGGCAAAATTAGCTCCAGTTTATTATTTGCCCTGGTGATCACCTTGCTGTTATTTGTTGTGGCCGCCAGCATTGGCGAAGTACGTTTAGCCACTCACGTTTGGCTGGGTTTGGCGGGCTTACTGATGCTAGGCACTATTCCATTTTGCTTATTTGGCCTGTGGCTTGGTTTAACCTTATCAGCTAAATCTGCTCCTGCGACTGTGAACTTAATTTATTTACCTTTGGCCTTTTTAGGCGGCTTGTGGCTGCCGATCCATGTGCTGCCTGCGGTACTGCAACAATTTGCTTGGGCATTACCAAGTTATCACTTCTCGCAATTGGCTTATCAAGTCGTCGGGGTTAAAGCCACCGCCAGCAGCTGGCCGCATTTGCTCGCATTGGCTTTATTCAGCGCTGTGATGATTGTGCTGGCGACCCGCGCCTTTCGCAAAACCACTCGTAACCGCCAATAAAACAACTCACTGGCAGGCGGTTTCTCACTCGCAGGCGGTTTAAGTACTGCCTGCCAATAAGTACCTGAAAACAAGTACCGGCTGAAAACAAGTACCGCCAGCCATCCAAATATCAAGGAATTCAAGATGACTCACGCACCCAAAAAATTTCCGACTTTGTTTAACTCGAATTGGCTTTTGCCTGCCGCAGCTGTGCTCGGTTTAGCGTTTTTTTTTGCCTTGCTTCCTACGCCTGAACTCACGCCAACTGAACCCGCTAGCCCCAAAACCCCAGCCATGTTGGGCAGCGACATTGCCGGCAATAGTTTTGTTATAGGCCCTGTTGAGCTGTTTGACGGTGAACAGTTTGCAAATAAGCTGCAATATGTCGATGTCGAAAATGGCTATATCAAGCAAATCAGCCAGCAAAACCCTGCGCCCAATAAACCGCTGGTGAGCACCAACGGTCAGACCTTATTGCCCGGTTTAATCGACTCGCATGTGCATGCTTTTGGCGATGCATTAGCCAAGCAAAGCCAATATGGCGTCACGACAGTGCTTGATATGTTTACCCAACCTTCAGTGCTGCAAGCCGCCAAACCACTGAGACGCGAAACAAGCCAAAGTACTCAAGCTGACTTATGGAGTGCAGGCATTTTAGCCACTGCGCCGAAGGGCCATGGCACCGAATATGGCCTGCAAATTCCAGTGATTACTGGCCCAGAACAAGCGCTTGAGTTTGTCAAAGCGCGCAAAGCCGAAGGCTCGGACTATCTAAAAATCGTCTATCAGTCGGCAAAAGCACCACGGCGCTTGATGCCATCAATTAGCCAAGACACCTTAATTGCGTTAGTGAGCGCCGCCCATGCTGAACAAATGTTAGCGGTGGTGCACATTCAAGATCAGCAATCGGCGCTGGAAGCAGCCCGCGCTGGCGCTGATGGTTTAGTGCATGGCTTTTTTGAATCGCGTATTCAAGAGGCGCTGCTCACTGAGCTGAAAAACCGCAATATTTTTGTCATCCCCACCATGGCAGTGCATGAAGCGATGAGCCGCCACAATGCCAATGAGAAATGGCTGTTCAACGACAGTCGCATTCAACTCGATGCAGTGAGCCGCAGCAACCTGAGCAAAAGCTTTAGCCAATTTAATATTCCAGCAAGCCTTTACGACAACATGATGGCCAACACAGCAGCCATGCAACAACATGGCATTCGCTTGCTCGCCGGCACCGATGCACCAAACCCAGGCACTGCGCATGGCATCAGTCTGAGCGTCGAGCTGTTATTGCTGCAAGAGGCGGGTGTATCGGTAGAAGCAGCGCTTCGTGCCGCGACCAGCCTGCCAGCAACTGCCTTTCATTTGCCTGAGCGTGGTTTTATCAAAGTTGGCATGCGCGCCGATTTGCTGCTGGTGGAAAATGGCCGAGATTTACTCACCCTCACCCGCCCAGTGCAGGTGTGGAAAAACGGTTTTGCGCTCCTTGGTAGCAGCCCCGCCCAAGCGTCGAGCGCCCAAGTGTTAGCACTTGGCACACTTGCAGATTTCAGCCACAGCGAAATGCCCAATCAAGGCTTAGCGATAAGTGCCACCAGTGATGAAATGATGCACGGCAGCTCAGTGGCCAAACTGACTTGGCAGCCTGAGGGTTACCTACAAGTGCATGGCAACTTAAGTCAGGACAGTCAATTCCCATGGGCGGGCGTCAGTTATTTACCAGGCGCCAGTTTTGAACAAGGTGCCAACTTCCAACAAGGCAGTAGCCTTACCTTCGACCTGAAAATCAATGGGGTCAGAGTCGTTGAAACCAATGGGGTCAGAGTCGTTGAAACCAAACCTTCATCAACCTTGCCGCCACCGACCACCCAAATCCAGTTGATGATTTTCACCAACGGCAGCATGCAACCCGAAATCAAAACGCTGACCATCGGCGAGACGTGGCAAACTCACAGCCTGAAACTTTCGGAGCTCACCCAAACCGATACCAGCCAAATCAACATGATTCTGTGGAGCGCAAAACAGCCCGGCGACTTTAGCTTTGATATCGATAACATCAAATTGCAACCGTAGCTTGCAAATCAATGGGGTCAGAGTCGTTGATTTCCTGCAAATCAATGACTCTGACCCCATTGATTTCTGCTATGATCGGCTTCTCGGTGAAATTTGTGTTTTTCACCAGCCATTTAGCGGTTCAACAGCGTGTCCGCAGCAAGACAGGATTTGCTATGATTAACCATTTCCGAGTGCTTGGCGTGAAAGCCAGCGCTACCGAAGACGAAATTAAAAAAGCCTATAAACGATGGTCAAATAAGTACCATCCAGACAAGTTATTAGGTTTATCAGAAGACGAAAAAGCCGACGCCGCAGTGCAGTTACAGCGGGTGAAAGAAGCCTATGAAGTGCTGTCCGATCCCAAATTAAAAGCGGCATTTATTAAAGATTTTAATAACGTTATCGTCACCGATCCAACCGCAGCGATGAAAGAGCTGTGGGACCAATTTTATCCTTGAGGTTGTCCATGACCAAAAAACTGGATGTTGCACGGTTAAATCAATTAAAAACCGATGCTTATGAAAACATTGAATCTTACAACGACCCTGAAACGCCAAAGGCACTTGCGCAATTTACCGCGAAAATGAAAGCCATTTTAATGGCTGATCCAGAAATGCTGGAAAGCTTACCGGAATATTTACCGGTGGCGTTATTTGGCCGGGTGAAATTTAGCAAAGAAGCCAAGCTTAAATGGGCGCATTGGATCAACACCAAAACCATGCCAGCTTGGGATGATTTCAAAGTCACAGTCGCCTTTAGCAATGACGATTTGCCGTTGGTGAAAAAAGTCCGTGATTACTCGCAAGATTTATTAATCGAAGCTTGTGCTGTGTTGTACCTCCTTGAAACGCAGGGCAAAGTTGTTGCTAAACGCGCGAAAGATGACGACGACGATGCTGATGATGAAGACCATCATGACGACGAAGATTATGACGATCGTGACCAAGCGCAGGATGACTACGAAGGCCGCGACGAAGACGATGAAGATGGCTACGACGACCAATACGATGAAATTCGTTTTAAAGGGGAAGATCGCTGATGAATAACCTGATTGAAATCACTGTGGCAGAAATCAAAGAATTAGCGATTGTCGAGCCCAAGCAGGCCAGCAAACGCTTTGAAATCATCGCCAACACCATGTCAGATGATCAACTCGTTGAAGTCATTGAGCAAATTGACATCGTCACTTTGACGCAAATTAACAGCCAACACGATATTTCGTTCCCATCGATTATTTCCGAATTGATGACGCCAGAAAAAATCCGTGACATCGTCTGCCAACAGCCGCTGTATTGGGAAGAGAAAATCAAAAATAATGCAGAAGAGCTGAAACAGCATACGTTTGATTTTTTAACTTATTTAATTCGCACCCAAGAAACCGAAGAAAAACAGGCGGAAATCCTCAGCTGTATCGCCGAAGATCCGGCGGGTTTATTCTATTTAGCCATCCCATTTATTGAAATCTATCGCGGCGAAGCCTTCGCCGACGACGATGAAATCCATGACTTATTGCATGAAGAAGAACAGGATTTAGAGGAAGCCATCAGCTACACCGAGCGGCATTTAAATGAAGAAGTGCACGGTTTAGGCTTTGACGACCCTCGCAGTTTGTTGGCATTAATCCGCCAGCTCACGCCAGACGTTGAGCAAGCAATTAAAAGCTTAGTACGCAACGACAACTCAGGCTGGGAAAACATCATCAATAAGTTTGCCACTGAACTGGTGATGCAAGCCAAAGAGAAAAATCAGGCCACTGATGAGTACGCCGAAGTGGATGATATGTTTAGCTTTTTGGACTAAGGAACCGCCTGATGCAATTAGTCGTTCGCGAACAAAACCAAGGGCCGTTTTTTAGCCAAGTGTTGGCCTATGGCCAAGCAGAGCAGCAACTTTCAACAGCACAATTGGCTGAAATCAAAAACAAAGCGGTGCTGATGAGTTTAAAGTTTGCTGATAAGTTTTATAACAAGTACAAAATGCATCTGTTGGAGCAAGCGGCGCACGACATCATCGGCGTGGTGAGCGTGGGTTTGCTTGAATTGTCAGGCCATGATCTGGCCAAAGCGCTGCAGTTACTGACCAGTACTGAGGGCGTGGTAAAACCGTTTCAAAAAGGCTGGCACATGCTGAGCACTGTCAGCAGCAAAAGTAACAGCCGCAAGTCGCTGTATGGTGATGTCGATGAGCAATTGCTGCGGGATATATCCAGCCCCCCCGATGCCGAAGAATGGCATGGCTGGCAGCTGTACCAACAAGCCTTGGTAGAGTCGAACCGCCGCAATGCCATTGCGCTGATTAAACAGACCTTTTTTTATCACACCCAACTGGATCCCTTCGAGCATTTCAACCTTGAAGGCATGTTGGCCGAAGTGATTCTTTATCGGGTCATTTGTAGTAACGGTAAAGTGAAGCAAGATCTGAAGCAGCGCATCCGTCATATCGAATTGCAAGAGCGTTGGTTTAACTTGGATTATCTCCAGTTACAAACTGAAGCGGTGTTGGCTGAATTGCCCGCCGGCATTGCTGCAGCGATTCGGCAAGATTTGGGGGATAACTTCGCCAAAGCCTTGCTGAAAACCCTGAATTTTGCGCAGAAATATCGCGCCTTGGCTCTTGAAGATGCATCCCCGGAAAAACTGGATGCCTTTGAACATAAACAAGGTTTGCAGAACCCTTTATTGGGCTGGCCGCAATATATCGATATGTGATCTTGTTTGAAATTTGTAGTGATTTTCTAAAAACTATCATGCGAGACCGCCGACAGGATCCTGTCGGCGTCTTAGACTGCATTTATTTAAATGCTACCAACTCCGCACCAGGGATTGGTTGATCCTCAGCATACACATTGATTTGTACGTCATCATCTTTATCTCTGATTTTCAGACATAAATGAATGCGCAAACTGGACCCCGTTTTACGAGGTTCCACTCGACATGACATATATTGCGCATCAGCACCATATTTGGCCCGATACTGCTCAATCATGACCTCTAACTGGGCAAGCTGCTCTTTCGATAACTGCGCAGTAATTTTCTCGTAATTTTTCTTCCAAATTTTATCTTGTTGCTCCAGTGACAATGCCATCCAGACAATACCCTGAGCCACATCGACCGGTGTTCCTTGGCCGTTGATGAGATAAGTTCCTACTAAATTTTGCGCGACTTTTTCACCATACCGCGCATATTGCAGTAACACAGGAAATGCATCTTCAGGTTGATTCAAGTGCGCTTGGCGAATTGCCACTTTCAAAGCAGCGTCATATTGAGCTGCAGTAACATCCACTTTAGTTCCCGTTGCAGCGCTTGCAATGCAAGGTGCAAATAACGTAAAAATGAAAAGTTTGGTTAAAAGTTTCATCAGTATTCCTTGTCTACTTTGTCAATACTGACTGCAGCCTACCGTAAGTAACGCCAAAATGGCAGTATTTCACTTTACCAATATGTAACAACTTGTAGTATTCCCCCCGCTTACCAACGTTGAATGTCAGCCCAACACCAAAAAAAGGCAGCCAATTCAGCTGCCTTTTCCGATCCCTGCGACAAATTACAAGTTGCTGATAGTGACCGCCGAGCTACCGAACTCAAACTTATTCAATTTGCCACACTGCGCTAAATGGTTCTTGCTGGCATAAGGCGGATTGACCTGACTAATGTCGCCTTCCCACCCTTGGCCATTTTTAACGAAGGCTTTTAGTTCGAACCAGCCATTGAGCGTTTTGCTGCAATCCATGTCGACGTCCATCATCCAATAATGGGCACCAAAGGTATTGAGCGCTTCCTGACCATAACCATCAACGGGCACGGTGCGCAGTGCTCCCCAGCTGCTTGGCCACAGATTGGTGGTCCAATCCAATGCCGTCCCCTCAGCACTGGCACTTTGGTTGGCTTCTTTGCCATACCAATCTAAGAAATTATCATTGGCTTTCCATGGCGCAGTGGTGGCATTTTTCAAATTGCGATGACGAATAGGCATGGCACATAACATATTGCTGGCCGTGCAATTCAAGCCTTTTTGACTCAACGCCACTTGATGATCTAAGCCGCCGCGCACAAACATATCTTGGCCACTTTGGGTTTGGGCTTGAATAAACACCACGGTGCGTTTCCAGTCGGCGCCTGGTTGGGTCCCACCGGTCGTTAGTTTACTGGCTTGATGGATAGCAAATGCATCCCAAGGCGCAATATTGGCTTGAATACGGCCATCACTACCAACGGTAATGACTTCACCACTGCAAGATTTTTGGTCACTGCTCAGCTTGCCTTTGAGCACATTACAATATTGCCCCGGCGCCATACTGGTCGCTAAACTGGTATTGAGGCCATAGCTTTCCTTGTTAATCGCGACAAATCCGGCAGGGCCACGGCCAAATGCAATTTGGTTATTGCCATTATCCCACCAATTGGTGACTCGCCATTCGTTGACGGTGTTGTTACGAAATTGCACAGCACCTGCGATGTAACTCCAACGATGTTCGCACTTCCAATCAGTGCCAAAACAATTCAATTGGCCATTTTGGTGCACCGGAATGCCTGGGCCGCCGGCATCGGTGTCGCCTTTATAATCGTAACTCGACATGACTTGGGTGTAGCCATAGGGATAGGCCAGCATAAACACGTTGGCTAAGTCATACATGCGGCCGTCTTTGTAGGTCACCACATTGCCAGCACCGCCATGGCCGCGTTGGTTGTCATGGTTATCCACAAATACCACAGCGCGGCTACTGGGTAAAAAGCCCCAGCCTTCACCGAAGTTACGTAAACTGGCTAATCGCCCCGTTTTAAACACATTTCCCAGCTGCACGCTGTATTTGAATTCGGTCACTAAGCCTTGGCCAGTGTATTCACCAGCAGAAATCGCCTCCCCCCCTTGGTCAATCACTTCTTGATAAATCAGCGGAGTGCCCGTTAATTTACTGCGAATGGCCGCAATATCTTCTACCGACATATGTTTTGCCGCGTCGATGCGAAACCCTTTAACCCCCAAACTGGTTAACTCGTTCAGGTAAGCCGCGAGGGTATTTTGCACATAGGGTGCACCGGTGTTGAGATCAGGCAAGCCAGAGAGTTCACAGTTTTGGACGCGCCAGCGGTTATTGCCGTAGTCAGACCCATTGATGCTACAAACGCTATGGAAATCTTGACTGGAGTAAATCGGGTATTGCCGATTGCCATAAACACTCCCCGCTACCCCGACACCGCCGCCATTGGCCATGTGGTTAATGACCGCATCGACATAAATGCTCACGCCAGCGGCGTTACAGCGCTGCACCATATTGATGAATGCCGCGCGCGAACCGCCCCGACTTTCTAACAGATAACTGACTGGCTGATAGCGGGTCCACCATTGGCTGCCTTGAATATGTTCGTTCGGCGGCGACACTTGCACCGCCGCATAGCCATTTGGGCCTAAAAAAGTTTCACATTCAGTGGCAACGTCACTCCAACGCCATTCGAATAAATGGACAAATGTGGTGGGAGATGCAGCCAAACTGGCATGGCTAGAAAAGGCCAACAGCAGCGCTGTTGCCCCATGGGAAAGTTTCATAGTTATTCCTTGTCATGTTGATAGTGTCGTCTATACCGACTCTTGTTTTGTGGTCGGCTGGCTCTCAACATAGAAGGCATTTTGACGTCTGCCCAATGAATTCGAATGCAGAAACTTTACACTTGCCGAAAAATTAGGCAGCTTTGTAATATAGCGCAGATCAAAATATTCACTATTTTGTCACTATTATGGTGATAATCACTGGGGTTCACTCTTTTAGAAACTGGCACCGATGCTTAATTTCTGCCGAATATCTTTCACATCCAATGGCCAGACCGTACCATCACTCAGCACTAAATCGATGGCGGTTTTTTCATGGACCATCGACCAACTCAGCCGGATTTTGTCGGTCAACCAATAACGAATGCCGAAGTCATTGCGCCACTCATAAGCAAAATCGAGCAATGCGATCGGCTGATCTAACATCGTTAAATAAGACCCTTTGGCGTACCACTCCCACCCCGTGTTTGGCCATTCGTACTGATAATCATAATCCAAGGAGGCGAAACGAAAACTGACAGAATCTTGATACCCCAAGAGTGCTTGCAAAAATTGGTCGCCGCGAAAATAAGCATTTTTTACGCCGACCAGTGCCATTAATTCCAACCGCAATTCTTGTTGATCACGAAAAAAGCTAAAGCCTGGCCCCAAGCTGACATCGATATTTTTATAGTCGGCTGCCAAATAGTTGTAATTGAAATCTAACTGAGCTCTGCCGAAGATTTGCTCATTATAAAAATAATCCAGACCCGGATTAATCGCATATTTATGAGTCTTACGAACCTCTTGCTTGATCTCATAATCGAAACTGGCATCGCTGCTATAGCGCCACTTGTCATGACGAAACTCCCAATTCACCGAGGTCGAAATACTTTCACTACTTTCTTTCCCCCGACGTTTGGCAGCACTGACATCTACTTCCAGTTGCCAAGGCTGTTTCGCTGCCGGTTTTGCATCTTTTGGCGGTTTTTCGGCAACTGCTGCCGGACTTTGTGCAAGGATTTGCGTGTCGGCTTGCGTCGTTGCTAGGGTTGGATCCTGACTGTCTTGGGTAGGATCAACAACACGCTGGATCTGCGATTTTGCGAGACTCAAACTTGGATGATAGGCCGTTTTCAAGACTAAATGCTGAGCATCTTCCGCAATGAGTTCCCCACTCAGCCGATCACCATTGGTGAGATAAACAAACCTAACACTGGGGTTTTTTGGGTCCGTCGCAGCTGCCACGGCAGGCTCTGCAGCATTCACTAGACTCCCACAGCCGCTGACACAGAGTAAAATCCATCGCACTAAAACCGCGCCCTTCATGCGAAAACCATTGCTGAGCAAAGCATTCAATGGCGAAACATCGAGCCGCAAAGCATTACCAATGGCCGAAGCCTTGCGCCAAGAGGCCAACAGCCGTTTATTGCGTTGGAATTTGCAACACTGCATCAGTCAACATGTCCTTGCGAAGTCTAAGCTGGATGGTGGTTTGCTGAAAAACTGAGACTAGCATAGCTTATCGCAGCAAACCCTCGATAGTGGGTTGCGCGACTAAATCACTATCGGCATCACTACTATCGGCGTATAAAAAAAGCGCCCTTGCTTAAGGGCGCTTTCGGGGAGACCTGACGGTCATTTATTTCTCTGCAGTTTTCACTTCAGGCAAGCTTTTCACCCCCATGTTCCACAGGGTGAAGCCCCAAGTATCCGCAGTTTGCTCCACTAACTTCGACACAGGAGTGCCTGCACCATGGCCAGCATTGGTTTCAATTCGGATCAACTGCGGATTGTTCCCGCCAGCCTTCGCTTGCAGTTCAGCGGCAAATTTAAAGCTATGCGCTGGAACAACGCGGTCATCGTGATCACCGGTGGTGACCATAGTCGCCGGATAAGCCACACCTTCTTTGACGTTATGAACAGGTGAATAACCTTTCAGGTACTCAAACATTTCTTTCGATTGCTCTGCCGTACCGTAGTCGTAACCCCAGCCCGCACCTGCAGTGAAAGTATGGTAACGCAGCATATCCAACACACCAACCGCTGGGAGAGCAACCTTCATCAACTCAGGCCGTTGCGTCATCACAGCACCCACTAACAAGCCCCCATTGGAGCCACCACGAATGGCTAACTTTTCACTGGACGTGTAGTTATTGGCAATTAAATATTCGCCAGCCGCAATAAAATCATCAAACACATTTTGTTTACGCAGTTGAATGCCGGCATCATGCCATGCTTTGCCGTATTCACCACCGCCACGTAGATTAGGCACCGCATAAACACCGCCCATTTCCATCCACACCAAGTTAGCAACGCTGAAACTTGGGGTCAGACTCACGTTGAAACCACCATAGCCATACAACATGGTTGGATTGCTGCCATCCAGTTTGATGCCTTTTTTCGCCGTGATAATCATCGGCACTTTAGTGCCGTCTTTTGAGGTGAAGAACACTTGCTTCGATTCATAATCGTCGCTGTTAAACTTCACCGCCGGTTTAAAGTGGACTTTTGAGCTACCATCTTGCGGGTTAAACGCATAAATTGAACCTGGCGTGCTGTAGTTGGTGAAAGTGAAGTACAAGGTTGTATCTTTCGCTTTGCCTTCAAAACCGCTCGCACTGCCAACCCCAGGCAAGCTGATATCACGGACCAGTTTGCCTTCGTAGCTGTATTGCTGCACTTTAGAAACCGCATCAACCATGTAGTTTGCAAAGAACGAACCGCCGCCTTTGCTGACTGACAACACGTTGGCTGTTTCCGCAATCACGTCACGCCACTGATCTTGGCTGGGTTTGGTCATGTCGATTGCAATTAAACGTTTGTTTGGCGCTTTGAAATTGGTTTCAAAATACAGCACGTCGCCGACGCTATCGACCAAACTGTAATCAGCACTGCCTTCTCCGTCCAGCGTGACGAATTGACTGTCGGCTTTGGTTAAGTCTTTGACTAATAACTTGTTGCCTGAAGTTGCGTTGGCAGCTGACACGACTAGATACTTGCCGTCTTGCGTCACTTGACCGCCCACATAGCGGTGTTTCTCAGCGTCAGTCCCGCCAAATACCACCACATCATCTTTTTGCGCTGTACCTAGCTTGTGGTAATACAGTTTGTGTTGGTCGGTTTTGGCAGACAATTCGCTGCCCGTAGGCTTGTCATAGCTTGAGTAGAAGAAGCCTTCGTTGCCTTTCCAAGAGATGCCAGAGAATTTCACATCAACCAATTCGGGTTCAAGTTTTTGTTTGGTCTCTGCGTCAATAATGATTATTTTGCGCCAATCGCTGCCACCTTCAGAAATGGCATAGGCGGCAATTTTCCCATCTTCAGTAAATTGCAAATCAGCCAGAGAGGTTGTGCCATCCGCCGAGAAGGTGTTTGGATCTAAAAACACTTCAGCAGCGCCATCGCCTTTTTGCCGATAAACCACGAATTGGTTTTGCAAGCCATCATTTTTATAGAAGTAGGTGTAATCCCCTTCGGTGCTTG
>JACCDH010019166.1_pt1 | contig 14626 bp, 12 predicted proteins | sample 7442481 | NCBI WGS metagenome assembly JACCDH01 (sample SAMN15323433, study PRJNA562643) | freshwater metagenome | isolation source: river surface water | place: USA:Blue River Watershed | collected 2017-08-15
GGTGGATAACAGTAGTAAATTGTGTGGATAGCGCAGTAAAAACCTGCGTGGAACGGTTAGTTCCGTGTGGACGAAAAATAGCGAAGAAATACTTGAAAAAGCGCAAATCTTGGTGCATATTCGCTCTCTTCTGCATCAAATGCAGTCAATTATTCGACTTTGTAAAGCAAGCTAAAAATGGACGTTAAGATTACCAATACCAACCGCAAAACTAGAAAGCCATCGATAGATATGAGCAGCATGCTCTATGGTAAAGTGCCCCCGCAAGCAAAAGAATTAGAGGAGGCGGTACTGGGTGCGATCATGCTTGAAAAAAGTGCTTTTGATACCGTATCAGAAATTATTAAGCCCGAATGTTTTTATGTAGAAGCGCATCAGCTGATTTTTAAAGTGATGCAGCAACTGCAAAATGATAGTGTACCTATCGATATTTTAACGGTGGTAGAAGGCCTCAAATCAAAAAATGAATTAGACCTTGTAGGTGGACCATACCAAATTACCAAGCTTACCAACTCGGTGGTATCGGCTGCTAACATTGACGCACACGCAAGAATTATTTTACAAAAATTTATTCAACGCGAACTCATCAGAATTAGTGGTGAAATTATTGGAGACGCTTACGAAGACAGTACCGACGTTTTTGATTTACTAGATGAGAGTGAAACAAAAATGTTTAACATCACCAACAATTATCTTAAAAAGAATTTTGAAGAAATAGGTCAAGTACTTGCCAAAACCATCAACCGTATTGATGAATTACGTACCAAAACAGAAGATATTTCTGGCGTACCAAGTGGCTTCCCAACACTAGACCGTATCACGTACGGATGGCAACCTACCGATTTAATTATCCTTGCGGCAAGACCGTCTGTGGGTAAAACCGCTTTCGCTCTTAACCTAGCACGTAACGCAGCATTACACCCTACAAAGCCTATCCCTGTTGGGTTTTTCTCGTTAGAGATGAGTGCGCCACAGCTTGTACAACGTATTTTAAGTGCAGAGAGTGAAATTAAAATGGAAAAAATTTCTAGGGGTAAACTAGAAGATTATGAATACCAACAACTACACGCAAAGGGATTAAAAAAATTAGAGCGCGCACCACTCTATATTGATGATACTGCCGCCTTAAATATTTTTGAATTTAGAGCCAAGGCCCGCCGACTTGTAAACAAACACAAGGTTGGCATTATCATTATTGACTACCTACAATTAATGAGCGGTAGTGGTGATAGAAACAATAACCGTGAACAAGAAATTTCAAATATCTCTCGAAGTTTAAAAGCGCTAGCCAAAGAATTAAACATTCCAATTGTAGCGTTATCACAATTGAGTCGTGCGGTGGAAACAAGAAAAGAAAGCAAAATGCCGCAGTTGAGTGACCTTCGTGAATCGGGTGCGATTGAACAAGACGCAGATATGGTAATGTTTATTTACCGTCCAGAATATTACGAAGTGATGAGTAACGATATGGGCGAAAGTACACATGGAGAAACGCACGTAAGAATTGCAAAACATAGAAATGGTCAACTCGATACCATTAAACTACGCGCTAAACTCGACATTCAAAAATTTGAAGAATGGGATGGCGATGGCTCTGGATTTGGAACCAGCAACTGGAAACCCGTAGCCCCTGGAAGTACGGCTGGCACAGGTGCACAAGACAGCGCTAAACTATTTATTCAAAAAGAAAGCAAAATGAATGAGGGTGATTTTGATGAAGGATTTGACAACGAAACACCGTTTTAATTTTTCTACTTTTTAGCAAATATCATGTCGGCACTACCCTATTTTTTTGAACCTAGCATTGAAGCGTCAAGTAGCCACTTTGAGTTAAGTGAACTGACTTCAAAACACTGTGTGCAAGTGTTACGCATGCGCGCCGGCGAAAGCCTTCACCTCACCGATGGCATCGGAAACCTATATACAGCAAGCATTGTAGAGCCCGACAAAAGAAAGACGGTCGTAAAAATTGATTCGGTGGCACATACTCCTCGTCCTATAAAAAATGTTTGCATTGCCATTGGACTTTTAAAAAATATGGGGCGCTTTGAATGGTTTTTAGAGAAAGCGACAGAAATGGGCTTGACAAAAATTGTCCCGTTAATTTGCGAGCGAAGCGAGCGTTCTAACCTCAAACAAGAACGCATGCAAGGGGTTCTTGTTGCAGCGCTTATTCAGAGTAAACAAACATGGTTGCCTATTTTAACAGAGCCATTATCTGTTGCTGCTTTTATTAAAGAACATCCATCGGCACAAAAACTCATTGCACATTGTGAAGAGGGCAATAAAACAGAACTCAAAGACATTTCGAATAGCAACGATACTAGTATTTTAATTGGACCCGAAGGTGATTTTACGCCTTCTGAAATTGAAACAGCGCTAAGCGCTAACTACCTCCCTGTAAGCCTTGGTGCCACAAGACTCAGAACAGAAACCGCTGGTATGGTTGCAGCCGCTTTACTTATCTATAAAAATTAAACGCACCAATAAATAACTGCATGCAAGCAACTCAATCATCCCTTCGCAGTCGTTTAATTTTTGGCTTGATGCTTTTTGCATTCACCCACACAAGCACTTTCAATAGCTGGGGCAATATTTACAATAAGCAACAAAAAGACAGTTTAACGGAAGCTGTTTTAGATTCTTTTATTGCTAATAACCAAGTAGATCAAAAATACAGCGCTGCCATTAAGGAATTTTACACCTCCAATAATCATCAATACGTTTGGATGCAACCAAAAGGTGTAAAGCAAACAGCCAAAGATTTTATAACACACGTAAATAAGCTTGCGCCAAACACGGTTGATAGTAGTTTTATTACGAGACTAACCAAACAAAGTTTTTCTCAAAATAATGGAGCCGCAGAAATAGAGTTATCCTTAAGTCTTTCGTTTTTTAAATATGCAGATAAATGGCTAATGCCAAGTGTTATGGATCCTGCTTCAGTCAATTGGCGTATTCCTAAAAAATCATTGACCCTTGCCAATCAATTAAAAAACTGGCTAAGCCCTGCTACCAAAATGGGATTTAATACCGGTAGTCAAAATTTTAAACTTTTACTCGAAAATTTTGCAAGCCTCTCTACCATTGCAGCACTTGATACGGGCATACATATTAACCCCACCAACATAAAAATTAGAAAGGGAGAAATGGTGCCGGTTATTAGACAGGTAAAAAAGAAACTGCGTTTATTAGGAGATTTTAAAAGCACAGATACCACATCGCTTTATAGCAATACACTTGGTATTGCCATTAATAAATTTCAAGAAAGAATGGGGCTTGCTTCAAGTAGCATCATTGACAAAGCCTTATTAAAAGCCATTGGCACACCTATTCAAGACTATGTAAATACCATTGCCATTAATTTAGAGCGCTTACGTTGGATGCCCGCCATGATGGATAGTAATTATATTGTTGTAAATATTCCAGCTTATCAACTACTTGTTTTTGATAGCAGTAAAATTCAGTTTAAAATGCCCGTTATTGTTGGATCAGAATCCAATAACACGGTTATATTTAGCAACAGAATGCGCTACATCGTTTTTAGCCCTTACTGGAATGTGCCGCCAAGTATAGTGAAAGCAGAAATTTTACCTGGCATGAGAAAAAATAAAAATTACTTGGCTTCTAAAAATATGGAGATCACCATCCCCGGCGATGTGCCTACTATTAGACAATTACCGGGTGCTGCCAATTCACTAGGACTTGTGAAATTCTTATTTCCAAATGCCTATAATATTTACTTACACGATACGCCCGGCAAACATCTTTTTGCAAAGCAAAACAGGAGCCTAAGCCATGGCTGTATTAGATTAGGTGACGCCCGCAAAATGGCCGGCTATCTACTCAGAAATGATACCAGTTGGACAGCTATTAAAATAGATACGGCCATGCACCAGCAAAAAGAAAAATGGGTGACACTTAAAAAAACAATCCCCGTTTTTATGGCCTATTTTACAAGCTGGGTAGATAGCAATGGGGTTTTACAATTTAGAAAAGACATTTACGACCATGACAAAAAAATGGAACGTATTTTATTTAAAAAAGAAGAGCCCCAACTCTAACATCCATATCCTAACTTTGAATCAAAGAAATAAGATGCATTTAATTGAAGTAACGAGCGCAGCTACCGCACAAGATTTTTTAGAAGTGCAAGCCATTATCAATGCAAGTGATCCTAATTATATTAGACCGCTTAACAATGAGGTCAATGACGTATTTGACCCACTTAAAAATAAAAATTTCAAATACGGAGAAGCCAAAAGATGGATACTAGAAACAGATGATGGCACACTTGTAGGGCGTATTGCAGCATTTACCAATTCAAAATATATCAATAAAGGAACCGATTTTAAAACAGGTGGTGTTGGTTTTTTTGATTGCATCAACGACCAAGCAGCTGCAAATTTATTATTTGATACAGCTAAAGATTGGCTTGCTCAAAAAGGAATGGAAGCCATGGATGGCCCTATTAATTTTGGGGACAGAGACAAGTGGTGGGGACTGATGGTAGAAGGTTTTGACAAGCCTCCTATGTATGGTATGTCGTATAATCCAGCATATTACGAAACACTTTTTACCAACTACGGTTTTCAAAATTATTACAACCAGTATTATTACGCTATGAGCGTTAATGATGAACTTCCTAGCAGGTTCCCGGAAAGACACGCCCGTTTTGCAGCAAAGCCCGATTATGTAGCCAAGCATGTTAAATTAAGCGAGCTTGAAAAATATGCGGGCGACTTTGCAACGGTTTACAACGCCGCATGGGCGCAACATGGTGAGGCCAAAGAAATTACCAAAGAACAAGTGATCAAGCTTTTTAAAACCATGAAACCAATTATGGACGAGCGTCTTGTTTGGTTTGCCTATTATAAAGAAGAGCCCATTGGCATGTTCATTAATATTCCGGACCTCAATCAATATTTCAAACATTTTAATGGTAAGCTGGGCTGGTTCGAAAAACTTCGTTTGTTATACATGACAAAAACGGGCAAAAACAAACAACTAACCGGACTGGCTTTTGGTATTGTTCCAAAATATCAATCACTTGGCATAGACAGCTTTATGATTCAGGAATGCTCTCTACTTATTAAAAACAAAGGTTGGTATGACCGCTACGAAATGGGATGGGCTGGCGATTGGAATCCAAAAATGCTCAATATCTATAAGAGTTTAGGTGCCAGTCCAAGCCGCAGTATGGTCACTTTTAGGTGTCTTTTTGATGACTCCAAGCCTTTTGAGCGTCACCCAGAAATGGTGTACGGCTAAAATTATACCCATGTGCAAAAAAGGTGGGATTTAGATAAGGGTAAGCCTACCGTTGTGCTTATATTGCAACCCTGTTATGGAAAATCATTTTGTTGTATCGGCCCGTAAGTATAGACCCCAAAACTTTAACACTGTTGTTGGGCAGTCGCATATTACGACAACCCTTAAAAACGCCATTAAAAACAACCAACTCGCGCACGCGTTTTTGTTTTGTGGACCAAGAGGCGTTGGTAAAACAACATGTGCCAGGATTTTAGCTAAAACCATCAACTGTACTAGCCCAACTCCAGATGGTGAAGCTTGTAACACCTGTAACAGTTGTGTGTCTTTTGACGCTGGTACTTCTTTAAATATTCATGAACTGGATGCGGCAAGTAACAACTCGGTAGATGATATTAGGTCACTAGTTGAGCAGGTAAGATTTGCACCGCAAGCTGGTAAATACAAGGTTTATATTGTAGATGAGGTTCACATGCTCAGTGCTAGTGCCTTTAATGCATTTTTAAAAACACTAGAAGAACCACCTTCTTATGCAATTTTTATTTTAGCGACTACCGAAAAACATAAGATCCTTCCAACCATATTAAGTCGTTGTCAAATTTTTGATTTTAAAAGAATCACCAACAACGATACAGTAGAACACTTAGAAGAAATTGCAGGTAAAGAATCTATTAAAGCCGAGCGTGCAGCACTACAAGTGATTGCACAAAAAAGCGAAGGCTGTATGCGTGATTCTCTGAGCATTTTAGATAAAATTGTAAGTTTTACAGGCGGTAGTTTAACCTATCAAAACACCCTTGAGCATTTAAATATTTTAGACGAAGACTACTTCTTTAAAATGCTAGAAAGCATGCAGGCCAAGGATTTGGCTGCATCCATGATCCTTTACGATGAAATCAACAGAAAAGGTTTTGAAGGAGATATGGTACTCAATGGTTTTGCAGAATTCATTCGTAATATACTAGTTTGTAAAGATCCTAAATCTGCTCCTTTATTAGAAGTAGTTGAAGGCATGCAAGAAAAATATATTTCGGCAGCAGCAGCTATGGGCATGTCATATTTAGTGAGTGCACTGAATATTTTAAATGAAGCAGAGATCAATTATAAAATGGCGCGTAACAAAAGATTACACGTAGAACTCACGCTCATTAAACTTAATTTTTTACAAGAAGCCATAGAGCTTGCCTCAGAAAATGGTTCGATTGTAAAAAAAAAACGGATTGACGGACCAGTAGCCATCAAAACAAGAAGCATCCCTTCGATACAAGTTGTTACCCCTCCTAATAGTTCAACTAATAACAAACCAAGCCTTTCTATAGATACGAGTGTGGCTGAGGGTATGCCAGCAGCAGCTGCGGCGCAAATAACAACGCCAACACAAGCTCCCATGCCGCCAGCTGCGGTTACTAGCAATGCTGCGCCAGTCGCTCCTCCAAAAGCAGCAGGCACTTCTATTCCAGCAACAGCGTCCGCTCAAGCTACGGGTCCTAAAAAGAATCTATTAACTGCTTTACGTGAAAAATATGGCGATCAATACGCCATTGAAGAGGTAAAAGAAGCAGCATCTTTAAATATGGAAAAGCTTAGGGCTTGTTGGGACGCTTACGGCTCCACCCTTGAAGCACAACAAAAACACTCTGCCTCTGGAACCTTTAAAATGGCAGTGCTTGAAATAGAAAATGACATTCATTTTACAGTTCGTGTACCTGGCTTAACGGCTCAAAAATTTGTTGAGCAGGAGCGCATGATGCTCATTGATCAAATATTTGCTACGTTTAATAACAGGTCTATCAAATTTAGCATCATTGTTGACGCTACAGAAAAAGAAGACGTGCCAATTCACATGCGTTTAAACAGCAAACAAAAATTTGAACGTATTAGTGAGCAGTATCCGCTCCTCAAAGAATTGAAAGAAAAACTGAAATTAGAAATCGATTATTAAGTTAATCGGGACTATATTTTTTTGGTAGCGCTATATCCATTTTTTAATAACCACTGTAGCACTTTCTCGCGCTGATCTCCTTGCACAATCATTTCTGCATCTTTTACAGAGCCACCCGTGCCGCAAAAATTTTTTAATTGTTTACCTAGTTTTTCTGCATCATCGCTTGTGCCAATAAATCCTGTAATGAGCGTAACAGCCTTACCAGCTCTATGTTTGGTATCTAGTCGTATACGAAGTGTTTGCTTTGCTGGCGGTAAGGTTTCTTGCACCTCCTCATGATCCGGCTCAAAGCTAAAATTTGGATCGGTACTATAAATGAACCCTCTTGCGTCTGATTTATTTTTTTTGCTCATGAAAATAAAGTGGTCAATTAATTAACACGAAGGGTTACGATATGGTATGGGGCTCCATTTTTTTTCATGAGCATCAGCGTAATGTTATAATTTTTTGAAGCACCTGAAATTTTACCCGTCAAATACATGGTATTACCAATTTCTCTTTGGGCAGTGCGTTCAAAACCCTTGATCTTATGTTCAGCATAAAATGCAGCAAGCTTTTCGGCAGCTTTTTCAGTTGCAACAATTTTATCTTCAGGAGCAGTCAAAAATTTAACGTCTACTACCACGGCAAAATGTTTTGCGATGTCTAGAGGGTTACCAGATTTTAGAGCAGCAACAACCAGGTCTGCATCTCCCTGAAAAGGCCCTTCAAATGCTGTAATTAACAGCAGTAGTGGGAACAAAAGGCCTAATAGATACTTTTTCATGGTCTGGTTTTAATTGACTCACCCAAAAATAACTAAGATGCAGCAATTAATGCGACTAAACCCTTTAAAATTGACGTTTTGCCTCAAAAATAAAGGTTGTAAATTTGTTGTATGAAACGCAAAGTAATACTCGTCATTATGGACGGATGGGGCTTGGGCAAACAAAAAATGTCTGATGCCATCCAACAATCAAAAACGCCATTTGTAAATAGCCTCTATACAAAATACGCAAACAGTACACTTGTTACTTGTGGCGAAGACGTAGGCCTGCCAGATGGTCAAATGGGTAATTCAGAAGTGGGGCACTTAAATATTGGTGCCGGCCGTATCGTATATCAAGAGTTGCAGCGCATCAATGTTGCCATTAAAACGGGCGAGCTTGCAAGCAACCCTAACTTTTTAGAAGCAGTAGCGTACGCGAAAACAAATAACAAACCCCTGCACTTAATGGGACTTGTTAGTGATGGTGGCGTGCATGCACATATCAATCACCTAACCGCTATTTGCGATTATTGCAAAGCAAGTGGACTTACCCAGGTTTATATTCATGCATTTACGGATGGTAGAGACACTGACCCTAAAAGTGGACTAGGTTTTATCAATACACTTTCGGCACATTTACAAAATAGTGTGGGCACCATTGCAACTGTTAGTGGCCGATACTACGCCATGGACCGTGACAAAAGATGGGAAAGAGTAAAGCTTGCTTATGATTGTTTAGTACATAGTGTTGGACCCCGTGCAACGAGCGCTACAAGTGCTTTAGAAGCCGCATACGCTGCAGACACCACCGACGAATTTTTATTACCTACTGTTATTGTAAATGATAACAACGAACCTGTTGCTGCTATCAAAGAAGGCGACGCGGTGTTCTGTTTTAATTTTAGAACAGACCGTTGCAGAGAAATTACAGAAGTGTTAACACAACAAGCATTTCCTGAATTTAACATGCAGCCATTACAGCTTCATTATACCACCATGACACAGTACGATCAAACCTTTAAAGGCGTGCATGTAGTATTTGAAAATGATAATTTACAAAACACATTAGGCGAAGTATTGGCAGCGCATGGTAAAAAGCAAATTAGAATTGCAGAAACCGAAAAATATCCGCACGTTACTTTCTTTTTTAGTGGCGGAAGAGAAAAGCCTTTTGAAGGAGAAAATAGAATTATGGTGGCATCGCCAAAAGTGGCTACCTATGATTTACAACCTGAAATGAGCGCTGTTGGCATCACCGATTTATTGGTACCGGAAATTGAGGCCGAATCTGCAGATTTTATATGCCTCAACTATGCAAACGCAGATATGGTGGGCCATACAGGCGTTTTTGAAGCAGCCATTAAAGCAGTTGAAACCGTAGACGCCTGTGTAGAAAGAGTGGTGACAGCAGGACTTTCACATGGTTATACCCTACTTGTTACTGCAGACCATGGTAATGCAGATTTTATGATCAACGAAGACGGAAGTCCTAACACCGCACATACGTTAAATTTGGTACCTTTATTTCTAGTAGACAATGATTTAAAAGTAACCCTTAAAACAGGTAAGCTTGGAGACATTGCTCCTACTGTTTTACAATTAATGGAATTACCAATACCGGCAGAAATGACCGGCAATATTTTAATTTAAAAAATACCTACCATGAGTTTACTAAAAAAAATAGGGCTGGGACTAGTAGTGGTCTTACTTGTGTTACAAGCCTTTAGACCCGAAAAAAATATTTCAGACGACCATTCGAAAAATATTGCAACCCTATATCCTGTGTCCAAAGAAGTGGATGCTATTTTAGTAAAAGCTTGTAATGATTGTCATAGCAATAACACAAAGTACCCATGGTACGCAAGCGTTCAGCCACTTGCCTGGTGGATCAATGACCATGTTGTAGACGGTAAAAAACATTTTAATTTAGACGATTTTGCCAATTACAAATTGCGCAAACAATACCATAAAATGGAGGAAGTGATTGAACAGGTTAAAGAAGGTGAAATGCCGCTTGAATCGTATAGCCTCATTCATGGTGAAGCAAAATTAACCCAAGAAGAAAGAGTTGTATTAACGAGTTGGGCACAGTCTGTGCTTGATTCTATGAAAGCAACTTACCCTATTGATAGTTTGATCAGAAAAAAGAATTAATAGGTCTTAAACAAGCTCTTTTATTAGCCCGCTTATTAAACTAAGCGGGCTTTTTGTTACCTTGCAGCATGGAAATTACAAAAGCCAGCTATTTGGTTTCGAGTCCTAGTTTTGACAAATGTCCAAAGCCAGATAGGCCCGAATATGCTTTTATTGGACGAAGCAATGTGGGCAAATCGTCGCTCATTAATATGCTTACTGGGCAAAAGAATTTAGCCAAAACTTCTGGCACACCCGGAAAAACACAACTCATCAATCACTTTGAAATAGAGAGCGCCCTTAAAGCAAAAGGACCGAGGGATAAATGGTTTATTGTTGATTTACCTGGCTATGGTTATGCGAAAAGGTCTCAAACAGATAGAAGACGCTGGGAACAAATGATTGAAGGTTATTTCAAAAAAAGAGAAAACCTTGTGCAAGTTTTTGTTCTTATTGATAGTAGACATGGGCCTCAAAAAAACGACTTAGAATTTATTAGTCAACTAGATAGTTGGGGTATTGTGTTTACCCTCGTGTTTACAAAAATGGATAAAGAAAAACCTGGCGTTGTTAAAAGAAATGTTGAAAGCTTTTTTAGTGTATTAAAAGAAAGCTGGCAATTTTTACCCCGCCATTTTGTAACAAGCGCCGAATTAAAAACTGGCCGTCCCGAAATGTTAGTATTTATAGCTACCTGTAACGAAGCAGCTACAGCAGCTGAATAATTATACTCTATTATGAAATTACTCATCACTTATTTAAAGCCCTATAAAGGGCTAGTCCTTTTAGCGTTACTACTTGCAGGTATTAACCAAACTTTTTCTTTATTTGATCCCATGATATTTGGGAAGCTTATAGATCAGTTTGCCAATCATGCAAAAACCAATGCCGACGGCAGTTTTAGATCTGAAAGCGAATTTATCAAAGGCATCATGGGTATGCTTTTTTTACTTGTGGGCACTGCCATGGTAAGTAGACTAGCAAAGGCTTTTCAGGATTATACGGTTAATGTAGTGATACAAAAATTTGGTGCTAAAATATTTACCGACGGACTCCAACACTCCATGCGTTTACCCTATCAAGATTTTGAAGATCAACGCAGCGGTGAAACACTTTCTATTTTAACAAAAGTAAGAGCCGACACTGAAAAATTTATTGGCTATGTTACCAATGTACTATTTGGCATTATCGTAAGTGTGGTATTTGTATCTATTTATGCTACCAGACTACACTGGTCAATTGTTCCTATTTATTTAGGCGGCGCGCTTCTTATTGGCGCCGTTACCAATTTACTCAGTAAAAAAATAAAAGTAATTCAAAAAGCTATTGTTGGTGAAACCACTGCACTTGCAGGTACCACCACCGAAAGCCTACGAAATATTGAACTTGTAAAAAGTTTAGGCTTAACAGACCAAGAAGTAAAAAGACTCAATACCAATACCTATAAAATTTTAGGACTTGAACTTAAAAAAGTAAAAAGTATTCGTTCACTCAGTTTTATACAAGGAACGCTTGTTAATTTTTTGAGACAAGTAATCACATTTACACTTATGTGGCTTATTTACAGAGACGTATTAACAGTAGGCCAATTAATATCACTTCAGTTTTACAGCTTCTTTATTTTTGGACCACTTCAAGAAATTGGCAGCATTATTTTAAGTTATAGAGAAGCAGAAGCTTCGCTTCAAAATTTTCATAAACTAATGAGTCGTGAAGTAGAAGCAAGACCCGAACATCCAATAAATGTTGGCGCTGTTCAAACCCTTTCGTTTTCGGGCGTTTCTTTTCAACATCAAAGCGCACAGTTTAAGGCACTTGACAATATCTCATTTGATGTTAAACTAGGTGAAACCATTGCTTTTGTTGGACCATCAGGTGCAGGCAAAAGCACCCTTGTTAAATTACTGGTAGGCCTTTATAGACCTCAAATTGGGCATATCGAATACAATGGCGCCAAAGAAAACGATATCGATTTTGAAGAACTCAGAAATCAAATTGGTTTTGTTACGCAGGATACACAATTATTTGCGGGTACCATCAGAGAAAATTTAAGCTTTGTATACCCTAGTGCAACCGATGCCGAAATGATTGTAGCACTTGAAAAAGCAAGTTGCCATTCTATTTTATCCAAGGCTGAGCAAGGGCTAGATAGTATTATTGGTGAAGGCGGCTTAAAACTAAGTGGCGGTGAAAAGCAAAGGTTGTCGATTGCACGTGCACTTCTCAGACATCCGCACCTACTTATTTTTGACGAAGCAACTTCATCACTTGATAGTATTACAGAAGAAGAAATTACTAGAACCATTCATGCTATTTCTGAAGAGCGCGAGCAAATTACGGTGATGATTGCACATAGGTTAAGCACCATCATGCATGCCAACCGTATTTATGTATTAGAAAAAGGTCAAATTGTTGAAACCGGAACACACGAAGCACTACTCGCCGAGAAAGGACTTTATTTTGCGATGTGGCGTCAACAAATTGGAGAAAGAAAAGTAACGCGATAAATAGGGCGTCTTATTCTTTGCCAAATTTCTTTTTAAAGTATTCAATTACAGAAGGGTCTTCGAGGCCTTCGATATCACTAAGCTCCAACTCAAGGGCCTTGGTACTTAATTGAATTTCTAAAAGTGAAAGTAATAAAGAAGCAGAAAAAGAAATTAAGCTAATCGCAAAAACAATATTTGCAGCTAACATATACTGAACATAAATAAGGTACATACAAAGGATGCATCCTAAAAAAGTAACCACGCCAAGTGCTTGCATATTTTTAATAAGCTTTAAGCGGTAGCGCAAATTTTTTATTTGCCCGTGTATGATTTGTTTTTGCTCTTGATTTTGGTATTTATCATGCAAGCTTCTAACCCTACTACTGAGTGCTAAAAACCTGTTGGTATAGGCTAGCATAATCAAACTAATGGCCGGAAAAAGAAGGGCTGGTGTATTAAAACTAATTTCCATGATACAAAGTAAGCAAGAATTTTAACGCAAACCTATTTGACTTTTAACATCGTATGCACCTGTTGCACAGACATGTTTTGCAACCTCGCATAATATACCCCAGCAGGAAGACTACCAGAATCAAATACAACCGTATAGGTTCCAGCAGCATAGTCACGATCCGTTAAATTCGTAATTACGCGTCCTAACATATCCATCACCTGAATAAGGGTGTGTCCACCAGCTGTTTTAAAGGAGATAACCGTTTTACTAGTAAATGGATTAGGGTAATTATGCACTAAGTCTTCGCCCGATAAATTAACGGCTTTCTTACATGCTGCTGCATTTACAAGTGGAAGTGTTTGAAAATTTTTGAGCATAATTTGCTGTAGGTCGGTATCTGAAACGCAAAGCCAATTGGATAGTAGCGTGGCATATACACTTCTAAAGTCAAATTCAAAAGGTACATTTTCCCCAACCGTAACGTTAGCGCCAAATTTAGGCGTAGCCCCTAATACACCAGGAATTACATTTTTTCCAAAAACAAATAATGGCGCCGCTGCACCATGGTCGGTGCCGGAACTACCATTGGATTTAACGCGTCTACCAAATTCAGAAAATGTCATACCCGCCACACGATCATCTACACCTAAAAATTTAAGGTCTTTTTGAAAAGCCCTAATCGCATCACTTACTTTACCTAATAATGTTGCATGTGCACCAGTGGTGGTGTCTGTAGCATTTACTTGAACCGCGTGGGTGTCAAAGCCGCCAAAATTAACCATGTATACACGCGTTTTTAAACCACCCTTAATAAGTCGCGCAACAATTTTTAATTGATCTGCCAAAGAATTACTTGTTGGATAGGTTACTTGTGTTGGCACTTTGGCTGCAGCATCTTTTATAACGGATGCATACTGCTGTGTTTGTTGCGCCACCATGCGCACGAAGTTTAATTCTTTTCCGGCGGGGGTATTAGGCGCCGTATCACGAACGCCATTGATTAAATTATAAAAACTAGATGTGTTACTAATGCTCATGCCCATACTTACTGCAGGGCCCTGAAATGTTAATGATGTAGCAGAACCAATTTGAATCGCTAATGGATCTGTCATTGTAGCATTGGGATATCCATTGGGAAAATTTGGAAACTCGGCATCTAAAAATCTTCCCGCCCATCCACTATTGACAACCGTATTACTATCACTCGCACTCATCCAAATATCGGTAGCCCTAAAGTGAGAAAAACTTGGTTGCGGATAACCCACAGATTGTACAATATTTAATTCGCCATCGTCATACATGGCCTGAAGACCAGTCATAGCAGGGTGTAAGCCAGCTTTGGTAACGCCTGATAATTTCAAAACTTTATCTTCCGGAATATAAATGTTAGTACGCGCTTTTACATAATTAGCAAAATTATCGAGCGGAATCACCATATTCAATCCATCATTACCGCCATTTAATTGAATGATAACAAGTACGTGATCATTTTCGATAGCGGCAGGAAGCAAGAGTGATTGTGCAATGGGATCTTCTGCACCAAATGCCTTAAATGAAAATCCACCCACAAGCGATGGTATCACTAC
>JACCDH010273000.1_pt1 | contig 14625 bp, 15 predicted proteins | sample 7442481 | NCBI WGS metagenome assembly JACCDH01 (sample SAMN15323433, study PRJNA562643) | freshwater metagenome | isolation source: river surface water | place: USA:Blue River Watershed | collected 2017-08-15
AACGGATACCCAGGCAAAGGCTTATTCGAAGCAAGTTGAGATCAATGGCAAAACCATCACCTTGACGGGTATCAGCAAGGGTGCTGGGATGATTCATCCGAACATGGCCACCATGTTGGGTTATGTGGCTACTGATGCAAAAGTATCGCCTGCTTTGTTGCAGCAATTAACAACAGCTGCTGCTGATTTGTCTTTCAATGCCATCACGATTGATGGCGATACTTCTACGAATGACTCTTTCATCATGATGGCAACGGGTCAGTCAGCGGTGCAGATCAAATCTATTCACGATCCTAGTTATGGTGTATTGCGTGATGCCTTTATTGCGCTGGCTAGAAAGTTAGCGCAAATGATTGTGCGAGATGGTGAGGGTGCAACTAAATTTATGACGATTGAAGTCGTGGGCGGAAAAACTGCTGAGGAATGTCGCTTAGTAGCTAAGGCGGTGGCGCATTCCCCGCTGGTAAAAACCGCTTTCTTTGCCAGCGATCCGAATTTGGGCCGTATTCTTGCGGCAATTGGCTATGCTGGTATTACCGATTTAGATGTGAATCGTGTCCAAATGTGGTTAGGAGACGTCTGGGTTGCTAAGAATGGTGGTCGCAATCCCGAATACCAGGAGTCAGATGGTCAGCGCGTAATGCAGGCCCCTGAAATTACCGTCAAGATTGATTTAGGGCGTGGCAATGCGACGCAAACTATGTGGACCTGCGATCTATCGCATGACTATGTATCCATCAATGCAGATTACCGCTCTTAAAAAATTATCTCCTCTATGAATGAAAAACTAGACCGTCTTCTAGACCACCTTGATACCTTTTTGCCAAAGCCTTTGACTGAGGCTCAATGGCAATCATCAACTGCATTTAGATGGCGACGACGCGATAGTATTTTTGGCAGCATCGGTTTTTTACAACCGGTAAAGCATGTGGCAGATATTACGTTTGAAGATCTGCAAAATATCGATCGCCAGCGTGATGCCATTCGTGACAATACCAAGAACTTTATGCTGAAAAAGCCCGCTAATAATATTTTGTTAACCGGTGCTAGGGGTACTGGTAAGTCTTCGCTGATTAAGGCGAGCTTGCATGAGTTTGCAAGTCAGGGACTACGTCTGGTTGAGGTTGAAAAGGAATACTTAGCTGATTTGGCAGACATTACTGAACTATTGGCCGAGCGCCCAGAGCGCTTCATTATTTTTTGTGATGATCTTTCATTTGAGGACGGTGAATCGGGCTATAAGGCTATGAAATCAGCCTTAGACGGCTCAGTTTCTGCCCAAGTAGACAATATATTGATTTATGCCACCTCTAATCGTCGTCATTTATTGCCGGAGTACATGAAAGATAACGAGAGTTATGTGCACAGCGATGATGGAGAAATTCATCCGGGCGAAGTCGTTGAAGAGAAGATCTCCCTATCTGAGCGCTTTGGTCTTTGGCTATCCTTCTACCCTCCAAAACAGGATGAATACTTGGCGATTGTGGCGCACTGGCTGCAACATTTTGGTTTGACTGCCGAGCAAATTGAGGCGGCACGCTCTGAAGCTTTAGTCTGGGCACTAGAGCGCGGGTCAAGATCAGGACGTGTTGCTTGGCAATTTGCTAAATATTGGGCTGGTAAGCGCGCTGAATAATGATTGATTTGCATGAGTGAAATCAAACGCCCCATTACTGTCGTGGCTGCAGGAATATTGATCGATTCGGAAGGTCGGTTTCTTTTAGGCCAGAGACCTGAAGGCAAACCCTACGCTGGCTACTGGGAAGTTCCTGGTGGAAAAGTGGAAAAAGGGGAGACTGTATTCCAAGCTCTTCAACGCGAATTGCAAGAAGAACTTGGTATTCACATTCATTCAAGCGAAGAGTTAACGGTTCTGGAGCATGATTATCCGCACGCATTTGTGCGCTTATATGTCAGCATCATTCGAGATTGGTCTGGAACTCCCTCTGGATGTGAGGGGCAAGCATTGTCTTGGGAAAATATTAGCGCAGAATCACCGAGTGTGGAGCCATTATTGCCGGCCGCATGGCCAATGCTGGAGTGCCTCAGAAGGGCTTTATCTCAAAGCTGACACAGGGTCAGTTTGAATGGCACATCGGCGCTTACCAACTGCGCTTTTTTATCGCTTTCTGATTTTAGGAAGCGCACCGAGAGTAGATATTTATTGGCGCTAATTTCTGAAAATAAGGCATCATCCTCTACGGCAATACGCATGAGTTGATATACCTTTCCAGATGGTGCTTGCTGAAAAGATCCGTTATGAGCAACGACATCTTTAGCTTCCCCTGATTGGCGTAGCAATCGTAAAAATAGTTGGCAAGCCTCATGCCATGGTAATAAGGGCTTTATATATTTTTCTAGTAACTCACGACGTTCAGATGTCGGACTATTTTTCCATGCATGATAGCTTGGTAAATCAATAGGGCTTGTACCGCCGGGAATATTTAAGCGAGTCCGAATAGCGTTTAACCACTCGCTTTCGGTGATGACCGAATTAGGCCGTCCTGCAGATTGATTGATACTACTAGCAACGGCATCAATTTCAGAGAGAGTTTGTGAGAGTGCTTCTTGATCCACTTTCTGCGACGACTTTAATCCATTCAGAGCGTATTTCTGGCGTTCAAATTCTTTAAGTAACAATGATTTAATGTCACCACGAGCACCAATGTCTCCAAGGTCAAACAAAATGGAAATCGCATTGTGATGTAACTCGGGATCATCCGAGCGAACAAAGTGATTGAAACGGGCGAACAAATACTCCAGTCGAAGCATGCTTCGAACTAATTCGTTGAAAGGGTATTCGTAGACAATCACAAGCCCATATTCTATGACGAACTAGGGCGATCTTTGTGAATCTGTAAGATTTTTTGGTGCAGTTGAATGACTTCTGACTCCAGCTCTTTAAGAGTGCCCTGATTTTCGATGACGAAATCTGCGCACTCTAACCTCTCTTTTCTGCTGGCTTGGGCTTTGAGTATTTTTTCAACCTCATTTTGAGGTAAATTGCTGCGGTGCATCACTCGCTCAATTTGTAATTTTTCTGTGCAGTCCACTACCACTAAGTAATCAATGAATTGCTGCCAGTTGCCTGATTCAAGCAATAGGGGCACGACAAACACGATGTAAGGGGCGCTCTGTTGCAGTAGCTCCTGAGTTTGACGAGCGGTTTCGCTGCGAATCAAGGGGTGGGTGATGGCCTCTAAGGACTTTCTGGCGTGGGGATTACTAAATACCAAGCTCCGCATTTTGTTTCTATCAAGAGCTCCATTCGATGCGATGTATTCCGCACCAAACTGTTTTTGAATCAAGGGAATGGCGATTCCATTGGGGGCGGTGATCTGATGGGCAATCAAGTCGGTATCCACTACACCGGCTCCCAATTTAGCTAGGGCATCGCTAACAGCCGTTTTCCCGGATCCAATGCCTCCGGTTAGACCAATAAAAGGAGCCCCCCCTTTCAAGGAGGCTAAGCTAAATTGCTCAGTAGAAATGTGGGTAGGGTCTGTGGCCATAACAATTCAATGATGCCAGCAATCGCTAGAAATGGGCCAAATGGGAAGGGGGATTGATGATGTTGTTTGTTCAATTTCAGCCAAATAACACCTCCTATGAGCCCTGTGATTGATGCTACCAGCAATATATTGGGTAATGTGAACCAGCCCAACCAAGCACCTAAGGCCGACAATAGTTTGGCATCCCCCATGCCAATGCCATCCTGTTTTTTAAAGGTTCGATACAGAAAATTGAGTATCCAAAGACTCACGTAGCCCAGAATCATGCCAATGACTGCATCCTGAAAAGAGCTGAACCCGTCACTACTAAGACCGTTAAAAACTAGTCCCAATAAAAGCAGCGGTAGGGTAATCACATCTGGCAAGCGGAAGGTGCGCAAATCAACATAGGCCAAATAAAGTAAAGAAGCCGTTAAGAAAATGCGGACCCAATCAATCAAAACAATATTGCTCACTAAACAATTTGCCCTAGGTTAAAAATGGGAAGATACAAGATTATGACTAGACTTCCAATAATCAGCCCAACGATGATGATCAGTAGTGGTTCTAAGCTGTGGCTAAGGGTGCTCAGTCGATTACTTAATTGTGTACTTAAGATTGATGCCCGCCTTTGAAGCATCTCACTAAGGGCGCCGCTTTCGGAGGCAATTCTTAAGAGTTGTAGAGTCTCTAGGTCAAAAAGTAGTTCTCTGGAATCGGCTTTCTGGATGGCATCCCCAAGTGACCAACCTCTGGTCAAATGTTTGAATATTTCTGCGCTGTAATCATGGCTGAGCCAATGATTAGAAGATTGTGCAGTCACTCTGAGGGCGTCTGGGAGTGGTAAGCCCGATTTCAGGAGATGACCTAGTGTTCGACACCAATAAGTTAGGGTTGCTAACCTAAGGAGTTGACCTATAACGGGGATGGAAAAACTGAAACGATCACAGAGTTTTTGCAGTCTAGGAATCTTTAACCAAGCTAGACTAAAAATTCCAAACATGCTTGAAATAGTAAATACTATTCCTATCCAGTATTCCTCAAAGCATGAGGATATTTGAATTAAAGCCTTTGTAGGCGCTGGTAAATCCGCCTGAAAATGATTAAACACTTCCTTAAAAACGGGTACCACCCAAATCATCATGACGATGACTAAAAGGGAAGAGCTACCTAGGGTAATGATCGGATAGCTCATTGATTGCTGTATCTTGCGGCGTAATTCAATCTGAGCTTCAAATTGTTGGCAAATGGTTTTGAGGGCTAAATTCAAGTCTCCAGTTCGCTCACTGACACGAATCAGATTAATGAGCTCCATTGAGAACAGATTTTTTTGCGAGCGCAGGCAATGAGAAAAACTTTCCCCTTTTTTAAGTTGCCCATGAATATGACTAATCCAAAAAAGCCACTTTTTGGGCGCAGTGGAATACATTAATTCAATGGAATTGAGCAGGGGAAGGCCAGACTCGAGTAGCGTTAAGAGTTGTTCCGCAAAATGAAGTTGATCCTGTTTATTCAGCATGAATGCCATGCGCCCACTTCTGTATCAAGAGCAGATTGATTAATTAGGCCTGCCTGTAGATGAGCTAATCCAGCTCGGTGCATTGTTAGATGAGAAGGTTCTGACCCAAATAAATGATCCCTACTCAATATTTCATGCACACCAATACGCCCAAAGTAGCCACTTCCTTTGCAGATGGGACATCCTGATGGATTATCTATTCCAAGACATTCTTGGCAATTTTTACGGATTAAGCGTTGTGAGCTGATGCTTAAAAGACATGACTCTAAAGACTCTTGATCGACCCCTAAATTTCTGAGTCTTGGCAATGCTCCATGAGCGCTGCGAGTGTGAAGGGTACTCAGAACGAGATGTCCCGTTTGAGCTGCTTGAATCGCTAATTGAGCAGTGGCAGGATCTCGTATTTCTCCGATCATCAAGACATCAGGGTCTTGTCGCAGTAGGGCGCGAATGATTGTTGGGAAGTCCAGTCCTGCTCGCGGGTGGTAGGCGACCTGGTTAACACCTGCCAGTCGAATTTCAATGGGGTCCTCGATAGAGCAAAGATTGCGATGTGGTTGATTGAGGTGCTTTAAACAGCTGTAAAGAGTGCGAGTTTTACCGCTGCCCGTTGGTCCAGTGACCAAAATAAGACCATGAGGTTGAGCTAGAGCCCCTTGAAAAATGTCTAGTTGTTTTGAAAGTAGGCCTAGTTGCTCCAGATGAAGATCTTCAAGACGACTTGGCAAAATTCTGATGACTGCCTTTTCTCCGTGAAGGGTTGGCAAAATGGAGACCCTGCAGTCGATGTTGGGTTTAGAGAAATCATGGCCAATAGAGAGGCGTCCATCTTGAGGTAGGCGCTTTTCTGCGATATCTAATCGAGCTAAAACCTTAATACGGGTTATCAAACGATCATGCTGCTCAATAGGGTGGTGTGACTGGACCTGCAGAAGGCCATCGACTCGAAAACGGACTAGCGTGGCTTGGGAGCCTGCCTCAATATGAATATCACTCGCTCTTGCATCAAGGGCATGTGCTGCGATTTCATACCAAGTGCGAATAATGAGTGAGTCATCTGGGATGACGCTCAATCTTGCTCTGGGGTGATGGCAGGACGATAGAGCTTCGCCGTTTTCACGCCATGCTCATCGAACTGCACAATTTCCATAACAATCCCGGCAATACGAATACTCACATCGTGGTCTGGGATAGCCTCGAGTTTTTCGAGAATGAGACCATTTAATGTTCGTGGGCCATCCAGGGGAAGGTTTAGATTGAGTAAGCGATTGAGATCTCGCAAAGAGGCGCCTCCTGAGGCCAGATAGGTCCCATCTGAAAGCCAATGAGGTTCGGTCGAAAGGCTTGAGAAAGAGGTGGTGAACTCACCGATGAGCTCTTCTACTATGTCCTCAAAAGTCACTAAACCAAGCACTTCTCCATATTCGTTGACAACCAGGCTGAGGCGCTGTTGGTTGTCTTGAAAAAATTGCATTTGTTGTAATACTGGAGTCCCGCTCGGAATGAAGTAAGGCTCATTTAACAAGGACCGGAAGTCTTGATGTTTTAAATCGGTATCACCCAATAATGACAAGGCTTTTTTGACGGAAAGGATTCCAACGATCCGTTCAGAGTCGCCATCACATACGGGTAACTTATTGTGGTAGCAGGTTTCAAGCTGTTGAACCACTTCATCAATCGGTCTTGAGAGATCTAGTACCTCAATCTTCGATCTTGGGGTCATCACATCATCCACAGTAATGTTCTCTAGATTAAAGAGGTTGAGCAGAATATTTCGATGATGGTTAGAGACAAAGCGGTTTGACTCGAGAACGAGACTGCGTAACTCTTCCTTGCTCATGGCTCTGCTATCTGAGGAGGACTGCAGACCTAGCACTCTCATGAGGCCGGAAACAAAGCTATTGATAAACCAAAGTAACGGTTTCAATATAAATGTTAGGGGCAATATAAACCAGCCAACATTTGCGGCAATTTTTTCAGGAAATGCTGCGCCGATGACTTTGGGAGTAATTTCACTAAAGATGATGATCAGCAATGCAACTACAAGCGTTGCAACGGAGAGCACGAGGCCGCTATCGCCAAAAATATGTAGGGCGATTCCGGTTACCAGAATCGGTAATATGGTGTTGATCAGATTATTAGAAATCAACAGTACTGATAACAAGGAATCGATCCGTTTTAAGAGCCTCTCGGCAAGCGCAGCACCAGCATTACCACCATTGGCCATAGCGCGCAGGCGATGACGATTGGAGGAGAGCATGCTTGTTTCAGCCATCGAGAAGAAACCCGATAGTGCGAGTAAAAATAGGACTAGAGCAACTTGACCATAAAACGGCCAATCGTCAAAAAAGTTGTCCATGCGTTCTGCCTAAAAAAAGTAAGGATGAGTCAATATAGCAAAGTGCCATTTGGCAAGCTAGAGCCAGAGAAGAAAGGGCCGTCAGCTACCCTGTTTAATTGTGTGAGAATAAATCCCTATGAAGACCACTGTACAGCGAAAAAGTGCCAACAGCTCAAGCTACTGTGTTGTTGCAGCGCCTTTTGGTCGCCTGGGCATTTTGACAGAGCTAGTCGATGGAAGCTTAATGCTAACGAAAATCGACTACCTACCATCTGATGCGGTTTTGATTAACCCGCAAAACCAATTAGCCAAAGAAGTTGTTAGGCAGTGTAAAGCGTATTTTAAAGACCCTAACTGGGAGTTTGATCTTCCGATAAAGCCTACTGGCACGGAGCACCAAAAAAAAGTATGGTCTTGCATCCAAGATATACCTCCAGGAAAAACAAAAACCTATGGTGAGGTCGCCAAGCTAATCAAGAGCGGGGCTAGAGCAGTGGGTACGGCATGTGGCGCCAATCCTTATCCATTAATTGCGCCTTGTCATCGGGTAGTTTCAGCTAGCGGAATTGGAGGATTTATGAAAGAAAACTCTCCGGGTTTATATCGTCAAATTAAGATTTGGTTGCTAAAGCATGAAGGCGCTTTTTGACTATTGATGATGACCTACTTTGCTAATGATCTACTGCTGAAGTAGAAGAAAGTTTTCATGAGAAAATCGCTTTTAACAGCCATTTTTGTGAAAACATAAAAATTCATCACTGTATTTTTAGAAAGCTTTACTTCGTTTTTGTCATGAAAATCAGTTCGATTGGCAATCTTGGAGAGGGTCATGACTGCCAAACCAAAAGCTAAAAAGCAAAAACGTCTCATGCCTTGTTCCTGCTTGGGAATTAAGAGGATATAGGTCATCGAATCTTGCAGTTTTTGATAGGCAATTTTCAGTAGCTCTGCCTGACTCACGTTGACCGGTTTCCAAGAAACTCCCCGCGCTTTATCCTCGGGCGAGTCTTTCAAAATATTGGTCATTTGTAAGGCTTGCCCAAATGCGATCGCTAAGTTTTCATGATCTACAAAGTTTTTTGCAAAAGCATTTGAGTGATTACTGAAGATAGTGGTAAGCAATTCACCTACGACCCCAGCAACTACATAGCAATATTTTTCAAACTCTGCGAGGTCTTCAAGGCCATCTTGATTTTGTTTTTCGTGAAAATAAGACATCCCTTCTGACATGATGGAAACGCAACGACTCACTGCTTGTTGGTCTTTAGGCGAGCATGTATGCAAAATCCGTAAAACAGTTGGTGTATTGGAAATGAGATCTAACTCATCCTGATTGCCATAATCCTTTAATGCCTCCAGGCATGGTTGTACAAAAGTATCAACAGGCGCTTTTCCAAGCACTGCATCCAGGAAGAGCACCGATAGTGATTGCTTAGCTTCTGCCTTGATGTCAGCTGCATCCTCGATCGTGTCAATAATGCGACATAGCAAGTAAGTATTGCCCACTACCTTTTCAATTTCGGGGGGTAAAAGTGGGATGGTGAGGGCAAAAGTACGGGATACAGAATTCAGAATGGCTTTTTGGTAAACCAGGTCGGCAGACGGGCTTGAAATTGGGGTTGGCATAGGAGCTCTCACGTATCAATTATGTCAGACCATCATTCATTTGGTGGCGATCCCAATGGGAGATTTTGTCAACTGTCAAAAGTGACATGGCCATATAATTTCATCAATTTCAGAAGGAGTATTCGGGCGTGCTCATTTGGTTCGTCATTATTTACTGGGTCATTTCAGTGGGCATAGGCTTATGGGCTGCCCTACGAGTAAAAAATACGGCTGACTTTGCAGCTGCAGGTCACAGCTTGCCTTTACCGATTGTCACCGCCACTGTTTTTGCGACCTGGTTTGGTTCTGAAACTGTTTTAGGTATTCCCGCTACTTTTTTAAAAGAGGGTTTAGGGGGCGTAGTTTCGGACCCGTTTGGATCCTCTCTTTGTTTGATTTTAGTTGGCCTCTTTTTTGCACGTCATTTGTATAACCGTCGCATGTTGACGATTGGCGACTTCTTTCGTGAGAAGTATGGTCGCACAGTGGAGGTTTTAGTAACACTTTGTATTGTGGTGTCTTACCTCGGTTGGGTTGCCGCCCAAATTAAAGCGCTTGGGCTTGTATTTAATGTTGTGTCTGAGGGCAGTATTTCTCAAACCGGTGGAATGTTAATTGGTGCGGGCAGTGTTTTGATCTACACCTTGTTTGGCGGCATGTGGTCGGTAGCGATTACTGATTTCATACAAATGATCATCATCGTTATTGGGATGCTCTACATCGGTGGTGAAATGACGGCGCAGACCGGTGGTGTTAGCGTGGTGATCGAGCATGCGGCTGCGGCAGGTCAGTTTAGTAATTTCTGGCCAGATATGAATCTGGCTTCAATCTTAGGTTTTGTGGCGGCTTTATGTACCATGATGCTCGGATCTATTCCTCAGCAAGACGTCTTTCAACGCATTACCTCATCTAAAAATGTCAATACTGCTGTGCAGGCTGCTTTGCTTGGGGGAGTGCTCTATTTTATTTTTGCCTTTGTACCAATGTATTTGGCCTATTCAGCAACATTGATTAGTCCTGACTTAGTCAATCAGTATCTCCATACTGATTCACAAATGATTTTGCCTAAGCTGATTTTGAACCATGCCCCATTAATTGCACAGGTCATGTTCTTTGGCGCTCTGCTCTCGGCTATCAAGAGTTGTGCGAGTGCAACCTTATTAGCCCCTTCAGTTACTTTTGCTGAAAATATTGTGCGTGGTTTCTTTAAGCATTTATCGGATCACGATTTACTGAAAGTCATGCGCATCACTGTGCTGTGTTTTGCTGTCGTAGTCACTTTTTTCGCTATTAACTCCGAGCTCTCTATTTTTAAGATGGTCGAAAGTGCTTACAAAGTAACTTTAGTGGCCGCATTTGTACCATTGGCGTTTGGTGTGTATTGGTCCAGGGCTAATTCACTAGGCGGCTTGTTGTCCGTCGTTGGTGGGCTGACTGTCTGGATAAGTTGTGAAGTTTTAGCCCCTAATGCCATTTTGCCGCCCCAGTTGGCAGGACTATTTGCCAGTATTGCTGGCATGATTTTGGGTAGTCTGGTCCCAAAAGATGCTCTAAAAGCAGTTTAAAGCTTACATTGCTTAAATATTAAGCAGAAAAAATTGCCGCTCTGTAATTCCCAATTAAAATATTGGCAATTCAAAATTTTGTTCTTATGGAGTTCCTATGAAAATCTGTGTGATCGGCGGCGGTGGCGCAATTGGTGGCTACTTAGCTGTCATGTTGGCACGAGCAGGCAATGACGTTACTGTTGTTGCACGCGGCGTAACTTTAGCGGCAATTAAAGAGCGCGGTCTTGCGCTGATTATGGATGACCAACCAGAACCTTTGGTTGCTCAAGTAAAAGCAGTTGAAAAGATTCGTGATGCTGAAACACCCGACGTTGTCATTCTGGCAGTAAAGGCGCATCAAGTTGAGCCGATCATTGATGACTTGGCTGCCATCATGGGTCCCGAGACCATTCTCATTCCGATGCAAAACGGTATTCCTTGGTGGTACTTCCAGAAATTGGGTGGAGAGTATCAAGACCATTCTGTTGAAACGGTGGATGCTGGTGGCGTTGCCAAAAATGCTATCAATCCAAATAACATTATTGGTTGCGTAGTGTATCCAGCAACCTTTACGCAAGCCCCCGGCGTAATTCGTCACGTTGAAGGTAACCGCTTCCCGTTGGGTGAGTTAGACGGCAAAGCTTCGGATCGTATTCAGAAGATGTCTGAGATGATGGGTGCTGCAGGCTTTAAATCACCGATCTTGGATGACATTCGTTCTGAGATCTGGCTCAAGCTTTGGGGCAATATGACTTTCAACCCAATTAGCTCTTTAACGCATGGAACATTAGAAGGCATTTGCCAGTATCCGCTGACTAAAGAATTGGCTCGTAACATGATGGCCGAAGCTCAGACGATTGCAGAGAAGTTGGGTGTGACTTTCCGCGTCGACATTGAGCGCCGTATCGCAGGCGCTGAAAAAGTCGGCAAACATAAAACTTCAATGTTGCAGGACTTGGAAGCAGGTCGTAGCTTGGAGATTGATGCTTTGTTAGGCTCGGTGATTGAGCTTGGCAAGATCACTCAAACTCCTACGCCTTGTCTGAACACAGTATTTGCGCTGACAAAGTACCTTGATGAAAACGTGCAGGCCTCAAAAGGAAGTTTGGCATTGCCCTCAGTTTCTGGCTACTAAAAAGTAAAGCATGCGTTGGTAGTTTCAAATTTTGGGTACTAAAAACCCTTGCTACATAACATAGCAAGGGTTTTTCTTTTCATGCAATGAGAATTATTCAAAGCGATTGTCTAGACGACCAACGCCATCAATAATGATGCTCACATTGCTACCGGGTTTCATTGAGCCTACACCAACAGAAGTACCGCAAGCGATGATATCGCCAGCTTCAAGTGGTACATCCTGAGAAATCAGGCTTACGAGTTTTGCGGGTGGGAAGATCATGTCGGCGATTGGGTAGTTCTGACGCTCTTGATCATTGAGAATCGTTTTAATCGTTAGTTTGTTTGGATCTACGTCAGTCGTGATGTAGGGGCCAAAGACGCCGAAGGTGTTAAAGCTCTTGGCGCGGGTCCATTGAGCGTAACCGGGATCACGATTCAAGATTTCAATGGCGGTGACATCATTAATACAGGTATAGCCAAAAATCGCTTTTGCCGCTTCTGCTTCATTGACCTCATGACAGCGCTTACCAATCACAATGCCTAGTTCCCCCTCATAAACCACTTTGCCAGTGTAGGACTTGGGAGTGCGAATCATTTGGTTTGCGGCTAAAAAGGAATTATTTCCTTTTAGAAAGTACAGTGGCTCAGCAGGCACGGCATGCTCAAGCTTAGTTACCAACGCATGAAAGTTATCAACCATCGCAACCATTTTGGAAGGATTGCATGGAATATCAATTGTTACATCGGCTAATTTGATTGTTTCGCCGGTAGCCTTAGGATCGTTAAATAAGTCTCCTTCGTAAACGGCGATTTGATCGCCCTGTACCTGTCCTAAACCACTTTTTCCTTGATATTGAAATTTGAGCCACTGAGCCATAATGAGTTCCTAAGAAGTTAAATATTTGCTATGCAATATCTTACAGGGATAGATTGATGCCGAAGTCGTCCGAGCTTATTTTTGCGCCAGAACAGGATCAGCCAGTTCGCTATATGGAGCGCACCCGTTCCTATTATTTGGGCTTGGGATACGAAAATCCCTACGTATGGGCTCATTTCGCAGGGGTACCGTTTTCTCCCCTGAAGAAGCCACTGTCTCAGTCTGTATTGGGATTAATTACTACGGCAGCCCCCTACGACCCTGACAAAGGTGAGCAGGGTCAAAACGCACCTTACAACGCCGCTGCCAAGTTTTATCAACCCTATCGTCAATCTATCGACAGTGACATTGACTTACGAATCGCTCATGTGGGTATTGATCGTAAGCACGCTGATATGCAAGATAGCAATTGCTGGTTTCCATTGGGGGCTGCTAAAAGAGCGGTGGAAGCGGGAAGAGTGAAGGCAATTTCTACCAATTTTTATGGCCTGCCGACTAATCGGAGTCAGCGTCACACATTAGAAACGGATGCTCCTCTTATTTTGGAAATGCTGTATGCAGATGGTGTTGATGTGGCGGTGTTGATTCCAAACTGTCCAATATGCCACCAGAGCCAGAGCTTATTAGCACGCTATTTGGAGTCGGCCGGAATTTCAACAGTGTTGATGGGAGCTGCCAAAGATATTGTTGAATACTGCGGAGTGCCTCGCTTTTTGTTTAGTGACTTTCCATTGGGCAATGCCGCTGCAAAACCAAATGACCTCGCTTCCCAGGAACTCAATTTCGACTTGGCTTTACGCACATTGGAGTCAGCTCCAGCGCCACGCACCACAGTTCAATCCCCATTGTTATGGTCAACAGATCCCTCTTGGAAGCTGGATTATTCAAATCTAGACAAGCTATCTCACAATGAGATTGCGCGCTTACGTGCAGAGGCAGAATTGGCGCGCATTACTGCTCGTGAGCTCCGAGTGAATAGCCTAGGGTCTTAAGTTTGCCTTGTCAGAGAGTAAGCGCAAAGCTCATGAAGAGCTTTACTGGCTTCGTTTGTTGGGAAGTCTTTAAGGCAGGACAGCGCTAGATCCGCCTCTCGTTTAGCAGCTGCCTGTGTGTAATCAAGAGCACCCGAACTTTGGACTGCAGACAGTATTTTGGTAAATACATCATCGGGTAGGTCTTGATTTTGCTCGATAGCGGCACGTACCAATAAGCGTTCCTCTTGATTGCCATTTTCGAGTAAATAAATGAGCGGTAAGGTGGGTTTACCTTCACGTAAATCGTCACCAGCATTTTTCCCCATTTGGGCTGCATTAGCGGTGTAGTCAAGTAAATCATCCATTAACTGGAAAGCGGTGCCAATATGGCGTCCGAACGCGGCAGCCTGCTCTCGTTGAACGGCAGTAGCATTAGCAAGAATCGCTCCCAGTTCTGTTGAAGCCTCGAATAATTTCGCCGTTTTATAGCGAATCACTTGTAGGTAGCTGGCCTCATCCACTTCTGGATCATTCATATTGAGAAGTTGGAGTACCTCTCCCTCCGCAATCGTATTGGTTGCATCCGACAAAATTTGCATGACTGTCAGATCATTGGGTTTGACCATCATCTGAAAAGCTCGGGAATACAAGAAGTCACCGACTAAGACGCTGGCTGCATTGCCAAACGCAGCATTAGCCGTTTCACGACCTCTGCGCAGGGTGGATTCGTCTACAACATCATCGTGCAGAAGGGTGGCTGTGTGAATGAACTCAACTACGGCCGACATTTCCAATATATGGGGTGTATCCTTGCCGTTGGCTAAAGCTTTGGCTACGAGCATTAAAAGAGCAGGCCTCACCCGTTTGCCCCCAGCTTGGATGATATAGGTCGAGATTTGGTCAATTAAGGCCACTTTTGAGGCCAAACGCTCACGGATAACCCCGTCTAAGGCCTTGAAATCTAAGGCAATTGGGGCCAGGATTTGGCTTAAGTCATTGATTTTGACAGTGCTCGTCATGCAAGATATAATAATCGGCTTAGCTTATCCAGGGTGGATTAGCTTAAATGTAGATATTAATTGAGGTTTCAAACCATGTACGCGGTCATAAAAACCGGTGGCAAACAGTATAAAGTTGCTGCAGGCGAAAAAT
>JACCDH010235121.1_pt1 | contig 14619 bp, 7 predicted proteins | sample 7442481 | NCBI WGS metagenome assembly JACCDH01 (sample SAMN15323433, study PRJNA562643) | freshwater metagenome | isolation source: river surface water | place: USA:Blue River Watershed | collected 2017-08-15
AAGTAAGGATCTCTTGAATAGCTTGAATCAATTGGTTCGGCCATCAAGCCTGCAATTCCCTGAAACAATATTACCAGTAGTACAAATTTTTTCATCATCAATAAACGCGTGGCTGTGTCTTAAATTGTGACGAAATTAGTAATAAAGAATGGCAACAGAAATTTAAGTTATACCACCAATGTGGATTGGTGAAAGCGCTTAAATGATTATAGTTTTTTGGCCTCTTTCCACCAGGCATCCATTTGTGCCAGTCCCAGTGATTTCAGGTCTTTGCCGGTGTCTTCGGCTTTGCTTTCGATGTATTCAAAACGCGTTTTAAATTTGCGGTTGGTTTTTTCAAGGGCATCATCAGGATTGATATTATCGAATCGGGCATAATTGACTAGAGAGAATAGGAGGTCGCCGAGTTCGTTTTCGCGCTCTAATTGGGTTTGAGCATTTTTAAATTCCAGTAATTCTTCCTCAACCTTTTCCCAAACCTGCTCTTTGTTTTCCCAATCGAAGCCCACCTGTGCGGCTTTTTCTTGCATACGGTAGGCTTTAACGAGAGCCGGCATGGATTTAGGTACACCGCTGAGTACAGATTTTTTCTCTTTGCCTTTTTCTTTGAGTTTAATTTGTTCCCAGTTTTGTTTAACGGTGTCAGAGTCATCAGCTACCACTTCGCCATAGATGTGTGGGTGTCGGCGTATGAGTTTTTCGCAGAGTTGGTCGATAACAGTTTCGATGTTGTATTCGTTGCGTTCGGAGCCAATTTTGGCGTAGAAGACGATGTGGAGGAGGATATCACCCAGTTCTTTTTTGATTTCTTCTGGGTTATTATCGAGGATAGCATCGCTAAGTTCGTAGGTTTCTTCGATGGTGAGGTGGCGGATAGATTCTGTTGTTTGTTCGCGGTCCCAAGGGCATTTAGCTCTGAGTTCATCCATAATATCCAATAGTCTTTTGAAGGCGAGTAAGCGCGTGTCCTGCATGTGGGCAAAGGTAGGCGATTTTTTATTTGTCCTAACCCTTCCAGGGTTTAAACCCTGGAAGGGTTAGGATGATTATCAGCTAATTAAATAGTAAAAAACTGATTAATTCTATGATTTACAGGCTTTTAAGAGTGGAGTTTTTTGAAGTTGTGAAATTTATGTAGTTGTCAGATTATCAATGGTATATAAATTATTCCCCTTTGTTTAATAGCCCAAAAGGCCCGTTTTCGACTCAAACTACAGTCTCCACCAGGCACTAATGTTCAATCCAATGTTCCAGAAGTGTTCGTTTATTGTTTGACCACTATAACTCGGACTCAAATTATACTGACCGCGAGCTTCTATACCCAGACTGATTTTGTCGTTGATATGTCGACCAATGCCGGCGGTAATTACACCGCTGATGATATATTTTTCATAATTCACGCGGTCTTTGTCTGAGGTTTTGTATCGCTCTAGGCTACCATTTTTTAATGTCATGATATTGTTGACATATTGATCGGTGAAGAAGCTGTTGCAAATACCTGCGCCTGCGTTATAGAACCACGCGTCTTTAAACGAATTTCGATAATGTGCGATAAGTGGAATATCCAGGTAATACTGATGGTATACAAAACGCATTTTGTCAGAATTGATGGAAGGGTCGGGATTCTGAATAGTCGTCACCGGTATTTCCATTGTTTGATAACCTTTGTCGCTAATATAAAGACCACTTTCTAAAGTTAAGTGAGGTTTTAGATGGTGTTTTACCGCCAAGCCTGCCGAGAAACATAGTCGTGGTGTTTCAATATCATTGCGCATGCTTATAATTAGGTCGGCGTTTTGTCCCTCAGATACTAATTTTCTGGATCCTACATCCGGACGAAACGTTAGTCCTACGAACCATTTGTGTTGAGCATTGAGGGAAATAGAGGTAATTGTAAGCAGAAATAAAAGTCTCAGTTTCATATAACAAATATACAAAATGCGCTAAATGTAAAGAAAATAAGGGGAAAAATAATTCGAAGAATTGGCTAATGTTTTGGAATGCAGTTGATTGCGTCTGAAAAGGCTGTTTCAAAATTTACCATTCTTAAGTTTCTGTATTTCAGAAAATTAAGTGTTTTTTCGAAAGTTAAGTGATTGGTTTTCATTCCAACCCTTCCAGGGTTTAAACCCTGGAAGGGTTAGGAGTAAGTTTAAAAATATCCTAAACTACTTCCCGCCCAATCTCACCGCCAAAGCATTATCATACGTATGTCTGATGTTGCTTACCGCGCCGAAACTATTGCCGTCAATCACCATGTCATCACCTTTTACCGTGCCAATCTGCATGGCAGGTACTTGCATGCCCGCAAAATGCGCTTCGAAGTCTGCTTTGGTTTCAGGACTGATGCTAATCACCACTCGGCCCTGCGCCTCGCCAAATAACCAGGCGTCTTTTCTGAAATTGGCATCCGTGCAAACATCAAATCCTTTGCCGCTCTGCATAGCCGACTCCGCAAGGGTGATGAATAAACCACCCTCACTCACATCATGAGCAGATGATACTAAGCCTTTTTCAATCGCTGTATAAACAGCATCTTGCATTTGCTTCTCTGCATCTAAGTCGAAATAAGGGGCTGGCGAATGACTCACTTTGTGGTATTTCGCCAAGTACTGCGAACTGCCTATGTCGTTTTGTGAAGCACCTACCAGATAAATCATGTCGCCATTATTTTGAAACGCTGATCCTGTATGGTGTTCTGGTTTTTCAATGATACCTACCATTCCAATGGTTGGTGTTGGATATACAGCTACACCATCGGTGCTTTGGTTGTAAAAACTTACGTTACCGCCGGTTACAGGGGTGCCGAATTTTAGACAGGCTTTACCCATACCGTCAATACTGTGTTTGAACTGGTAGTATACTTCTTTGTCGTATGGATTACCGAAGTTTAAACAGTTGGTAATAGCCGAAGGTTTACCGCCTGTACATACGATATTTCTTGCGGCTTCTGCTACTGCTATAGCACATCCCGTTTCAGGATCAGCATACACATATCTGCTGTTGCAATCAACTGTTAAAGCTAAAGATTTGTTAGAGCCTTTTACTTTTACCACTGCTGCATCGCTGGCAATATTGGTGCTTTGATTTACGGTACCTACCATGCTGTCGTATTGGTTAAATACCCAACGTTTAGAAGCAATATTTGGCTCTTGTAATAAGAACTCGGCCACCGATTTCAAGTCAGATGGCACTGATACATGGTCGATGTTAAAAGCTTTGATTTTTTCAAAATAGGTCGGCTCACTCCACTCACGTTTGTATACAGGAGCGCCTCCGCCCAAGGCCAAACTTTCTGCCGGAATATCCGCTTCCAGTTCGCCGTTCATATAATACTGCACTCTGCCTGTATTGGTTACTTCACCAATCTGAGCATAAGTTAATTCCCATTTTTTGAAGATGGCTTCAGCTTTATGTTCTGTGCCTTTTTCCAGAATCACCAGCATACGTTCCTGACTCTCTGAAAGTAGAATTTCCCAACCTTTCATGTTCTCTTGACGCAGTGGCACTTTGTCGAGGTGAATCACCATGCCGGTGCCGCTTTTAGCAGCCATTTCACTGGTGCTACAAGTAATACCTGCCGCGCCCATATCCTGCATGCCAATGATAGCACCGGTTTGGATCAATTCCATTGACGCTTCGAGGATCAGTTTTTCCCAGAATGGGTCGCCTACCTGTACACTTGGTAAATCGTTGATACTGTCTTCAGATATATCTTTACTGGCAAATGCAGCACCGTGAATACCATCTTTGCCGGTAGCGGCACCGAAGATATAAACAGGATTGCCTTCGCCTTCTGCAATCGCAGAAATAGTAGTACCAACTTTAGCAATACCAACACTCATGGCATTTACCAGAATATTGGTTTCGTAACAGTCGTCAAAATACACCTCACCGCCAACGGTTGGAATTCCGAAAGCATTGCCGTAATCGCCAATACCTTTGGTAACACCTTTCAACAACCATTTGGTTCTGGCTGTGTCAATATTACCGAAACGCAAAGAGTTTAACTGCGCTATCGGACGGGCTCCCATAGAGAAAATATCTCTGTTGATTCCCCCGACGCCGGTAGCAGCACCCTGATACGGCTCAATAGCAGAAGGGTGGTTATGTGATTCAATCTTGAAACATACAGCTAAACCATCACCTATGTCAACGAGACCGGCGTTTTCTTCACCAGCTTTGGCCAACATGGCAGGACCCTCTTTCGGTAATGTTTTTAACCAGGTGATAGAGTTTTTGTATGAGCAATGCTCACTCCACATGACAGAGTAAATGCTAAGTTCAGTGAAGTTAGGGGTACGACCGAGAATGGCTTTGATTTTGTCAAATTCTTCTGGTAATAATCCCAATTGCTGTGCTTGTTCTAAGGTTGCTTCCATTTTGCTGCAAAAATACAGTTTTTAAGCATCTGAAAGAAGCAGATGTTTCAACAATTTTTAAGCAAATTTTGGATTATTCTATCATCAGCACGCTGCCAAAAGTGCCGCAACGCAAATGGTAATATCCAGAACTCAGTTCGCTTAAATCGACTTGGTTTAAACCGAAATTTAGACTCAGTTTTTTTACCAGTCTGCCTTCGCTGCTGTATACCTCCATTACGATGTCTTCTAATGCCTCAATGGTGAATACACCACTGCCAGGATTTGGGTAAACATGCCACAAATTCCCCCTTCGTTCTTCTATCCCCGTCAGGCCATTGGTCCTGAACCAGTGTGTCTCGGTGATTTTGCAACCGTTACTGTCGGTTACCTTAAGTGCCTGACTGTATACGCCAGGTGCTCCTAAACTATAAGCCCAGAAGCCGTTGTCTTTAGTGTTTGTGCCATTCGACCACTGGTAATGCTTAAAGGTTTTATCGCAGCTTAACTGAATATAATGGGCTCGGTTAAATACTGTGTCGCCAAGGATTTTAAAGATGGGTTTCGGTAAAAACGAAATATTGATTTGGGTGTCGCTTGTACAGCCATAGCGACCATAATACGTGGCTTTTAATTGCAAGGCTTTGAATGCTGTAAACGTTTTAACGGTATCCCAAGGTTTAGGTGTAGTGACATTGCCGTTCACCGACCAACTTATTGTCGCCTGATCAAATGTTGAATTGTACACTTTGGCGATGACCGTAAATGGCATGCCCTGACAATGCAAACCGGTATCTAAAAGCATCAGTCTGACGGAGTCTGCTTTTTCCCAGATCATAGAATCAGATGAAATACAGCCTTTGGCATCTGTGATGCTAACTTTTATTTGGGTGGCTTTGTGCAATTGAAATGTTAATGTCTTCTTATCGTTGTAACTGATACTGTCAACGCCATTAACTTTCCAACGGATGCTGTGTGGAGCTGTGCCTTTAAAGCTATCTGTGGTGGTTGTTACTAAGCCATTTTTGCAAATGGTTTGCGTTTTTTTACTTTTATCCATCCAGAAATACGGCAATTCGTTAACAATCATTAATACCGAATCGTTTGCCTGGCAATGGTTATCGTCTATCACCGAAAGCTTAACTTTCTCAAAGTTTTTAGGGTAGAATTTAATCGTGCTACTGCTAAATGTATCGATGCCCCTCAGTGTCCATTTGTATTGTATGGGTGCTTTTAGGCCGCTTGTTGTTGGTGTCAATTTCATTAATAAACTGTCGCAAATCGTACTCGATGTTGGTAGTAAATTCACCGATTTTGTTGTTGGTGTATAGGTGCGATCAGAACTGATCTGGCAGCCATAGTTGTCGTAGAGTTTTAATAAGTACTTTGATTTGTAGTAAATGGGTGCAGAAATCAAAGTGTCGCTGATGTTGATCAAAGTGTCGTTTCTATACCACTCCCATAAGTACAATTTTGGGTTTTTAGCGGGACTGAATTTTAAGACTGCCGGAAAGGATTTGCAAACACTCGTGTCTTTTACAGCATAATAAAACCCTTCGTTGATGGTGTTGTTGACGATGATTGTATCTACTTTGTTGACGTTGCAATTTGGGTATAAACTGCTGCTTAATGTATAGCGAATATAAAACGTGTCATTGAAGGGAACGGTCAAAGAGTCCTGCATTTTCGAAGTAGTATAGATGCCTCTGGTTCTGGAACTGACACTGATATTACCTCTTAGTACATCAATGCTGTCTAATGGATTTGCAGAAAACAGAATCTTGCCGCAAGGCTTCAACGTTTTGCTTGTTGTGTACTTTGTTTCTTGTCGGGTTTGAATGTAGTAGTTATAACTTGATGTATAGGCATTGCATTGCTTGTCGTATGCCTGTATGCCAAAGAACAAGCGCTCGTTTTTGTAATGAGGTTTAATGTTCCAGCAAAACTGGGTGGTTTTCTCTCTGGCACTGGAGTCGGTAAGTTTTAAGTTGGCACCTGGAATAGCGCCATTCCAGTTAATTCTGACAGTGTCTGGTATAGTTTGCTTCGGAAGAAATGGATCGTCGTAAAAATTACTGTTAAAGCAAATCTGATTATTGCCACAAATGGCATATTTGGCGATACCAGATAAAAAGGGAGGTAAATTATCCGGATATTGACCTACCGTAATGGTCATCTCTCGTTTGATATAACCAATTAGTTTGAATTTTCCTGTAGAATCTCGTCGGTATTCGGATACTTTAAAGGCAATATTGCCTATCTCATCACATTTAGTTGGGGTGAATATTAATTGACACAATTCTGCATCAAAATAGATGCCTCTTGGTGGCTTGGCGCCCGGTAATCCTCTGCAGTTTATAACGCCCGGATTTGGAGGACAATAAGGCGTCATCGGAATTGATTTGGTGAAATTGCCCGTGTATGTAACATTCTTTTGAAAGTTGTACTGAATAGCGTCCAATTCAAAACCCAATGAATCAAATTCCATGGTGTCTATTGGTGCAGGAGTATAAGCAAGTGGCTGATTGCAAGGGGTCAAAAATCGTGGTTCGAAACTGAATTTTGGTGAATGATAATTGTTGTACTTCAAACAAATATTGGCCATTGATTCTATATACAACATGTTGTTGTGTAATTCATGAGTCGTAATGCCTGGATTCCTTAACTGATCGTGTATCGCAAACATGACCTGACATAAGCCTGCTTTGCTAATGCTATCGAAGGGCGAACTACTAAAGTTCACCGTATCTACAAAGACATGTCGCTCAAATCCTTTATTGCCCACTGCATTTGTGTTCTGACAAGGATTCTTGCAGGTGTCGTTAATGCGCGATATGCTGACCCTTTTCATTTGTAAAGGGATTTTGAATGTATCCGCAATGACATAAGCTTTGATCCCGTTTAATGGTCCCGAACTACAATATCTATAGACCAGTGCAGTAACTTTGTAGGTCGATTGGCCTATTTTATCGTAATAGATCTCAGCGCCATGCACCAGGGGTGCCTGTGCCATTAATCCTGCTAATTGGAATACAAAAAGAATTAGTAATAGTTTTCTCATCAAGGTCTAATAGACACGCAAATGTAATTCTTTGTTGCCTAATTCGATTTAATGATGGGGTATTTCTGCCCGTTTATCTGCAAATAGTAGATGCCAGCACTCAAATGTTTGAGCTGTATCGATTGCTTGCCTTCAGTTAATAAGCCCTCCGCTACAATTTTACCTTCTGTATTTAAAATGCTATAGGTGCCATCTTCTTTACTCTCTATGCTGATGCTCTCAGTAAATGGGTTGGGATGTATGACTATGTTTGAGAGAGCGGCTTTATCTATCCCCGTTAATCCATTGGTCCTGAACCAATGTGTCTCCACACTCTTGCAACCGTTGCTGTCGGTCACCTCAAGGGCCTGACTGTAAGCGCCGGGTGCTCCCAATGTATAGGCCCAGAAGCCGTTGTCTTTGGTGTTGGTGCCATTCGACCATTTATAAGCATTGAACACTTTGCTGGCGCTCAATACGATATAATTGGCTTTGTTGAAAACGGTATCACCTATTATAGTAAAGTTCGGTAATGGATGGTAATACACTTGCATCGTTTTGCTCACACTGCAGTCGCCACTGGCTTTTACCGTTAAACTCAAATTGTGATTGCCCTTTACCACTATCCTAAAAGAGTCAACTGTTTGTTGCTGAATTACATTGTCCAATAACCACTTATATCTGAAGTTTGGATCTTTAATGTTGACGCGACTGTTAATGATAGCGGTGTCGTTGTAACACAAACTGGTATCTGTAAATCCGATTTTTGGTAACGGAATAACGTGAGCATATACGGTGTCTTCAGCTGTGCAACCACTCTGATCGCTAACCGTTAATTTGATGTGTGCATCTTTATATAGTTTAATGCCGAATGTATCGTTGTTGGTGGCAAGCTGTCCATCTATGGTCCATGCCAGTGCAAATGGCGCTGTGCCTTTGAAATTACTGGCGATTAATGTGTCGGTAACGCCACTGCATAGGGTAAGGTTCTTGCCATTGGGTTGTATGCTAAAGGCGCCGCGACTGATCAATTTTACGCTGTCAATATAGACACAAGACAAGCCTCCACGAATTTCATATCGAATGGTTTTTGTTAAACCATGTTGCTTGCTCATGTATGTGCTTTGTGTATCGGCTACCGTATTGCCCAATTCGCTGTCGTACCATTTGAAACGGAATTGACTGAAGTCGGCGTTATACGGACTTAAACGCACGGAGTCGCCCTGACAAACCAAGGTGTCTTTGCTGTTGACTACTATGGCCTTTGCTGCAAATAATTCTATCGTATCAATATTAATGACCGGACAATTGAAGTTTAAATTATTGGCTTGTGTTTTTATCAGATACTTGCCACTGTAGGGTGCATTAAATGAATCGTTGTTTTTAGAGCTGTAAAATAGGTTGCTATTTGGATTGTTAACCGATGCAATTGTTACAATATAGGCATAGCTTTTTAGAGGGGTATTGACGCTGTCTATTGGTGCTATCTGATACTTCAGCTGATTGCACTTGTCGGTTTTAAAGGTTCTGATAGTTTTGGCGCTTGGTTTTTTTGTTATGATATAACCTCGACTGCTCATGCCGATATTACACAATTTATCATAAGCTACAACACCAAAACGGTTGTAAGTGACGCTCTGTGAATTAGGTGTCTTCCAGCAAAACTGCATGTCTTTTTCGCGGGCACTTGGATCTTTAACGATACAGATAGCGCCCGGGATACCATAATTCCAATTCACGGTGACGGTATCGGGTTTTGTTTGATAAGGTAGAAATGGTTCGTCTTTTGTGCCTATGGTAAAACAGATTTGATTGTTTTCGCAAACAGTATATTTGTTGGTGCCGGTAAAATATGGAGGATTGTTGTTTGTGCAACTTTTGATTTTGACTTGCATTTCTCTGCTGACTTTGCCAAGTAATACAAATTTATTGGAACTATCTTTTCTATACTCACTTACCAAAACTTTGATGACGCCAATTTCGTCGCAATTAGTGGGTGTAAAACTAAAATCTCCGGTCTCTTTGTCGAAGTAAAATCCTCTTGGTGGCTTGGCACTCGGCAAGGCTCTGCAATTAATAACACCGGGATTGGGAGGGCAATAGGGTGTCATAGGGATCTGAGCATTATAACTGCCATTGTATGACACAGGAGTTCCATAGTCGCTTAATGCAGGGGCCAATTCAAAGGCCAAAGAATCCACATCACTCGAATCTATAATGCCCATGTTATAGATGAATGGCTGATTACAACATGCCAAAAATTTCGGTTCAAAGGCAAATTCCGGCGATGCGTTTTTTGAAACGTTAAGACAGATATTCACCATGGCCTCCATATAAAATAGGTTGTTGCCCGTGCTATTGATATTGCTACTACTATCTCTCTTGTATTGCTGAATGGCAAAACGAATATAGCAATTGCCTGCCTTAACAAATTGATTGAAGGGCGCTTTGTTGAAGTCGACTGTATCTATAAACACATGTTTTTCGTATCCAGGATTGGAGGATTTATTTTGGATATTGCACGGATTGCCACAGGTGTCATTGATACGTGTAATCGATATGCGTTTAAAGCTCATAGAAATCTTAAAACTATCTGATTGCACGAAGCCATTCAAACTGTTTAAACTACTATCAGTACATACCCGGTACACCTGTGCAGTTACTTTATATTTATTATTGCTTATTAGCTTGTAGTAAATTTCGCCACCCGCAAATTTCTGTGCCCATAGTCCCGAAACCTGAAATAGAAAAATGAATAGTAATAGCTTTCTCATCACTAGATAGACCCAATAATTCAATTAAAGGTTGCCTATAGCTTGGAAAATTTCAAGCGGCCGGCTTCTGTGACGATGCTATAAATGCCGCTACTTAATTCGCTCAGGTCAATGCGCTGTTCGCCCATCTCTAATATGCCTTGTTTTACACATTTCCCTTCTGCATTCATCAATCTGTAGGGCATGACTTTGTCGCTGATGATGTTTAATTGCCCTTCTGTTGGATTGGGATATATGCTCAGTTTAGGTGCCGATAGATCTGCTACAGATGTGAAGCCATCGGTATGTATAGTGATGGTGTCGTAACTCAAACAATTGTTAGAGCTGTATGACCTTAACCAAATTTGATAAACGCCCGGAGGTCCGAAACTGCTGGCCCAGCTGTTCAATACTGGTGTCGTTTGGCCGGTCGACCAATAGTAATTCGGCAGCGTACGGTCGGCGTACAAATTGACTTTGTTCAATGGATTGTATATGGTATCGCCTTTAATTTTGACTACGGGATAGAAATCTCTCTTGAAAGTGGTGCTGTCATTAGCAAAACATGCACCGCTGTTATCGACAACTATGTTGACTTTCCCATTGTTGCTAACCACATGGCTCAAGCTGGTATCTCCTGTTTGAATCAATTGGCCATCAACATACCATCGGATATTGGCCGAATAGCCTTTATTAATAATGGCTTTAAGAATCATGGTGTTGCCCTGGCAATAGGTGGCGCCTTTGCTGATTTTCACAGTTGGATTAGTCAGTGGCACAATGCTAACCGTATCCGCATGTTTGCAATTGTTGCTGTCCAAAACATAACTCAATAATTGGGTCGGAAAATCCATTAGTCGCCTTACCGACAGGGTATTGGTAGATAGGATAAAAGTGGGTGTCGACCAGCGGATCTGTTTGATGTTCTTAGATGTTAGACTGTCAATTCTAAATTCCACCCAAGTGTCTCTGCACATGCCTGGCTTGTCCATGTTGACGACATAAGATGGGTATTGGTAGGTGCTGATTGGCAAAGAATCTATGTATTCGCAATGGTTGTCATCAAGTGCATAAACCTTTAATGTTTTGTTTTTAGATGGTTCATGTGATTTGAATTTGTAGATGTTCGACGACTGTTTGACGGTATCGCCATTGTACATCCAGGTGTAAGAAACTGGTGGGTTAAAATTTAAACTGTATGCCCCTATCATCGTGTCTCGATAAGAACAAATAGATAGTTTATTCGACGAAATAATATTTTGGTTTTGTGTCTTAGCGATGAATGTGATGATTCGACTGGAGAAGCAACCCTTAGTGTTTTTTAATTCGAGTTGGTAAAGAGAATTGTTGTAAATGCGATTGGTGATAAAACTGTCGCTGGTGTTGAAGATGCTGTCGTTGATGTACCAGGTCCATGATGCGAGATCTTTGATAGCACTCGGTTTGAAATTAAGTGTTACCGGCGTAGTACGGCAAACCAAAGTATCGCTTATCTGATTTAAAGCCGGTGCCAAAAAAGCGTTGTTAATCTTAATGGTATCATACTTTATGGTATTACAAATATTGCCCTGTGAGGTGTAGTTGTATTGGATGAAATAAGTGCCATTTTGGTTCAACGGAAAATTGCCATTATAGGTTTTGAAACTGCCATCAGGTGATTTTATATTGATGTAACCGGATTTTTTAAGAGTGCTGTCTTTGAGTTTGGCTTCAGCAGTTAAATTATTGCAACTGTCAATGCTGTATGAAGTTGTGTAATCAATGACAGGGAATTGATTGATCAGGTAGGTGCGGGTAACCAAACTTTCATTGCATTTTTTGTCGTAAATGCCTACTGTGAAAATTTGGTTTTTTTTCAATCCCATTTTATTGGTTAATGACAAATTAATCGATGCTTCGCGACTATTCTTATTGATGGTTACAGCTGCATTTCTGTAGCCATTGTCGTAAATGATACTTGTAGTATCTCCTGTGGTTTGCCAAGGGGTATATGGATCGTCTTTAGCAACAAAAGATAAGTTATAGGCATCTGAACAATTGCTGATGTTGGTGCTGTTGTAAGATGTGCTGAAATAAGTTGGCATATTCATGGCAGTCACCACATCTAATAACATCTCTCTGTATACCGATCCCAGATAAACCATTTTGTTGTTCACCTTTCTAAATTCGCTGACTCTTATACGGACATACCCCAGATCATTTGGGTCTATAGGCGTAAAAATAAGCTGACATCGCTTGCTGTCAAAGAAAAATCCTCTGGCAGGTTTAGCTCCGGGTATAGGAATACAATTATTGGTGTTGCTACCTGCGCAATAACACGTTAGGGGCAAATCATATCTGAAGGATGGATTGTAACTGACATTGCTATAAGGCGCCGTTTGCACCGGAAACATTTGAAAAGAAAGTGAGTCGAAATCGATGGTGTCTAATGGTCCCGGACTGTATTCTAAGGTCCACCCACTGATGACTTTAAATTTGGGGTCCATACTAAAGCGCGGTGAAGAATTGCTTATCGTCGAATCGCAAATATTCACTGTGGCTTCGTTGAAATACATGCCAGTGCCATGTGTGGTGGTGCGATTGTCTCTGCCGCCTTGTCTAAAAGCAAAGCCCACTTCACAAAAACTTAAAAAGGTTTTATAAGAATTGTCGTTGAAATCGACGTTGCTCACAAAAGTGTGCTTTTCAAAGCCAGCTCTAGAGACATCATTCGTAATTTGACATGGCTGGTTACAGGTGTCATTGATCTTCTGTATAGAAACTCTCGAGAAAGGAAGGTTCATGCTGGTGGTGCCGGCATAAACATAACCATTGATGCCTAATAAGGGGTCGGAGTCACATTCGCGGTAAACGACAGCTGTTACTTTGTATTGTCTGTTGCCGGTGCGCTCATAGTAAATCTCACTGCCTGCTATGCGTTGTGCAAAAATTGGTAGGGTAGTGGAAAGGAATAAAAGTAGTAGTAGTTTTTTCATACGCGCAAAAATCTTATGTCAAAGTTAATGCGAAACTTTGGTTTAAACTTGCTGATAATGAGAACTTGACAATTTTTTGACAAGCTTATGTCACTTATCTGACATTAGTCAACCCATAAGACCAAGCCTTTCAAATATTCGCCTTCCGGATGAAAAACATTCACTGGGTGGTCGGCAGGCTGACTCAGTCGGTGTAATACTTTAACGTTACGTCCGCTCTCCATGGCTGCCGACATCACAGTCTGTAAAAAGGTATGGGCATCTACTACCTGCGAGCAACTGAACGTGAATAAGAGTCCCCCTGATTTTACTTTTTTCAGACCTTCAATATTTAAACGTTTATAGCCCATGATGGCATTGTGTCTGGCGCCTATGTTTTTGGCAAATGCCGGAGGATCCAATATCACGATGTCGTAGTCTTGTTCGCTGCGTTTAAAAAAGCTAAAGGTGTCTTCAGCGTAACTGTTGTAGTTGCTGGCTTCAGGCAGATTTAAAGCCATGTTGCGGTTCAGTACTTCTATGGCGTTTTTGGAAACATCTACTGAGTCTACCTGTTTGGCGCCATTCATCAAGGCATACACAGAAAAACCTCCTGTGTAGGCAAATGTATTTAATACGGTTTTGCCTTTGGCGTAATGGCCCAGCAAAGCTCTGTTATCTCTCTGGTCGAGGAAGAAGCCTGTCTTCTGACCACTCACCCAGTCGACATGAAACTGATAGCCGTTTTCGCTCACCACGCCATCGTTGGCGCTGCCGTAAATAAGACCATTGTTGGCGTGCGCAACAGCACCGTGTAAGGTTTCTTTACTCTTATCGTACACACCTTTTAACCTGTCGCCCAATACTTTCTGCAAGGCTTCGCTGATGAGTTGGATATGCGCGTAGATGCCGCTGGTATGGCACTGAATGACCGCAATGCCATTGTAGATATCGATGATTAAGCCGGGAATATCATCGCCTTCGCCGTGCATCAATCGGTAGCAATTGGTAGAGGCATTGTCACCCAATTGTAAATATTGTCGCAAAGCAAAACTTTTTTCCAGTTTATTCGTCCAGAAATTAAGGTCGATTTCGCATTGAGTGAAACTGATGATCCTAACTGCAATACTGCCATGCTGAACATAGCCGGTGCCCAGATAACGGTTGTTGATGTCGGTGACATTAACAATGCTGCCCTCCGGCGTTTGTTTGATGTCGTTAGTAAGCGCGCCACTGAATACCCAAGGGTGTTTGCGCATCAGCGATTTCTCTTTGCCTGGTTTAAGTTTTAAGTTGGGATAACTGTTCATTGAATTTGCAAATTTCCGACTTTTGTCACTGAATGACTGCATTTTTTATTGTATATTTGTTAATTAAATTTTTGTGTTACGACTTGCAACGATATTGTTTTTAGTGTGTCTTAATCTTGGTTTGAATGCTCAATCAGCTATGGAGAGTTTTACCAAGCAAGAAATTACCCGTTATTTACAACGCGCTTCTGCGGGTTCTAA
>JACCDH010997815.1_pt1 | contig 14613 bp, 17 predicted proteins | sample 7442481 | NCBI WGS metagenome assembly JACCDH01 (sample SAMN15323433, study PRJNA562643) | freshwater metagenome | isolation source: river surface water | place: USA:Blue River Watershed | collected 2017-08-15
CTACGGACAAATGTGCAATGCGGTTGAAGTCACGGCCTTGCAGCGCGGGGTCGGGCGATGGCCAGCACCGTGATTGAGTCGACATTGATAAAATCAACTTGTGGACGCAGGTTCAATTCCTGGCGACGGATTTTCGAAGACTGAGGTGCGTTAGCAGTGCGTACGCAAACACCCGCAACCAGTACTCATTCTTTGAAAGAGAGCATTTGTTTCGTTCGCGAAACTGCTCCACCAATACCAAAACCCCAGCTCATCTGAGTTGGGGTTTTTTTTCGACCGTTGGCGGGTGTTGCCAGTGGTTGTTGCGGGTTCGTGAGTATTCTTGCGGACTTCGCATCAAGCCTGCTCTTGACGTTCTGCGTGGCTTTCACCTCAGCTTTAGCGCATATTCTCCGGGGGCCCTGAGTTCAGAGCTGGGCGGAAGTCCGCAAGTGGCCATGAAAACATGATTCGAGGCGTCAATGAAATCAATTACTTACGAGTTGATTGGTCGAGTGGTTTTATTCAAATATTGGGAGAACGGGGGTCACAACCATGTCGTGTGGCTGCGGCGCGTAAACGTCTTGGGCAATTCGTGGGATTTGTTCTCAATATTGCGATAATTGGCTTGTCTGGACCTTGTAAGAGTCATTCACGGCAGTTGATCTGTTTGACCAAGAGTTGGTTCGCTTTGGCGCCGGCCTTGATGGAATTCGTGATTCGTTGATCCCGGGGTGCCAGATGCTACTGTGACACTGTGTGGGGCTTCCGGCATTGTTATCTTAGGTCTACCAGATCTTGACGCTCTTAAGACCGAACCAGGGAGGAACCACATTGGAAAAAAACTACCCCGGATTGATCTCCGTGCTGACCGCGGCGGAGCTTGAGGACTTCGTAGACGATTGGTTGCACCAGCGATACAAGGACTACCATTCACACTTCCGCTGGAGCGGCACGGGTGACCTGGGCCGCGATGTCACCGGCTACGTTACTGACCGTCGGATGGACGGACCTTGGGACAATTTCCAGTGCAAGCAGCTTAGTAAACCGCTGTCCGAGAAGGCGCTGTTTGTAGAACTCGGCAAGATTTTCATGCACTCCGCGGCCGGCGCGTACACCTTGCCGCGGGCCTACACCTTCGTAGCGCCCCTGGGCGTCGTGCGCAAGGTACGCGAGTTCGTCGCGCACCCCGACCGGCTGAAGAGGGCGTTCCTGGATTGCTGGGACACGCATATCGCGGGCGACCTGGTGGAGAACACGACGGTAAAGTTGACGCCGGCGATTGAGAACAAGATCAAGGCTTTCGATTTCGCGAACGTTCACTGGCTCGACGCTAGGCTGCTGGCCAAGGATCCGTCATGCATGCCAGCGCTGGTCAAATGGTTTGATGCCGACCCCGGCCAAAGCCCCAGGGGCGTCGTGCCCGCTGCGATCCACGCCAGCGAATCGGCCTATCTCGGCCAACTGCTGAAGGTGTACGAGGAGCGGGGGCCAGGTACCTACCCCGATCCCGAGGCCGCGCTGGCCTGCCCCGATGTGGGACCGCATCTCAAGATCCAGCGCACCCGCTTCTTCGATGCCACCGCGTTCGACCGCTTCTACCGTGACTCGACGCCGGAGGAGTTCGTCCAGACCTTCCGCGACGAGGTTCACCACGGCGTCGTAGACGTCCACGACGCGGATCACTCCAACAAGTTCGCCCGCCTGAATAAGGTCATGCAGCAGGCCGCCCTGCTGCAAGCCTCCGGCATACTGGGCCGGCATGCCGGGCCGCAGGTCAAGCAGGGCACCTGCCACCAGCTTGCCAACGAGGGGGTCATGCCATGGGATCGGTAGACAGGCTGGCGCCCAGTGCGCACCCCTTCAACAGCACGCTCGAAACAGGCATCCGCGCGCTGGTCCTATTGGAAGCCTTCCATCCGCGGCGTTGCGACCTGCTGGAGATGACCTGGCTCGACCACCTAGTCGTTCACACCGGGGATCTAGACGACCCAGATGCCCCGAGCAGCCTCCACCCGGATCTGCCCAACCGCGCGGCCGAGCTCGTGGTGAGGCGTCCCCTGGTAGAGAAGAGCCTTCGGCTGATGCAGCAACTGCACCTCGTCGAAGTCTTCGAGAATGAAGACGGCATCACCTTCGGCGCGAGCGACGACGCCCCGATCTATCTTGACCTGCTGCAGGCACCATATTCCGTCGCGCTCAAGGAGCGCGCCCAGTGGATGGCCGAGCGCTTTGCCAACAAGCCGCCCGCAGAGATGCGCGAGCAGATGGAAAAGCGAATCGGGCGGTGGACCGCTGACTTCCGCGTTGATGAAACGTTTGCGGGAGCACGCGTATGAACGGTATCCGGCTGCGCCACCTTGCCTTCACCGGCCCCAACATTGAGCCTTCCAAACTTGAATTCGTCGACGGCCTGAACATCGTCTACGGCGCGTCCAACACCGGCAAGTCGTTCGCATCGGAAGCGGTGCTCTTCATGCTCGGCGCGGTTTCCAAGCTTCCAAAGACCGATGAAATCAAGGTCTACGACGCAGTCTGGCTCGGCCTGACCCTTGGCGACCAGGGCGAGTTCACCCTGTATCGCGCGACCAAGGGTGGAAACCTCAAGCTCTTCCCGGGTCTCATCATCTCCCACCCGACCGGAAAGGGAGAGGTGTTGTCAGGGAAGCACAGCACGAAGACAACCGACTCTGTCTCATACCGGATCCTCGAGACTTTGGGCCTGCACAACCGGTGGATCGTGCGCAACGCCAGCGGTGAGAAGGAACAGCTGGCCTTCCGCGTACTGGCGAAATTCGCCGTGGTTGGGGAGGAGGACATCATGTCCAAGCGCAGCCCCGTCTACGTTTCGAACAGCTATACGGAGCGCACCCTCGATCAAAACCTGTTCAAGCTGCTCCTCACCGGTCAGGACGACGCGGCAACCGTGACAGTCCCCACCGAGCCTACGCGGATTGCCGCCAAGGCGGCCAAACTGGAGCTCGTCGACGAGATGCTGGCGCAGCTCGACAAGGAACTGGGCGACGCCCCGGCAGACCGGACGCAGGTGGACGAACAGCTCGCGGAACTGGACGCCATTGGCGCTACGACCACCGCCGAGCTGCAGGCCGTGCAGACCATGCTGGATGACAACGCCGCCGAGCGGCGTGCCGCGGTTGACCGCCGCCAGGAGTTCACCGCACGAGCGGCAGAACTCGACATCACCCTGGAACGCTTCGCCAAGCTGCAGGCGGTCTACAGCTCCGACTTGGACCGGCTGCATTCCATTGAGGAGGGCGGCAGCCTGCTGGCCGTCATGGCCGGCCGTGATTGCCCGGTTTGCGGCGCCCCGCCCGGCGCGCAGAAGCACCAGCACGCCGCCAAAGAGATTTCGATGGCGCATACGGCCGCGGCAGCCGAAGCGCGCAAGATCGAGCGTGAGCAGCGCGAACTGGCTCACGTCGTCGATTCGCTGCACGCTGAGGCATTGGCGCTTGCGACCTCCATCGCGTCGCTCGAGCACCAGATTGAAAAATTCGATCAGCGCGCCCTGGACCTACGCCCCACGGAAGCGTCGCTGCGGAGCAGCTTCGAGAACTACAACGCCCAGCGCGCTGCACTGGGCAAGCTGATCGACCTGCACCTGCGGCGTGAAAAATTGGCCAGCCGCCGAGCAGACATCGACGCGGCATCCACGAAAAGCGAGCGCGACCCTCTTCCCGTTGGCCCTGAATCCACTGTGCTCTTCGAGTTCGGCGAGACCGTCAAAGCGGTTCTGACCGAGTGGGGCTTCCCGGATGCGGACAAGATCCAGTTCGACGCAAAGGCCAACGACATCACAGTCGCCGGCAAGGCCAGGGACGCCAACGGCAAGGGGGTCCGCGCCGTGCTGCATGCGGCCTTCAACGTAGCCGTCGCCGTGCACTGCATTGACAAGGGCCTACCGCATCCCGGCTTCATGGTGCTCGACACCCCGCTGCTGACGTACCGTGAGCCGCTGAAGTCAAAGCACGGCGATCTATCGGACGACGAGAAGGCGCTAAAGGCGACGAGCCTTGCCGAGAAGTTCTACAAGCATCTCGCCAGCCTGGAGGAGAAGCTGCAGGTCATCGTCATCGAAAACTCCGACCCGCCAGTTGCCATTGAGGATATAGCGCACATAGAAGTCTTCACCGGTCTGGTTGGCGATGGACGCTATGGGCTTCTTGCTCGTCATACAGGGTGAATTTGGCAGTTGCCCATTTCGATGCAGCATCGTTGTTAGCTCCGGCTTCTCGAGCTTGCGCTGGAGTGACAACTACGGCTGTCACTATTGACACCTGGCTACGAAGAACACGGTGCCCAACTGCGAACTGAACATGCTCAAAATCTGGTGGTGGTTTTTTCCCTAGAGCCCACCGCGTATTTCCTATGCAATTGCATTTCGGAACAGGCGTTGATCCGGTTTGGCAATACAGCCTGCCTGTTCAATGAAAATCATTTCTGCAACAAGTCACGCTGCTCATCCCACAGCAACGGCGTGCCAGAGGCTAGATCAAACAAGGTGACGTGGTCCGGCAATGACTCGTCCAGGATGGCCGCTACGATGTCCGGCGCCAGGGTGGTGAGATTCACCATCCTGCTGACGTACGCCCGGTCCATCCCGACCTGCTCGGCAACCTCAGACAAGTTCTTTGCCTTCCCGGACTCCAGCAGTCCAAGCCACTGATGCCCCCTGGCCAGAGCCAGTTGGATTGGCGTAGGGTCTCGGTCCCAGGCGCGTGGCTTAAAGGCGGTGCCGTCCGGCAGAGTGACCGCCTTGCGCCGACCAGCCGCTACGGCACAGATGGCAGTATCCAGTTCACGCTGTACGTCGAGGGGCCAATCACGGCCATCGCCCAGTTTCGCAAACACGACTTCAAACGCATCGCCACCCGCGTTGCCCTGGAAAACGCACTGGTCTACCACCCCAAATCGGGCGTGGTGGAAACCGTGGTCAAGGGTGGCGCCAAAAATCACGCCGCCGTCCTCACCCTGTTTGCGAAGCACCTGGCCAAGACGGAATTGAAACCCGAGGCGATCACGCCCAGTCGTTTCAAGCTCAGCGTGTTGAACGACGGACTGTTGGCGCCGAAGGAAGACTGGTCAACGCAAGGCATCCAGAAGGTTCGGCTGCGCCGAGCCAAGTTCACGCCGGCCGACCAACGCAGCAGTGCCATTCAGATCGAAGCCAGCCCCGAGGCCAATCGCGATGACGCCATATGCGTGGCCCGCGACAAGCTGAAAGTAGCGCACTCTTTCGACAGCGAATTCGAAATGGACCGGGCTACGCTCATGGTCTACACCCGTGACCAGGAAAGCAGCCGAGAGGGTCACTTCAGTTTTGACGTCTACGCCAGCGGCTCGACCACCATCAAAAACCTGTCGCACCGCAATCAGCAACTGGCTCAGTGTGTGATGCGCAGCCTGGGCATCGTCGAGTCAACCGGTGCAGCGGCATGAGCCAGACGCAGATTGAGGCCACGGCCTTGCTGTGTCGGATGCTGGAGAGTACCGCCAAGGAAATCTCAGGCCCACTGTTGTCCGACCCAGGCAATCAGGATGCCCTGGCCCAGCTGCGGCGTGAACACCTGGTGGGATTCGGTGAGCCACTCAACTGGTTGCAGTGCCCTGAGTGCCGCGATGAAATGGCACGTGTGGTGCGTGAACTGCCCGGCGACAAGGTGCTTCTGCTTTGCGGCGGTGACTGTGAAGATTTCGAGGCGCCACGCAGCGTGTGCCAAACCACGGTGGTCAACACCGAACGTGTGGTGGGCCATCTGGCTGCGGGGCTGGATCTGAACCGGCATCAGATCGAGTGCCTGGCGCCCGACCTGGCCTGGCGCATGGGCCTGGTCGAAGAGCGGCGCGGAAAGCCGGTGACCTGGTATTTCGCGCGCCACCTCAACCGGGATACCGCAGTACAAAAGCTGCTGATCCATTTGAGCGGCCACCGCGCCGATCGCAGTGCGCGCATCTTGACCAGCAGTCCGGTGCCACTTCCCGCCAGTTCTCTGCTGGCGCAGTACGAGGTGGTGCACCTGGCCGATTTGATGCGCGTCTCGCAAAACCGCTTCGAGTGTTTTGCCAACCGGGTCATGGAGCCGACCGCCGTGTATCAAGTGCATGATTCGGTGATGGATCGGGGTACGACGCTGCGGTATGTCCGCTCCGAGCGCAATGCCTACATCGACGGCGTGGCGTATCCGTTGGAGGCGATGCAGGCCAACATTCTGCTGGCGCTGATCGACGACTTTGACCACCGGATGGAGGGCAGCGCAATGCGCGATGCCTGTGGCTCGGATGCCGAGCGGTTTGCCCCTATCAAATTCTTCGGACGCAATCCGCTGGTCTACAAAACCTTCATCAGGTACATCTTTGGCGACAAGGAATATGCGCTGATCATCCCTGACGGCGACCGTGACTGGTTGCACTGATCCACCCCCAAGTCGCACAACTTTTTACCCCTACAGATGACCCGGCCCCGCACAACGCAGGCCGGGTTTTTTTGCGTTCTGCAGAACTGAAGAATTTGCCTTGCAGAACGATTCAGCAGCACGAAACCGTTTTGCAGAACGTTTCTGCAGAATCTGCAGAACGTTTTGTGGAATCTCGATTGATGCAATGCCAGCACTGGTTAGCACCGCTCCCAAGCGGCCTGAAACCAGGGCCCATCAACCATCAAGGAGATTCACGTGCAAGCGTCCGAAACCGTTACACACATCTCACAGAGTCAGCTGGCAGATCGTTGGCAACTCAGTGAATCCACCATCGAGCGGTGGCGTGCCGAGGGCATTGGCCCCGTCTTTCTGAAACTGCGCGGCCAGGTCCGCTATCGACTCGAAGACATCCGTGCATTCGAGGAAGACAGCATGCGTGCCAGCACCAGCAAGGCGGTGGCCGCATGAGCATGCTCACCACAACCACCCCCGAAAGCTCAGCGCTAGAGGCGGCCTTCCAACGCAGTGGCATTTCACTGCCCGTGCCGTTCATGGAGTTATCGGCCACGGTCATTCGTGATCTGCCGCTGGCCCATGTGGCAGACCTTAAGCGCTTCGAGGCGGCAGCCAAATCTGAACTGGTCGCGCTGTCCAACATGATCCAGACGGGCCTGGACATGCGCTACGGCGAACAGGCCAAGGCCCAACTGCTTGCCGAAAACAAGGACACCGGCACCACGCATGTGTTCGATGGCGAGTTCGATGTGGCCGTTGAAGTCAGTAAAGACGTGTCCTGGGATCAGAAGGAACTGCAGACCATCTGGAGTCGCATGGTCGCAGCCGGTCAGGATCCGACCGAATTCATCACGGCCAAGTACAGCGTGAGCGAATCGCGCTTCAAGGCCTGGCCCGAGGTGTTTCGCCAGCCCTTCATGGCTGCGCGCACCGTCAAGCCAAAGGCCGCCAAGTTCACCCTGCGCAAGCAGTCGGCTGATGAAGGAGCACAGTGATGTTGCCCATCATCTCCGCCGAAGAACGGCTCAAAGAACGGCATAGCGCCAAGGTTGGCTTGGTCGGGTTTCCCGGCGTGGGCAAAACCACCCAGCTGCGAACCCTCCCACCGGCGTCCACGCTGTTCGTGGATCTGGAAGCTGGTGATCTGTCGGTCAAGGACTGGCCGGGTGACACGGTGCGCCCACGCACCTGGCAGGAGTTCCGTGATCTCGTGGTGTTTCTGGCCGGGCCCATGCCCACCGCGTCGGCCGATCAGGCCTTCAGTAAGGCGCATTTCGACCATGTCTGCGCCACGTATGGTGATCCGGGGCAGCTGGCCAAGTACGACACCTACTTTGTTGACAGCCTGACCGTGCTCTCCCGGCTGTGCCTGGCCTGGTGCAAAACCCAGCCGCAGGCCTTCAGCGAAAAAACCGGCAAGCCAGACAACCGGGGCGCCTACGGCCTGCTGGGCCAGGAAATGATCACGGCGCTCACGCACCTGCAGCATGTGCGCGACAAGCACGTCATCTACGTCGCGATCCTGGAAGAGAAGACCGATGACTTCAACCGCCGCTACTACCAGCTGCAGCTCGAGGGCAGCAAGACCGCGCTGGAACTGCCGGGCGTACTCGATGAGGTGGTGACGCTGGCCGTGCTCAAGGCCGACGACGGCTCGACCTATCGGGGCTTTGTGACCGGGGCCGACAACAGCTTTGGCTTTCCCAGCAAAGACCGCAGCGGACGGCTTGACCCCATCGAAGAACCCCATCTGGGCCGGCTCATCGCCAAGTGCTTAGGCCAGACCAACACCACCGACAACACCAATTGAAAGGACACCCTATGAATACCTATGACCACGCCACAGCCGCTGCCAGCTGGAACGACTTCAACGACGCTGAAGCGCAGCAAGGCGGCTTCGACCTGATCCCGCGCGGCATCGCTGTGCCCGTTCGCATGACCATCAAGCCTGGTGGCCATGACGACCACACCCAAGGCTGGACCGGTGGCTATGCCACCCAATCCTTTGACACCGGTGCGGTGTATCTGGCTTGCGAGTTCGTCGTTACCGACGGCCCTTTCGCCAAACGCAAGATGTGGTCCAACGTCGGGCTGCATTCCCCCAAGGGCCCCACCTGGGGCCAGATGGGGCGCAGCTTCATCCGGGCCGTACTCAACAGTGCCCGGAATGTGCAGCCCCAGGACAACTCGCCACAGGCGGCAGCTGCACGGCGCATCAACAGCTTCGCTGACCTCGATGGCATCGAGTTCCTGGCCCGCGTCGATGTGGAAAAAGACGGTAAGGGTGAAGACCGCAACGTGGTCAAAGTTGCTATCGAGCCCGACCACAAGGACTATGTCCCCCTCGCTAGCATGCACGTCCCGGGTGGCGGCCACAGGGGCGGCGGTGGCCACTCTGGCGCACCGGTGCAACCCATGCCCGCCTACGCGCAACAGGCGCCCCAGGCGCAAACGTCGCGCCCTGTGCTGCCCACCGGCAAACCCGCCTGGGCTCAGTGAGGGAGGCGCCATGCATGCGAGGCAAATGCTGGGTGTGCTCGCGCCAGGTGCGCGGGCTGGGGCACACCGACAACCGCCACCCGATTGGGGATGCCAAGCGCTATCCACTGGACTGGGTGTTTTGCAGCCGACGCTGCCAGGACATCTTTCACCAGATGTACGGGCGTTGGGTCGATGCGCAGAAATTCGGACAGGAGGTCGAGATGATCGATGCCACGGACATTGAACGCTCGGCCATGCGCGCCTGCCTGCGCGCCTTTGGCGAGGTGGCTGGTGACATTGGCTTCGACAAGCCCCTGGGCGCGTACTCCGAAAAGGAGGCCCTGCAGGTCATCGAATCCATCGTCACCCGGTACACCGAGTCCATGGTGGCCCATCACGCCGAGGCCAAGTATCCGCCAGTACGGGGCATGAAGCCCACGGTCGAAGATCCCTTCGCTGATCTGGAGAGCGATTTGCCCTGGGAGACGAACTGATGCTGGACTTCAACGCATCAGCCAGCCTTTCAGGCCGGATCGAAGCCTTGGTCGACCAGGCGTTGGAGCAGGAGCGCGACAACACGCCACCACGCCAATACCTGGGTGGCTCCCGTCTGGGGGTGTCGTGCGAGCGGCAACTGCAGTTCGAGTATGCGAAGGCGCCGGTGGACCCTGGCAAAGGCTTCGGCGGCCGGCTGCTTCGCATCTTCGAGCGCGGACATCAGACCGAAGCCATGGTCATCCGCTGGCTGCGCATGGCCGGCTTCATCCTCAAAACGGAAGACGCCGATGGCCGGCAGTTTGGCTTCAGAGTGGCCCAAGGGCGCCTGCGCGGTCACGTCGATGGCGTGTTGGTGGGTGGCCCCGAGGGCTTCGCCTACCCAGCGCTCTGGGAAAACAAGTGTCTGGGGTCCAAGTCCTGGCGTGAGCTGCAGAAACACAAGCTGGCCGTAGCCAAGCCTGTCTATGCCGCCCAGATTGCGGTCTACCAGAGCTACCTAACCCTGCACGAGCACCCGGCGCTCTTCACGGCGGTCAACGCCGACACGATGGAAATCTACGCCGAGCTGGTCCCCTTCGATGCGGGGCTTGCCCAGCGCATGTCCGACCGGGCCGTCAAGGTCATCCAGGCCACCGAAGCAGGCGAGCTGCTGCCGCGCAGCTACGCCGAATCCACCCACTTTGAATGCAAGTTCTGCGCATGGGCGCAGCGTTGCTGGAACCTGAATCGATGAACACAGAAGAAGAACACATCTATCCCCCAGCCGGACCACCGGGTCTGGACTTCAATGACGATGCACCGGTCGCACAGCAGACGGTGTCCACACACCAGCCATCTGACCGGGACGAGGTCCGCGCAGCTTTGCTCTGCCGGCTCGAATCGGTGCTGATGGGCCTGTTCCCAGCCGGTAAGATCAAACGTGGCAAGTTCCTGATCGGTGACATCCTTGGCAGCCCGGGCGACAGCCTGGAGGTTGTGCTCACGGGCGAGAAAGCCGGTCTGTGGACCGACCGTGCCGATGACTCCGGTGGCGACATCTTCGATCTGATCAGTGGCCACTTCGGCATCGATGTCCATGCTGATTTTGCGGCTGTGCTGTCGCGATGCGCTGTCTTGGTTGGCCGCAGCATCGCCACACCGTCACGTCGCAGCAAGCAGGAAGCTCCTGTCGACGAGTTGGGCCCTGCCACCGCCAAGTGGGACTACCTCGATGGCGAGGGCAAGCTGATCGCGGTCGTGTACCGCTACGACCCGCCCGGCGGCAAGAAGGAGTTCCGCCCCTGGGATGCCAAGCGCCGCAAGATGGCGCCGCCCGAACCTCGGCCCCTCTACAACCAGCCCGGTATGCGGGCGGTGGACACCGTGGTTCTGGTCGAAGGTGAGAAATCGGCACAAGCCTTGATCGAGTTGGGGCTGTGCGCCACCACCGCCATGCACGGCGCCAACGCCCCGGTCGAGAAGACCGACTGGTCGCCGCTGGCGGGCAAGGTCGTGTTGATCTGGCCCGACAAGGACAAACCCGGCTGGGAATATGCCGACCGTGCATCCCAGGCCATCTTGACGGCCGGAGCTCGCACTTGCCACATCCTCTATCCGCCAGAAGACGCACCAGACGGCTGGGACGCCGCCGATGCGCGTGCTGAAGGCTTTGATGTGGGAGGCTTCATCACCCATGGCCCGCGCATGCAAATGCACCTCGTTGATGACGATCCGGACACCCTGGCCAATGCGGCGGGGCCGGAAGAGGCGGTCTGGGGGACGGAGGACGCGCTGGCGCTTTCCTTCACACGTCGATATCACAAGGACTGGCGCTATGTCGCCGGTTGGGGCAAGTGGCTGGTCTGGGATGGGCAGCGCTGGCGTTCTGAAGACACGCTCGCGGCCACCGACCTGATCCGTCATGTGTGTCGGCACGCCTCGCTCAACACCCGCAACCCGCGCATCGCGTCCAAGTTGGCCGCCTCCAGCACCGTGGGTGGTGTGGAGCGTTTGGCACGCGCTGACCGCCGCCATGCGGCCACCACGGAGGAGTGGGATGCCGATCCCTGGCTGCTCAACACCCCGGGTGGCGTGGTCGATCTGCGCAGCGGTCGCCTGCGTCCACATGAGCGTGCCGACCGGATGACCAAGATCACCACGGCCACGCCGCGTAACCAGTGCCCACAGTGGCGATCGTTTCTGAACGACGTCACGGGTGGCGACCAGACCTTGCAGGACTACCTGCAGCGCATGGTGGGCTATGCACTGACTGGTTCCACACGTGAGCACGCGCTGTTCTTCCTCTACGGCACCGGTGCCAACGGCAAGTCGGTGTTCGTCAACACGCTGGCTGACATCTTGGGGGACTACGCGACCAACGCGCCCATGGACACCTTCATGGAGACACGCACCGACCGGCACCCGACCGATATGGCGGGACTTCGCGGCGCGCGCTTTGTGGCGGCCATTGAGACCGAGCAGGGCCGACGTTGGGCTGAGTCCAAGGTCAAGAGCCTGACCGGGGGCGACAAGATCGCCGCGCGTTTCATGCGCCAGGACTTCTTTGAGTTCTTCCCGCAGTTCAAGCTCTTTGTGGCGGGCAACCACAAGCCGGCCATCCGCAACATCGACGAGGCCATGAAGCGGCGACTGCACCTGATCCCGTTCACGATCACCGTGCCCCCCGAAAAACGTGACAAGCACCTGCAGCAAAAGCTGCTCGCAGAACGCGACGGGATCCTGGCATGGGCTCTGGAGGGATGTCTGGCATGGCAACGGCTGGGCCGGCTCGATCCGCCACAGCAGGTTGTGGACGCCACGGACGAGTACTTCGAGGCCGAAGACGCCCTGGGACGCTGGCTCGACGAGCGCTGCGTGCGTGTGGGCACGGCCAAGTCGTTGACCGCTGAATTGTTCACGGACTGGAAGCAGTGGGCGGATGCGGCTGGCGAATACGTCGGATCGCAGCGTCGATTCTCGGACTTATTGATCACTCGAGGGCTAGAGAAATGGCGCAACGGCGTTGGCGTCCGAGGCTTTCAGGGCATCGGCCTCAAGAGTCCCATCACGCCCGCATACACCCCTTACGCCGACAACTAACGGCCATGAAAACAACCCGTCTGACGCAGTCGACACAGTTTGTCGTAACTCTTCACACGCGTGCGTGACGCGCGGGATATAGGGGTTTCGAGATTCTGCGTCGACTGCGTCAGACCCAGAACCGAACAAGGACTAACAACATGAACACGACTATCCTCGCCCTCGATCTGGGCACCACAACGGGCTGGGCATTGGCCTGCCGCGACGGCAGCATCACCAGTGGTAGCCAATCCTTCAAACCCCAACGCTTCGAAGGCGGCGGCATGCGCTTTCTGCGGTTCAAGCGCTGGCTCACCGACATCAAGCAGTGCAACGACGGCATTGACCAGGTGGTGTTTGAAGAGGTCCGCCGCCACGTCGGTGTGGATGCCGCCCATGCCTACGGCGGCTTCATGGGCCAACTGACAGCCTGGTGTGAGCACCACCAAATCCCGTACCAGGGCATTCCGGTCGGCACGATCAAGAAGCACGCCACCGGCAAGGGCAATGCCAGCAAGGACGAGATGGTCGCATCCGTCCGTGCCCGTGGCCACAACCCGGCTGACGACAACGAGGCTGACGCCATCGCCTTGTTGTACCTAGCCCGTGAAATGGCCACGGAGGGGGTGTGACATGAAAGTGCCGCAATACCGCTACCGCTGCCCCCTGGGCAACCTGCAGCCCACTACGCCGGATTTGGACGCCGTCAAACGCGAGGGCTGGCGCACCGATCACATCCTGGTGGTCAGCGAGCACGATGAGCGGCTCGACTGGGTGGAGAAACAGTTCGTCCGTCGTCTGGGTGAACGCCTCTACGGTGATGGAGGCAAGCGCCATGGCTGAGGCCAGAACCGAATGGACTGTGGACGAAGTGGCCGCCCGGTTTGCTGAGGCTGCCGAGACCGCACACAAGCTGCCCCGGGTCAGGCCTGGTGGCTACTTCAACCCATGGATGACGCTGGCCATGCAAGTGCCCGAGCGCTACCCCGACCCCGAGCGGCTGTACCGGCCCATCCCCCCCAGTCCCCAAGCCGTGGAGCGGATGCTGGAGACCATGCGCTGGGTGCAGTGGCTGGAGGTGGAGCAGCGGCATCTGGTGTGGATGCGTTCGAACCGGTATCGGTGGGAGCAGATCGGTCGGCGCTTTGCATGTGCGGCCCGCACTGCGCAGCGCAGGTACGACGCAGCCATCCACCTCGTCACCCTTCATCTGAATAAAGGGCATTGATAGACGTTGAGGCAAGTTGGGGGTAACTGAGGGACAGCGAGGAATGTTGATGGCAAACGCCAAAACACCCCTTGTCGCGTTTTGCCCTATTCGGGGGTACATTTTTAGCTACGGTCAGGACAGCGGCGTGAGCAACGAGCAGATCGTTTGATCGCCGACGGTCATGGCAACAGATGCGGATCGCTGCGCACCGCTGATGGCTGATGCGTAGAGGGCTGTTGAGGAGCCCTGCGGAAATCTGATGGGTCCTTCCTGGCCAAAGCGGTATGCGGGGGGCAGCAGCGCGAGATTTCGATAGCGTCTGACCCGAAAAACAGGTTACCACCCGGCCAGGTTACCGGCCTGCGGTTACCACCGCCACTGACAGTTACCACCCATTCAAAATTTCTCACCCGCCCGGCGACAACGCTCGGCGGGTTTTTCAATTCTATGACGCCAAACCTGCAGATCGAATACCGCGCGATCGATGCGCTGCTGCCGTATGCGCGCAATCCGCGCACGCATTCACCGGCGCAGATCGCCAAGATCGCGGCCAGCATCGTGGAGTTTGGCTGGACCCAGCCGATCCTGGTCGATGGCGACAACGGAATCATTGCTGGCCATGGTCGACTAGCCGCTGCGCGCAAGCTGGAGTTGCTCGAGGTCCCGGTCATTGAACTGGGCCACCTCACCCTGGCGCAAAAGCGGGCCTACGTGATCGCCGACAACCGCCTGGCGCTGGACGCGGGCTGGGATGACGAGTTGCTGGCGCTCGAATTGGCCGAGCTGTCTGAGGCCGGTTACGACTTGCTGATGGCAGGCTTTGACGATGACGAGTTGGTCCAAATGCTGGCTGACATTGGAGAGACGGAGGGTTCCGATACCGATGAAGAACCGACCAGCGATGAGGATGACGATGTTCCCGAACCCCCCAAGCAG
>JACCDH011245882.1_pt1 | contig 14613 bp, 14 predicted proteins | sample 7442481 | NCBI WGS metagenome assembly JACCDH01 (sample SAMN15323433, study PRJNA562643) | freshwater metagenome | isolation source: river surface water | place: USA:Blue River Watershed | collected 2017-08-15
GGCATTGATGCCTGCCACGCGCGAGACGTACATGTCACGCGGTTCGCAATTGATCACGTGGCCGAGCACGATCTGCTGCGCTGCGGCGGCTTCGATGCCGGCGCGCTCGATCGCAGCCTTGACGGCGATGGTCGCCAGTTCGGAAGCGGCCAAATCCTTCAGTGAGCCGCCGAAAGTGCCGATGGCGGTACGCGCTGCGCCGACAACGACGACTTCTCTTTGTTGAGCCATGAGTTTTCCTTGTAAATTGGTCAATGGTCTGGTGGACCCATGTGCCTGAGCCGCGCCGCGATGGTATACGAAGCCTCGTCAAAGCCCCGTCTAAGCCCCGTCCAAGCCCCGTCCAAGCCCAGTCGCGCATGAGTGTAACCCCGTATGCTGCGCTGCGGAATTCGGATCGGGAAAAAAAGGCCTTCCAAAAAATCCAAGGCCAGTGGCCCTGATCTGGGCCAGAATCGATGCGAACTCTTTTTCCCTTGGGCAGGCTGGTCTGGCATGAAGCGCAATCCCTGGCGCATTCTCTGGTTTTTCCGATGGGCCCTGCCGCTGGCCTTGCTGGCCCAGACCGCCATCAGCGCGCCGCCCACCAACGACGGCGACGAATGCTTCTGGAATCCCGTCACCCGCCAATGCACCCCTGACAGCATGCTGTATGCGCAGCCGGTCGATGGCCTTGATGTGCAGCAGACTCGCTTGTTCGACGAGGGATTCAAGCAGTTCGGCGCGCCCTGGACCGTATTCCCGCGCGCCGACGGTGCGTGGGGCCTGGGGCCGTACTTTCATGCCAATGCGTGCACCGGCTGCCATGTGAATGTCGGCCGCGGGCTGGTCGATGAACAGGGCAGCAAGCCGGTATTCCAGCAACTGGTGCGGCTGTCTGTGGCGCGCGAAGGGAAGGCCGGTGTCATCGATCCGCATCCCGCTTACGACCAGCAGCTGCAACCCTTCAGCATCTTCGGCCCGACGCCCGATCCGATCTCGGGCGAGGCCGACGTGCGCATCGAATGGCAGCCCGAAAAAGTAGTGCTGTCCGATGGCACCGAAGTCATGCTGCGCAAGCCGGCGCTGAAGATCAGCAATGGCAAGTTCGGTGCCATCGACGACGGCGTGATGAAGTCCCTGCGAAATACACCGGCGCTGTTCGGGCTGGGCTATCTCGAAGCCGTCAGTGAAGAGGACATCCTCGCGCTGGCCGCGATGCAGAAGTCGCAGGGCTACCACGGGCGGCCCAACTACGTCGCCGACGACAGCACCGGCAAGCGCCAGCTCGGCCGCTTCGGATGGAAGGCAAACCAGCCCTCGATCAGCCAACAGGTAGCCGCTGCGCATCTGGGTGACATGGGCATCACCAGTTCGCTGTATCCGGATGATGATTGCACTGCCGTGCAAACGAAGTGTATCGATACGACCTACAAGCGCGGCAAGCCCGAGCTGGATGACACGTCCTGGCAAGCGGTGAACTTCTTCATGGCCGCGACCGAAGCGCCGCCCCAGCGCAAAAAGAACGACGCCACCGTGCAGCGTGGCGCACAGCTGTTCCGCGATGCCGCTTGCGCGATCTGCCATGTGCCCGAACTGAAGGCTGGCAAATACCCGCGGGTGCCATCGATCGAAGGCGAACGCTTCCATGCGTACACCGACTTGCTGCTGCATGACATGGGCGAAGCCCTCGCCGATGGCCGGCCCGACTATCAGGCCAGCGGGCGCGAATGGCGCACGGCACCGCTGTGGGGCATTGGCTTGTCCATACGCGTCAATGGCAGCTCGGACTTATTGCATGACGGGCGCGCACGCAATGTCACCGAGGCCATCCTCTGGGATGGCGGCGACGCAAAGAAATCGCGTGACGCGTTTGCACGCATGAAGCGCGAAGACCGCGAAGCACTGGTGGCCTTCGTGAACTCGCTATAAATCTGATTCGACCTGTTTCAACCTGTTTCTTCCCCTTTGAATCACTGAAAGCAGAACCTGATGTCTTCCCCGACGACCGGACGTGTACGTACGTCCTTGCTGGATATTGAATACCTGGAGTGGAACCCCGCCGGCGCGCGCACCGTCGTGCTGGTGCATGGCTGGCCCGATTCGGCGCGCACCTGGTTTGGCGTGGCGCCTGTGATGGCGGCTGCCGGCTGGCGTGTGATTGCGCCGTCGCTGCGTGGCTTCGATGGCACGCGCTTCCTCGATGCCGCCACGATGCGCAGCGGCGAACTGGTCGCGCTCGGCCGCGACCTGGTCGAATTCGTGCAGGCGCTCAAGCTCGACAAGCCGGCACTGGTCGGCCATGACTGGGGTGCCAGGGCGGTGGTGAACGCGGCCGGACTGGTCCCGGACCTCGCATCGCAAATGGCGATGGTGTCGGTAGGCTATGGCACCAACGATCCATCGCAGCCCATGCCGTTCGAGCAGGCACGCTGCTACTGGTATCACTGGTTCATGGCGACGCCCCTGGGCGAGAAGACCGTGCGCGCCGACCCGCGCGGTTTTGCGCGCACCATGTGGGAAACCTGGTCGCCGCCGGGCTGGTATGACGCTGCCGAATTCGACGCCACCGCGACAGCCTTCGACAACCCGGACTGGCTGGACGTGACCCTGCATTCCTACCGTCACCGCTGGGGCCATGCCATCGGCGATCCGCGCTATGCGGCCGACATCGCTGCCTTGAAACCGCTGCCCGTGCTTACCACGCCAACGCTGGTGATCCATGGCGGCGCGGATTCGGTGAACCCGGTCGAATCGTCAGCAGGCAAGGAGCAATGGTTCAGCAATCGCTATGACCGCGTGGTACTCGAGGGGATTGGCCACTTCCCGCAGCGCGAGGCTGCGGGCAGGGTTGCGCAAGCATTGCTGGGATTCTTCCACTGAACGCATGCAGACTGTGTCATCAGTCGTTGGGCGTTTATTTGAGGTTCAGTTCTGACTTGACCGCATCGAGGCCGGCCTGTGCGCAGACTTCGTCCTGATCGGCAGAGCCACCGCTGACGCCGATGGCGCCGATGTGCTCGCCTGCGGCCGTGATGATGGGCAGGCCGCCGGCAAAGGTCACGATGCCCGGCACATGCACGATGCCCGGCACGCGCTGCTGCGCGACCTCACCGACCTGACGCGTCGAGAACGGGAAGCCTGATGAGGTATTTGCCTTCAGCTGCGCGATCTCTATGCTGGCGCGGAAGGAATTATCCATGCGGCTGAAATGCTTGAGCTCGCCGCCGCTATCGACCACGGCGATCACCATGTTCCAGCCTTCCTTGCGGGCGTACTGCTCGCAGGCGGCCGCCATCTTCTTCGCAGACTCCAGACCCAGGTTGGTCTTCTTTTGCTGGGCAAACGCCGTGGTCGACAGTGCGAGGGAAGCGATCAGGGTGGCCAGCAAGGCGGCGTAGGTCTTCATGTCAGTCTCCGGATGAATAGTGTTGAGTGCGCGCTGGATGCGAGCATGCTTGATCGTATCATTCCCTGACACCAATTCAGCAAGCATGGCGAAGCATTCACGCACAGTTCGTCGATTCGCAGGTCACATGCCGCGCTGGCGAGCACGCAAACGAATGGCCTGTATTGCGCCGCAAAATCCGAGCCGCTTGCTGCAGGCCGCGATGAAAATGCTTCTGCAAGCCATACTGATTATGGGTAAGCTGCTCACGCAACATGTCTGCTTTGCCTGCGCCGTGGATTCCCGGGTGCCGTGAAGCGCCCGGTAAATTCCTCTCTCATCGGCGAAGGGGTCTCATGCAATCGGGCCAAACATGTGGAATCCGATCAACCAGCAGCAGCTGTGGATCCATGGCGTTTGCCCGGCTCCATAAGAGCCGGGCATTTTTTATTCTCGCATTTATCACTTTCTTGCCAGATCGGTAAGCCACGATGCTGCACCGCTGCTTTCCTGAACCGCAGCGCTGACCTAGAATATTTTTGCCGCCGGCAAGGCGGCGATGGCAGCAAAGCAGCGTTACGTCCCTACCTACCGGAGAACAAAAATGAACAAGAAACATCTGCTGGGCATCGTCGCAGGCATCGTCGCTTCCGCAGTCCTGGTCACGCCTTCATGGGCAGACTCCACGTACAAGTCCCATGCATCGCTGAAGACGGATTTCCAGACCATGGACTGGAACGGCGGCAAGGTCACCGTCGGCAGCCTCAAGGGCATCATCAAGATTTATGGCAGCACCAGCGCGAAGATGCCGAACGGGGACAAAATGCAGAACTGCCTGATGCGCGTGGTGAAGATGTCCGGCGGTACCGAGATCATCACCAACTGCGGCGTGACGGATAAAGATGGCGACGTGCTGTACTCGATCTCCGAGCGCAAGCAGGGTGACACCAGCACCGGTGGCAAAGGGAAGACCACCTTCATCGGCGGCACCGGCAAGTATGCGGGCGCGAGCGGCAGCTGCGAGTACGGCGCTAGCTACCTTCCGGATAACTGGCTGTCGGTGGATTCGGATTGTGTGGTGAAGTGATGGCAGGCACGGTGTCATCTTTTTTCCGTTGAAGATGACACCGTGAATGCAGCTGTTATCGCTGTAATCGGTCCTTGGCTGTTAACGCGGCTTTCATTGCAGCAGCCGCGTGCGAGCGGCGACGCCGGCAATCATGATCGCGAGCACGCCGACGAAGCCTATCGCAGCCTGCAGTCCCACGCCATGCGCGACCGCGCCTAGTATCGGCGGCCCCATCAGGCTGCCCGCATAGCTCATCGTCGCCACGCCGGCCAGCGCGACCGTGCCCTCGCGGCCTGCTGCGCTGAACACGAAGGGGAATACCAGCGACAAGCCAATGCCGGCCATCGCGAAGCCGGCCAGAGCCATCATCGGACCGGGGGCGCAGCTTGCGAACAGCAAGCCGGCGGCGGCCAGCAGCGCGCCACCCGATACCAGCCGCTTCGCGCCATGCTTTTCCTTCATTCGGTCGCCGGCGAGGCGCGACACCAGCATCATCGTCGAGAACGCCAGCAGCGATAGCGGCGCGAAACCGTCCGAGACGCCGAAATGATCTTTCATGAAGATGCCGGCCCAGTCGGCGATGCTGCCTTCGGCGATGGCGCCAAGGAAGCCGAGCAAGCCCAGCAGCGCGAGGCCGCCGCGCGGAAGGACGAAGCTTTTCTTCGCGATGCGCTCGCCGCCGTCCTCCGGCAGCAGGGCCGTGCCCGACTTCAGCAGCAGCGCGAACGGTAGCGCCAGCATCGTGTAGTGCAACAGCGGCTTGACCTGCAGTCCCGCCATCGCGCTGCTGAGCGCGACACCCGCGAGACCACCTGCGCAGGCGCAGGCGTGCAATGTCGACATTGCCGACTGGCCGCTGCGTTTTTCCTGATGGGCCGCCACCGCATTCATCCCGACATCGAAGCTACTGGCCGTGACGCCCAGCATCAGCACGGCCGCCATCAGCAGCGGCACCGTTGGCGCAGCGCCGATCGCCAGCAGAACCAGCAGCAGCGCCAGCCCCGAAATCTGCATGCTGGTCCGACCGCCGAAGCGCGCCATCAGCCGCGATGACACCGGGAACGACAGCACCGCGCCGAGGCCGCCCATCAGCAGCACCAGGGACAGCGCCGAGTGCGACACCTGCACGCCGTCGCGCAAGGCCGGAATCCTGCCTACCCATGAACCCATGATCATGCCGAACCAGCCAAACAGCCCCGGCAGTGCGAAGCGCTGCATCCGGCACATGACGAGGGCAGAGAGCGAACCGCGAAGCGGGGCGGGGAGCGGGTCGGCAACTTTCGGTGCAGGCAGCAGGGACATGGTCAAAGGGAAGCATTACGGGTGGCAACTCCCCTTTGTTCGTGACCTCTGGAAATAGTTTCTGCATGGAAGAAAAATTCCCGTAGACCCGCATGTCTGTAATGGCAAGACACCGGCACGTCGCGACTGCTTCAGGCGCCGGTACCGCGTGGCTGCATCAAGCTTATGGCAGGAACTGATTTCTGCACGGCGATGTTGGCGAACAAGATCGCGACCGCGAGGGTCAGATACAGGCTTGCCATTCCCTCAAGGCGAGCCGGAGCCTGCGTGCAGACCTTGATCGTCTTTTCCCATTTGCGCTGGGACTTTGTTTACCAGCGGCCGCAACAGCTGATGTCCCGGCTGGCGCGGCACTATCGGATTTTCTTCATCGAGGAGCCTGAGCCATTAGCGCGTGCCGACGAGGCAGGCTGGCAAGCCAGTGAGCCGCTACCGGGCCTCACGGTATGGCAGTGGGCGGGAACATCGCCGAAGCGCGGTTTCGACCACGCTGCGGCGCAGCTGCTGCGCGTGAAGCTGGCCGAGCTGTGCCGCCTGCACCCGCAGCATCTCGCCTGGCTCTACACGCCAATGGCGATGCCCTTGCTGGATATGCTTGAGCCGCGGCTGGTGGTCTACGATTGCATGGACGAGCTGTCGGCCTTCATGAATCCGCCGGCTGGCCTGATCGACCGCGAGCGGCAACTGCTCGCGCGCGCCGAGGTGGTGTTCACCGGTGGCCCGGGCCTTTACGCGTCCAAGCGTACGCAGCACCCGAACGTGCATTGTTTCCCCAGCAGTGTCGACAGCGCGCATTTCAGGAAGGCACTCGACCGCAACATCGCGTATGCGCCGCACGCGGACCTGCCCGGGCCCAGGCTAGGGTTCTTCGGCGTGCTGGACGAAAGGCTGGATACCGCGCTCATTGCCGCCATCGCTGACGCGCATCCGGCATGGCAGCTGGTGCTGGTCGGTCCGGTCGCCAAGATCGATCCTTCGTCCTTGCCGCAGCGTCCGAATATTCACTACATGGGACAGCAGCCGTATGCGTTGCTACCGGCTTTCCTGGCGTCCTGGGATGTCTGCCTGATGCCGTTCGCGATCAATGAGGCCACCCGCTTCATCAGCCCGACCAAGTCGCTCGAATACATGGCGGCCGAACGGCCCGTGGTCAGTACGGCAGTCAGGGATGTGGTGGCCATGCATGCCGATACGGTCGCCATAGCGCATTCGGCGCCTGAATTCATCCGTTGCTGCGAGGCGGCGCTGGTGATGCCGGCCGCCGAGCGGCAGCAGAAGATACGGCAGATGCGCGCCAAGCTGCGGCGGACCTCGTGGGATGCGACCGTGCGCGACATGCACCGGCTGATGTTGCAGGCACAGGGCATGACGTCGGCGGCCGGCACGGGCGGGGCCGGGTGAAACAGGGTCTGGCCTTGTGGGGCGGTGTCGAATGCACCATCAATCGGGTGCGCGACCGCTATTTCAGCCAGCTGCACAGGAATGGCCATGCGCACCGCATCGAAGACCTCGACCGTTTCGCATCGCTCGGCATCAAGGCCTTGCGCTATCCGGTGCTGTGGGAACACATCGCACCCGAAGGTATCGCGAACGCCGACTGGCAGTGGGCCGATGCACGGCTGGTGGAGCTGAAAAAACTCGGCATCGACGCCATCGTCGGTCTGGTTCACCATGGCAGCGGACCGCGCACCACCAGCCTCGCCGATCCTGCCTTCGGCGACAAGCTGGCCGCCTATGCGGGCGAGGTCGCGGCGCGCTATCCGTGGGTAACGATGTACACGCCGGTCAATGAGCCGCTGACCACCGCGCGCTTCGCCTGTCTGTACGGCGTCTGGTATCCGCATGAGCGCGATGATGCGAGCTTCGTGCGCGCCGTGATGAACCAGTGCCGCGGCATCGTGCTCGCGATGCAGGCTATACGGCACATCAATCCCGAGGCCCGGCTGGTGCAGACCGACGACCTCGGCAAGACCTGGGGCACCCCCGAAATGCGCGAGCTGGTCGAGCTCTACAACCAGCGCCGCTGGCTGGCCTGGGACCTGCTGTGCGGTCAGGTCGATCGCTACCACCCTTTGTGGCGCTGGCTGACGGAGACCGGCATATCCGAGCGCGAATTCGCATGGTTTCAAGAGCATCCGTGTCCGCCGGACCTGATCGGCCTGAATTACTACATCACCAGCGAACGCTGGCTGGACCACCGGACCGAGCTGTATCCGGCGTCCCATGTCGGCAGCTACCGCGGCTTCGCTTGCGCCGACATCGAGACCCCGCGCGCCTTTGCCGTGCCGACGCCGGGCATCGCGCCGCTGCTGCACGAGTGCTGGTCGCGTTATCGCATACCGATGGCGGTGACCGAGGCGCACATCGATGCGCATCGTGAAGACCAGTTGCGCTGGCTGCTGGAGATATGGCGCGCCGCCGAGCGCGTTCGCGACGATGGCGCGGACCTGCGCGCCGTCACCTTGTGGGCCTTGCTGGGTTCCTTCGACTGGAACAGTCTTGTCACGGTCGAGCGCGGATACTACGAGCCCGGTCCCTTCGACGTACGCTCCGATCCGCCGCGGATGACCGTCTATGCGTCGCTGATGCGCGAACTGTCCAGCGGCCGCGAGCCGTCGCATCCTGTGCTGCAAGGCGAGGGCTGGTGGCGCGGGCCGGACCGTTTCCTGTGCCCGCCGGTGCGCTTGCCCGTGATGGACGACTGGGGGGCGTCGCAGGCGCCCGCAAGTCGCAAGGCGCAACCCCTGCTGATCGTCGGCGCGACCGGCACGCTCGGCCGCATGTTCGCGCGCGCCTGCGAGGCACGCAGGCTGGCCTACCGCCTGCTGGGCCGGGCAGACATGGACATGGCTGACGCGGCGTCCGTCGAGCAGGCCATACACGCGCACCAGCCATGGGCGATCGTGAATGCCGGCGGCTATGTCAGTGTCGACCATGCCGAATCCGAGCATGAGCGCTGCCGGCGCGAGAACACGCTCGGCCCGGTGGTGCTGGCGGTGGCTTGCGCGCGCCATGACATACAGCTGCTGACCTTTTCGAGCGACCTGGTATTCGATGGCGACAAGCGCGCACCCTATGTCGAGAGCGACCCGGTGGCGCCGCTGAATGTCTACGGCCGCTCCAAGGCCGAGGCCGAGCGCAGGGTGCTGGCGATCGATCCGTCGGCGCTCGTGATTCGCAGCAGTGCCTTCTTCGGGCCCTGGGACGGCGTCAATTTCGTGTCCCTCGCGCTGGCCGAGCTGTCGCAGGGCAGGCCTTTCGTCGCCGCCGAGGACATCATCGTCTCGCCGACCTATGTGCCCGACCTCGTCCATGCATCGCTGAACCTGCTGATCGATGGCGAGCGCGGGCTGTGGCATCTGGCGAACCGGACGGCCTTGTCGTGGGCGGAGCTGGCAGCGATGGCGGCACGCATGGGCGGCATCTCGACCGCGAGCCTGACCGCGCGCCCGGCGTCGCAACTGCGCAGCCCGGCCGTACGTCCCCTGTACAGCGCGCTGGGCAGCGAGCGCGGGCAGCTGATGCCACCGCTCGAGGATGCGATAGCGCGCTACCTGCATTTGCGCGCGCAAGCCGAGCTCGAGGATGCAGCCGGACTCGACCCGCTGCAGGGCCGGATGTGATGCGATGGCTATGAAGCGATGGATCTGAACGCTCAAGGAGGCACCATGACGAGGGTGGCGATTGCCGGCGCCGGCTTCTCGGGCGCGGTCATTGCGCATGAACTGGCGCATCAGGGCTATGAAGTCGATGTGTTCGAGACGCGCGGCCATGTGGCCGGCAACTGCCATACCGAGCGCGATGGCAGCAGCGGCATCCTCGTGCATCGCTACGGCCCGCATATTTTCCACACCAGCAATCAGCGGGTCTGGGACTATGTGCGCCGCTTCGATGAATTCATGCCCTTCACCAACCGCGTGAAGGCCATTGTGCGCGGGCGCGTCTATTCAATGCCGGTCAACCTGCATACGATCAACCAGTTCTTCGGCATGGCCCTGGGGCCGGCGCAGGCCAGGGCCTTCCTTGCGGCGCGCGCCGATACATCGATCACGGAACCCCGGACCTTCGAGGAGCAGGCGCTGCGCTTCATGGGGCGCGAACTGTACGAGGCCTTCTTCAAGGGCTACACCCGCAAGCAATGGGGACTGGCGCCCGCGGAGCTACCGGCCAGCATACTCAAGCGCCTGCCGCTGCGCTTCAGCTATGACGACAACTACTACGCCAGCAGATGGCAGGGCATACCGCGCCAAGGTTATACGGCCATCGTCGAGAAGATGCTCGACCAACCCGGCATACGCGTACACCTGCGCACCGGGTTCAGCCGCGCCATGGCGGCTGACTATGCGCACGTGTTCTGCACCGCGCCTATTGACGCCTGGTTCGGCCACGCCGAAGGCAGGCTGGGCTACAGAACTCTGGACTTTGCGACCGAGCGGCACGACGGCGATTACCAGGGCAATGCCGTGATCAATTATTGCGACGAGGAAGTGCCCTGGACGCGCATCGCCGAGCACAAGCACTTCGCGCCGTGGGAGAGTCATGACGCAACCCTCATCTACCGGGAGAGCAGCCGCGACTGCGGCCCGGGCGACACGCCTTACTATCCGATCCGCCTCGCCAAAGAGAAGGGACAACTGGCGCGCTATATCGCGCTGGCCGAGGGCGAGCGCGGTGTCAGCTTCGTTGGCCGGCTGGGCACCTACCGCTACCTCGACATGCACGTGACCATCGCCGAGGCGCTGGACTGGGCTGATCGCGTGAGGGCCGGGGGGCTGGCAGGCTTGCCGGCATTTGCTGTCAGTCCGCTGTCCTGAGCGGGCGCCGCCCGGCGCCAGACAGGCGTTAGAGGGCAGCGCTGCACGGTGGCAGTAGCGATTCTCCAGCGATTCCAGTACATTTGTTGTCAATAAAAATAAGCACATGGGGAAATCGAATGGCATCCGAGTCCGCAAGCCCATCCTCCGCCACCTTGCAAGGTCCGCTGCGGCCGTTGGCTATTTTCGGGCTATTGGCCGAAGGCGCAAGGGACATGCGATCTACGGGTTATGCCGGGGTGGCCTATGGCATCGTGTTCGTGCTGATGGGCTATGCGATTGCAGAGGTCTACCGGCAGGTATGGCAGATGACCATGGGCCTGACCGCGGCCTTCTTCCTGATGGGGCCGTTCATCTGCTGCGGCATATACGACTTGTCGCGCCAACTGGACGAGACCGGCAAGGCTGATCTGCGGGCGAGCTTGACTTGCTGGGCGCGCAACTGGAAGTCGATTGCATTTTTCGCGGCCACGCTGACCTTCTTCATGATCGTGTGGGCGCGCATATCGGTCGTGATCTTCGCGCTCTTTGCCAAGCATACCTACCCGACGCTGACGGACATGATCGGCAACCTCGTGTCCGGCGACAATATCGCTTTTCTCGCCGTCTGGGGCGCGGTGGGTCTGGCATTCGCGAGCCTGGTGTTCGCCACCTCGGTGGTCTCGATGCCGATGCTGCTGGACCGCGACGCCGATACGATGGAGTCGATTGGTGCCAGTGCCATCACTTTATGGAACAATCCCGGCGCGATGCTGGTTTGGGCGCTGTCGATCACGGTGCTGATTGGCTTCAGCCTGCTGTTTTTCCTGCCCTCGCTGGCGCTGACCGCCACCCTCGTCGGGCATACGACCTGGAAGGTCTACAAGGCGCTGGTGCCGGCAAACTATCGGTCCATTTTCGCTACGCCGGAAGCCGGCGAAAAAGAACAGCGGGCATCCTGACTTGTACACCCGTGGCGAAGCGACGTCGTTCGACGGCATTCGCCTGACTGAATAAACCGAACAGATATGTTGAATAAAAAATCGATCGCCGGCGCCATGCTCCTGATCGCCTGCGCAGCGCCAGCGCAGGCCGACAACCGGGAAGACATGGGCAAGGACAGCCAGGGCAATGCGTATTTCATTGAAACCGACAACATGACCCGCAAGGGCTACATGGTCCATGCATGGCAGCAGGTCAATCGCGTGCAGCCTGATGACAAGGGCGCCATGCATGTCCGGTCGCAGCTGGAATTCGATTGCAAATACAAGAAGTCCCGCACGATGTGGATGACCTTGCAGACTGAATCGGATGGCAAGGGTGCCACGATCAGTTCGTCTGCGACCAGCAACCCGGAATGGGTGACGGCCGAGGACGGCACGCTGCTGGGCAAGATGCTGGAATTCTCCTGCCTTCATGTGTTCCGCACGAAGGCGACCCTGATGTAACCCTCCTGCAGCCGCAGCGTTGCCCTTCTGCAGAGACCCGAAGATTCGGGTCATGCCGGGCTTGCCCGGCAAATCGCTCATCCTCAATTCGACAATTTTGTGAAGATGGGGATTGGTGTCAATACGATAACAATCGACGTGATTGCAGCGGAAATTTCACGCAAATCCATCGCCAGACCAGCCATTTTTGCTTCTGCAGGTTGACCTTTACGTCAATGAGTGTAAATATTTCATTACAACGATAAATGTAATTATAAAATTACATAACAGATTCCGCGGCGGTCTCATCGGAGTTTAGGGAATGGCTTTGCAGGTTCGGTATGTTTTGATCGTTAACCAGGAGGTACTCCCATGTCTGACAAAGACAAAGTATGGCCGACGGGACTGACAGAAGCAGAGTCTGAAGAAATTCACCGTCATTTGATCCAGGGTACGCAGCTGTTCGGCATGATCGCGGCTTTCGCGCATCTGCTGGCGTACATCTATTCACCTTGGCTGCATTAATCGAGAGGGCAACGCTATGATCTACGGAAAATTGTGGTGCGTGGTCAAACCCTCGGTGGGCATCCCCATCATCATCGGCGCAGTTGCCGTGTCATCGTTCGCAGTGCACCTCGCACTGGTCACGAACACCACCTGGGTGAAGCGTTACCTCAACGGTAGTGCAGCACAGGTGTCGGCAGCACCGTCGACATCCGCAGAGCAAGTCGCGGTGTTGACATTGCCGGATGGGCAGCGCAAGTAATTCGCGCCTTTGCGTCATGGTTCGGGGTCCGAACCATGACGTCATTCCTTTTCGCTCGCGCTTCCTTGCGTGGCCGCTCGAACACTTCCTGATTCACCAACCATGAGCTCTTCGCGCACCCTCAGGCAGGAAATGCTGCGGTCCTGGGCTCGGGTAGGCACGAAATTCCTTCCGTTTGCCGATGCGGCGTCGCCGACGCTGCCCTTGTCGCGGCTGCTGCGACTGTCACTGTTCCAGATCTCGGTCGGCATGGCACTGGTGCTGATGATAGGCACGCTCACGCGCGTGATGATCGTCGAGCTGCATGTATCGGCGACACTGGTCGGCCTGATGATTTCCCTGCCGCTGCTGGCAGCGCCATTTCGCGCCGTGATCGGCTTCCGCTCCGACCATCATCGCTCGGAGCTGGGCTGGCGGCGCGTGCCCTATATCTGGATGGGCACGCTCATACAATTCGGCGGTCTCGCCATCATGCCGTTCGCGCTGCTTGTGCTGTCCGGCCTTGGCCATGCGTCGCATGCGCCAGCCTGGGTCGGGCAGGGCGCGGCCGCGGTGGCCTTCCTGTTGGTCGGTGCCGGCCTGCACACCACGCAAACGGTCGGGCTCGCGCTGGCGACTGATCTCGCGACGCCGGAGTCGCGTCCCAAGGTCGTGGGGCTGATGTACGTGATGCTGCTGCTGGGGATGATGGGCAGTGCGGTGGCGTTCGGTGTGGCGCTGGCCGAGTTCAGCCCCGGTCAACTGATACGCGTGATCCAGGCCTCGGCCGTGCTGACGCTGGTGCTCAATACGGTCGCGCTGTGGAAGCAGGAAGCACGCAGCCGCGCGAACAAGCCGCGTCCCGGTGAGGCTGAGGACTTCGGCGGTGCATGGCAGTTGTACTGCCGCGGAAAGCAGGCCACGCGGCGACTGATCGCGATCGGCCTCGGCACCCTGGCCTTCACGATGGAAGATGTGCTGCTCGAGCCCTATGGCGGCGAGATCCTCGGTTTATCGGTGGGCGACACGACGCTGTTGACCGCGACACTCGCGATCGGCGGCTTGCTCGGTTTCGGGCTGGCCTCGCGCGTACTCAGCCGCGGCATGGACCCGCTGCGGCTGGCATGCATGGGCGCCGCTGCCGGGCTGCCGGCGTTTGCGATGGTGATACTCGCGGCACCGACGGCGATGCCTTGGTTGTTCGGCACAGGCACGCTGCTGATCGGTTTCGGTGCCGGCCTGTTCGGGCATGGCACGCTGACCGCGACGATGAACCTCGCACCGGCCAGCCAGAGCGGCCTCGCGCTGGGTGCCTGGGGCGCGGTACAGGCTACCGGCGCAGGTATTGCGGTCGCCCTGGGCGGTATCCTTCGCGACCTGGCGGCGATGATCGGCGGCTCGGCCTTCGGCTACACCAGCGTCTATGCACTGGAGATCGTGCTGCTGGCGCTGACCATCATCACGCTCAGGCCCTTGCTGCGGCGAAACACGCGGGGTGATGATTTGGGTAATAATAAGCCGGCCTGAAAGCCGTTGGCGCGGGTTTACCTGAAAGCGGCGCGTGCGGGGCAAGCGCCGGATTTTTGCGGCAACACTCGATACCGGAGAACAGTATGAAAATTTGGCAAATATTGATGGCGATCTGGTTTGTGGGTCTTGGCTTCATGCTCATGAATCATTTCCATCGCCAGAACATCGAGCGGATGAAAAAGAAATAAGCCTGCCAGTACAAGAACCAAAGGTCGTGCATCGACAAGGCCTGCGTTCATCCGGGGGAATAGCAAAAAAGCCCGCAAACTTGCGTTTGCGGGCTTTCGTATTTTTTGGCTCCCCGACCTGGACTCGAACCAGGGACCTGCGGATTAACAGTCCGTCGCTCTACCGACTGAGCTATCAGGGAACAGAGGAAA
>JACCDH011645293.1_pt1 | contig 14612 bp, 12 predicted proteins | sample 7442481 | NCBI WGS metagenome assembly JACCDH01 (sample SAMN15323433, study PRJNA562643) | freshwater metagenome | isolation source: river surface water | place: USA:Blue River Watershed | collected 2017-08-15
AACAAAGCCTCCAATGTAATCTTTTATACCAGATGATTTCGGTGCCACAAAATCTGCCAATGCTAGATTTGGCTGACCATCAGCTTTGGTCGTTTGTTGACGCAAGGCATGTTGCACAGAAAGAACCGTTTTACGCGTTTCATCCGTGTAAATTTCAATATCATCTCCCACCGAATTTGCTGGGAACAAGCCAACAACTGCACGAGCTTCCAACCATTTTTCAGCAATGATTTGTTGCAACATTGCTTGTGCATCAGCATACAATTTTGTTGCTTCTACACCCACAACCTCATCGGTTAATATCGCAGGAAACTTGCCGTGCAACTCCCATGTTTGAAAGAAGGGCGTCCAATCAATGTAATCGACTAAATCTTGCAGAGGAAAATCCACAAATTGTTTCACTCCTAATTCATTTGGAACTGCGCAATCTTCTTGTTTAAAGTCAATTTTCAATGCATTCTTGCGAGCGTCCTCTAAACTTAACAATTGTTTAGCTCCACGGTGTTTTTCGTGATGTTCACGCACACGCGCATATTCTTGTTTCAAGTCAGATACAAACAACTCTTTCTTTGGTCCAAGCATACTCTCAACAACGGTTACCGCTCTCGAAGCATCCAAGACATGAATGGTTTGACCTTTTGTATAATGTTGATCTATTTTTACGGCCGTATGAACTTTCGAAGTTGTTGCTCCACCAATCAATAATGGAATCGATAAATTGGCACGTTCCATTTCTTTTGCAACGGTAACCATTTCGTCCAAAGAAGGCGTGATCAAGCCACTTAAACCAATTACATCTACCTTTTCATCGATCGCTGTTTGTATAATTTTTTCGAATGGAACCATAACGCCCATGTCGATGACTTCGTAGTTGTTACAGCCTAAAACAACGCCAACAATGTTTTTTCCAATATCGTGTACATCACCTTTCACCGTTGCCATTAAGACTTTTCCAGACGAAGAGCGAACACCATCCTTTTCAGCCTCAATAAATGGAAGTAAATACGCCACTGCTTTTTTCATTACACGCGCCGATTTTACCACTTGCGGCAAGAACATTTTACCACTTCCAAACAAATCACCAACGATGTTCATTCCATCCATCAATGGTCCTTCAATCACTTCAATTGGACGTTTATACTGTTGACGACATTCTTCAACATCTTCATCAATAAATTCAACGATTCCTTTCACCAAAGCATGCGATAAACGTTGGTTCACAGGTACATTTCTCCACGATAAATCAACTTCTTTTTTCTTGCCGTCTCCCTTTACTGTTTCAGCGTATTCGAGCAAACGTTCAGTTGCATCTTCTCTTCGATTCAACAAGACATCCTCGACATACACCAGTAATTCAGGTTCAATATCAGAATACACTTCAAGCATGGTTGGATTCACGATTCCCATGTCCATACCATTCTGAATAGCATGGTACAAAAACGCGGCATGCATCGCCTCACGCACTTTATCATTTCCACGGAACGAGAACGAAACATTGGAAACTCCCCCACTAACGTGTGCTCCCGGTAAGTTTTCACGGATCCATTTTGTGGCACGGAAGAAATCCAAGGCATTGTTGTTGTGCTCTTCCATTCCCGTTGCCACAGGGAAAATATTTGGGTCGAAAATGATATCGTTCTTCGGAAAACCAACTTGATTTACCAAAATATCATACGAACGCTTACAAATTTCTATTCGACGCTCATAGCTGTCCGCTTGTCCGTCCTCGTCAAAAGCCATTACAATTACAGCTGCTCCGTAACGTTTGATTTTCGTCGCTTGCCCAATAAAATTCGCCTCGCCTTCTTTTAAGGAAATTGAATTCACAACGCCTTTTCCTTGAATGCATTTCAATCCAGCTTCAATGATTTCCCATTTCGAGCTATCAATCATAATCGGAACGCGCGCAATATCTGGTTCAGATGCTATCAAGTTTAAAAACTTCACCATCGCTTCCTTTCCATCAATCATCCCTTCATCCATATTGATGTCGATGATTTGCGCTCCTCCTTCAACTTGATCTCGTGCAACAGCCAATGCCGCTTCGAAATCTCCTTCTTTAATCATGCGCAAAAAGGCACGCGAACCGGTTACGTTTGTTCGTTCACCAACATTCACAAAATTGCTCTGCGGCGTAACAATTAATGGTTCAAGTCCCGATAATTTTAAACTTGCTTTCGTTTCTTCTGACATTGTATTTCGTGTAATTTCTATTTGTCTTGGGAATTTTTCAAATAATTAAATGTTCAAGTGCTCAAGTGTTCAAGTGCCAAATGTTCAAATAATTTAATTCACTTGTTTGACCTCTCGTGGCTTGTAATTCTTCGCCATGTCTGCAATTGCTTTGATGTGATCTGGTGTCGTTCCACAACAACCTCCGATGATGTTGACCAAGCCTTCATCTAAGAATTCTTTTATTTGAACAGCCATTAATTCTGGCGTTTCATCGTACTTTCCGAATTCATTTGGAAGTCCAGCATTTGGATGCGCACTCACACCAAAAGGCGCTTTTTGATCCAATACTTGCAAGTAAGGACGCATCATTGAAGCTCCCAAGGCACAATTCAATCCGATAGTTAATAAAGGCATGTGAGAAACAGAAATCAAGAAAGCTTCTGTTGTTTGACCCGTTAATGTTCTACCACTTTGATCGGTAATCGTACCCGAAACCATGATTGGCAATTTCGTTCCGCGTTCCGTGTAAACCTCATCAATCGCGAACAAAGCTGCTTTTGCATTTAAGGTATCAAAGACCGTTTCAACAAGTAAAATATCAACACCTCCATCCATCAAGGCATTCACCTGTTCTTTGTAAGCATTCACCAATTCATCGAAAGTGATTCCTCTAAATCCAGGATCATTCACATCCGGAGAAATGGAAGCTGTTCGGTTTGTAGGTCCGATTGAACCAGCCACAAAACGTGGTTTATCTGGATTTGCAGCTGTAAATTCATCCGCCACTTCTTTTGCAATCTTGGCTGAATGGTAATTAATATCGTACACAAACTTCTCTAAGCCATAATCTGCTTGAGCTATCCACGTTCCTGAGAAGGTATTGGTTTCAGCGATATCTGCACCCGCCTCGAAATATTTGCGGTGAATGTCTTTGATAATTTCTGGACGCGTCAAGGACAATAAATCGTTGTTTCCCTTCAAAGGCTTATCATGGTTTTCAAACCATCCTTTACGGAAATCTTCTTCTTCCAGTTTATGGCGTTGAATCATCGTTCCCATTGCGCCATCTAGCACGAGAATACGATCTTTTAAAATTGTTTCTATTGACATCATAGTATTAATACAATAAACTATGAACAAAGAGAAGTACGAATGTACACCAACTTATCTTTACCCGAATGACTTCGAGATTGGATTTGGCACCTTCTCTTGAGCGAGGGTTGCCAAGGTTTCATCGGGCCTAATCCCTCCACCTTTCTTCATAAGTTTATTTAAATGAACTGGCACAAAATTACTTCGAATTTTAGACAAAGCAAACTTTTCATTGAATCATTTATTTTTTTTGTAACTTTCCCTTGTAAATACTACTCATGAAGCAAATAATTACCCTTTTTTCAATCCTATTTACTGGATTTTATAGTTTGGCGCAAGTCAATTTAACCTCATCGAATCTGCCAATTGTCGTAATCACCCAACCGAGTGGACAAACGATCAATGATGCAGCGCGAATTGTCTGCGATATGGGAATTATCTACAACGGAATCGGAGCAACGAACCTCATCAATAATCCTTACAACAATTACAATGGGAAAATTGCGATTGAAGTACGTGGTTCAACATCACAGCAATACCCAAAAAAAAGTTACGGTTTCGAAACGCAAGATGCTTTAGGAGCGAACAACAATGTTTCTCTTTTAGGTTTGCCTGCTGAAAACGATTGGATTCTATACGGTCCATATCCCGACAAAACGCTTTTGCGTGATGTACTTACCTACGATTTATCCAAGAAATTTGGTCATTACGCATCTAATTGGAAACACTGTGAATTGATTATTGATGGGCAATATATGGGCGTTTACATCTTGTTGGAACGTATAAAACGCGATCACGACCGTGTGAATATTGCACACCTAGACCCAGATGATTTAGCTGGTGATTCGTTAACGGGTGGTTACATTGTAAAAGTGGATAAATTGACAGGAGAAGTTGGTTATTCGTGGACATCTAACTACAACAACGAAGTCGTTTTTCAATTCCACGATCCTGAGTACGATGAATTGAATCCGATTCAATCGAGTTATATGGAAAACTTCATCGGCGAATTTGAAGATGCTGTTTGGGGGCCACAATTCGATGATCCAGCAGTTGGTTATTCAGCCTACATTGAAAAAACATCCTTTTACGATTTTTTCATTTTGCAAGAATTGGGAAGAACTGTTGATGGCTATCGCTCAAGTTCCTTCATGCACAAGGACAAAACAAGTGGCGCTTGGAATGGGAAATTAGTTGCAGGTCCGATGTGGGATTTTAACCTTTCTTACGGAAATGCTGATTATTGCGACGCTGATTTAACAACTGGTTGGCAATACAACTTTGATGAAATATGCGATTTCACTTCTGCCATCCCTTTTTGGTGGGAAAAATTGTTGTCGTCCCCAAGTTACCGTAACGGTTTGCGTTGTCGTTGGGATGAATTGCGTTCTGGACCGTTACACACGGATTCAGTGAATTATTTCATCGATTCAATGGCGAATTATTTGACAGATGCGCGCATTCGAAACTTTACAAAATGGCCGATTATTGGTCAATACGTGAATTGGAACGCATTCGTAGGCGCAACCTATGAGGAAGATCTTAATTTCTTGAAACAATACATTGAGACGCGCTCTTTATGGATGGATGCCAACATTCCAGGAATCTGTGATTTAGCCGTTGAAGAACAAGCATTCGTTCCTCAATACTGCAAAGTATGGCCTAATCCAATGAGCGATGTTGGATACATTGGATTTACCTTATTCAAAAACGACGCGATTCAATTGGAATTGTATGATTTAACGGGGCGCGTTGTGCTCACTGAAGATTTTGGAAAATTGGTAGCTGGTGAACATGCGTTTGAACTTTCGACAGATGAATTAGTGTCTGGCAACTACATTTACAAAGTAAAAGGAACTTCAGAGCAATTGTTCACGGGCAAAATTGTCATTAAGTAATGATCAAATTTTTTAAAGGGTTTGGATTTGCTTTTGCTGGAATCTGGCAAATGCTCTTGCAAGAGCGCAATTTCAAAGTACATGTATTGGCGCTGTTGGCTGTAATTTCAGCTGGACTGTATTTTCACATCACAACTCAGGAATGGATCAACATTCTGCTCGTTTCTGCATTGGTTTTATCATTGGAAGCAATCAATACGGCCATTGAAAAACTGTGCGACATGCACACCAAAGAAATTCATCCACAAATCAAACTGATTAAAGATGTGGCTGCAGGCGCAGTGCTAATTGCTGCTATTTTTGCACTTGTAATTGCATTCCTTATTTTTACAAAATATCTAGTCAAATGAAACTACTTCTTCTTTTTATAATGCTGAGCACGATCGGATTCGGGCAACAAACCATTAACGGTTCAATCACACATGACGGTTTAACACGCACGTATATCTTGTACGTTCCTGCGAGTTATTCACCTGGCACGCCTGTTCCATTGGTGTTCAATTTTCATGGATATACGAGTAATTCAACAGAACAGATGTTGTATGGCGATTTTCGTCCAATTGCAGACACAGCCAATTTCATCCTCGTTCACCCAATGGGAACTTTAGATGGTTCGAACCAACCGTATTGGAACGCTGGATTTGGTGGTTCGGTTGACGACCTTGGATTTACAAGTGCGTTGATTGATTCCATTTCTGCTGATTACTCAATAAATCCGAATAGAATTTACAGTACCGGCATGTCGAACGGTGGAATTATGAGTTATTACTTAGCATGTGAATTAAGCAACCGTTTCGCAGCAATAGCATCCGTTACAGGAACAATGATTACTGGTTCACAATTAACGTGTAGTGCACAACATCCAACACCTGTTATGGAAATCCACGGAACAGCAGACGCAACAGTTCCTTACACAGGAAATACAACGATGATTGCCATTCCGAATGTAATGGATTATTGGGTGAATTATAACAACTGTTCAACAACACCAACAGTTACGCCAGTCACAAATACATCTACAACGGATGGTTGCACGGCAGAACATTCCATTTGGACAGGAGGCGACAACGGCGTGGAGGTGGAACATTACAAAATCATTGGTGGTGGACACACGTGGCCGGGAGCACCAGTTGCAATTGGCGTGACGAATTATGACATCAATGCATCCAAACTGATCTGGATTTTCTTCTCGAAATACGACTTGAATGGGGCAATTAATCCGCTTGGTATCAACGAAAACACAGCTGATAAATTGGAAGTTTATCCGAATCCAAGTAGTGATTTTATTGATGTGGAAGGCGTGGAAAATGTGAGTGATGCAACAATTATTGCTCTGAATGGAAAACAAATGATTTGTTCAATTGAAAACCAACAAATTGATATCCGCTCCTTGGAAAAAGGCGTTTACTTTCTATCGCTTGATGGCAATATGCTTCGTTTTGTGAAGATGTGAAAAAATTGATCTTTTTAAAGTGAGAATAAGTGTATTTCACTAATATTGCACACGAATATTTTTAGATTTCTTTAACTAAACTTAAATTTCGAACCTACGAATAATGAAAATAGGCCTTTTACTTCTTATAAATCTGATTTTCACCTTTGGCTTTTCCCAAAAATCCATGTTTGATGAATATCCAGGTTCAGTTGCAAATTTGTTTTACAACCCTCAAGACTTAACGAATGTCACGCTGCATGAACGATATAATGATTTAACCAGATCCGAGGGGAAATTGGTTAAAAATGTGGCTTTATCGGGTTCTCGTTTCACTCACAAACTACATGGAAGTGGTAAAATTATCTTCTTTTGTCCTGCAAGTGACTATTTGAATAAAGTCAAAAGTCACTTATTAAAAGACTACCCTGCTTTAGACTCTTTGATACACATTCATGTCGCACTAGATCCAGCGTTGAATGCATTTGCTACTGTGAACAATAACATTTATGTGAATGTTGGTTTATTGGCACGGATCGAAAATGAAGCGCAGTTGGCTTTTATTTTGTCCCATGAAATCATGCACATTGTGAATGAGCACATTATAAATGGTACTTTGCAATTAAAGCGTGATGTTGATACATATTCAAAAACAGACATTTTAGTTGATCTTAACATTATAGAATTGCGCAAACATGAAGTAAGTCGCGAAAATGAAACACAAGCAGACGTTGATGGTTTCGAATTGTTTTTAAAATCGAAATACAATCCTTTTGAAGGTGTTAAAGCCATGAAATTACTTGAAAAATACAATGACTATTCGTTAGACGTAATGCTTGATAATTCTTTATTTTTCTTTGAGAATGAGCAAACATTTGTAGAGTTACAATCAAGTTATTCAACCTACAACAGTGCAAAGCAGATTTCAAAATCGACTAAATCTCCGAAAAATCTCTTGTACATGACTCATCCCCTAATTGCTGATCGCATTAAACAGATGAACGATTTATTAAAGCATATCCCTTCGGATAAAAATGATAGTTTGTTATTTGTTATTTCTGAAATCGATTTTCAACAAATAAAATTGGATGCCATGAAAATTGTTGATCAAACTTATGCAGAATCAATGGATTTCATTAGTCTATTCATCAATTCATCTGCTCGTTATAATCAATATGCTGATACTTCGGAGAACACGATCGAATATTTAGCCTATGCACTTCAAGGCTTAATGAGTTCACATCTCAAAGAAGTAGATCTGAATATGCAAGAAAAAAAAGATTTGCCGTGCTCTCTTCTTGCTTATCATTATTTAAAGTCTAACAAAAGGGAATTTGCAACTTGGACCTACCAGACATTCAAGCGTATCAAAGACGCTCATCCTTCACCAAAAATGACGAAATATGACCATGTTTTTATCAATTTAATAAAATCGAATTTTACCGATTCTCTTGATTCTATTTTCGGGATGAACACAGATTCTTTAGTCAAACAAAGTCAATATAATGGTTTCAACACACTGAGTTTGAATTCAGATGAAATTCCTTATTACATCTCCTATTCGAATGAAATATCTAATATTGGAATATTGAAGTTCAATGAATCCAAAGATTTGCAATTACCTAAGCAAGGAAAAGTTGGAGTCATTGGATCCAATTTTTATCACATTCGAGTGAATGAAATCACGGATAAAAAATCATCCAACATTCTACTTGAAGAGAAAGCTGAAAAGCTGTCTACACAAGCATTTTTGGAACTAGACGAAGATTACAACACAAAAATTGAATCACTTTTACCTAACTCAACCAACTATTCAACTAGTGATTTCCAACATTACATTGCACTAAACACATGGCTAAATGAGCGTTTTTATTTTTCGGATCAAGTTTTTGTTTCGCTTTATGATGATGAGATTAGCGATATTATTCAAAAAGATAGTATTCACTATGTTTTTTCGAGTGTAAATGTGAGTATTCGGAATTTTGTATTTCACCCAGGGATTACCGCTTTAAATGTTGTTTCCAGTGTTCTTGTACCATTTTCATTGCCTCAACTTGTTATCAATTTGGCAACAGCAAACAATCGTAAATATCAACTTTCATTGATCTATAACATTGAGACAGGAGCACTAGAATTTTGGGATAAAAGAACCTTTTTAGAACCTTTTTCGAGTTATCACCTATATCAGTTAAATGAAGATATTATTAATACTTTTTACAATGCAAAATAAATTCCGCTTTCTGATAGTGTTTGTTGTATTGGTTATCAGTTTTCAATCCAACGGGCAAGGTTTTAGAGGTAAACGATCTACAATTACTTATCAACTTGGATTTTCAAATTTTGGTAACTATCTTGACTTTAGTCATTTGCTCTATCACAATAAAGTGAATTATGGTTATACCTTGAACAATAATTTTTCTGTACATTTTTTGGCGTCATACCTTCACACTAAGCTTTACCATGATCTAGACTATGGTTACAAAACAGTTCAAATTCAGGATTTAACACTAGGAATGAACTTTTCATATTTTTTTAAAAATCAACAGTATTTTTCTCCTATCGGCAAATATGTTGGTTTAGGAATCGAATACGGAAGACAAAATTCCCTTCGAACTGTAATCATACCTGAACAAGCACCTGATTTTTATGAAAAAACTGAATACTACTATGATGGTTCCAATGGAACGACCAGCTTAATGCTTTTATATGCCTATTTCGGTAGAAATTTCCTGTATAAAGAAAAATTAATGCTAGGTTATTCTTTTCAATTCGGAGTTACAACAGCTCAAGGACCAAGTGAACGGCAGTGGTTTAAATATCAAATTAATGTTGGATATCTTTTTTAATATGAAAAATCAACTAACAATTTTAATTTTATTTTTTTCTTTCAATCCTACTCTATTTGGACAGTTCAACGACACTTTGTTCAATCAAAAAATTCAGATGAAAGTGCGTAAAACTGACTACTCATGGAGATATAAGAATATATTTTTGGATTTTAAATTAGGTGTTGGTAGTGAATTTTTTTATGAACCGCCTAAAACGTACTATTACGTTTACACCACTCCATATGACACGATTAATTTCGATGACATTGCTGCCAATTTTACAATCCCAATCGTAAATTTCACGCTTGAACCTCGTATAAATTTAAAGTCAAATTCAAAAAGTGCTTATTTTATCAAAGCACCAATTACATTTGGAGCTTCAGTGTTTATTAATCGAGAAATTGCAAACATACACACTGGAAAAGGCGGATTTAATCTTACTCTTCCTCTGTTGGTCGGTTATGCAAAAGGCTTGAACAGTACTTATTCTAATTGTTCAGATTGGGGTTATGCATTGAGTATTGGCTATCAATTATATACTAGCCCACTGGTTGGTGCAAAAAATGATTATTATAACTACGATTATCACAATGGTGCTAACGCAAGTGTTCAATCAATTGGTGATATATACAAATTTCAACGCACGCATTTTATGCCACTCATTCAATTTGACTACTATCATTACAACCTAAAAAACAAAATCAGAGGATTCTCATTCGCATTTTGCCCTGTTGGAAATGTCTACTTCAAAGCCGCGATGAATTTTGTAGGTACGAAAAAATAAAATAGGTACGGACAGGTCGCGACCTGTCCGTAAGAATTAAATCAATTAATTATTCCCCTTAATCAAACGTTGCGTTAATTCTGGGAAACGTAAAATCGCTGTTGCACAAATCACAACTTCGAAAGCGATAACTGCTCCCAGTGGTTGGTGACCAAAAACGTGCGTTGAAATTGCTCCCCCGAAATAAGCAGCCAATAAAACTGTTCCAACAATTCCTGTGCGTGGAATAACAAATAAAATCACTGAAAGCAATTCAACGATTCCAATCATGCGAAACGTTGACGGCTCTACTCCTGCTTTTAATGCGCTTTCAACAACCTTCTCGTTCAACGAGATTTTCATAAACGCGCTCATAATCAATGCTGCGGCAATTAAGCCTGTTAAAACCCATCCTGTAATTTTAATTCCTTTTGATGTTTTCATGTGTGTAAATTTTTGTTTAGTACTGAATTATTTTGGCGAAAATAAAACAAGTCGGTATATATTTGTAACTACTTACAGAAAGAATACTAGTTACATTAAGGATATCGATATGGAAATCGCAGTAAACGAACAAACATGCAAAAAGGCACACCTAGCCATACAAGACACCTTGGATGTGGTTGGTGGAAAATGGAAATTAGTCTTGATCTCCATTCTTCGAGGTGGAACTTATCGCTTCAAGGAATTATCGCGCGAAGCTGGAATTACACCACGCATTCTTTCCAAAGAGTTAAAGGAACTCGAAATGAATGGACTCGTTACCCGCACCGTTTGTGACACGCGACCTATCACAGTTGAATATGCGCTCACGCCCTACAGCGAATCACTAACAGAAGTGATATTGGCCATGCACAAATGGGGTTCTGAGCACCGCAAACGCATTGTAGATGATTGGAATCGCTAGAAAATTAGTTTAGAACGGACAGGTCGCGAATCGAACGCGCTATCGGCGTACAAGTACTGACAGGTCGCGACCTGTCCCTACACACAACTCCTTACTTTTTTCTTTCAAATTGTACCAAATCACTTTTTTCTGCGTTAAAGGGAAAACATCAAGAGTTTCTAGTTTAAAATCTAGAATGCCAACCGATCTGACAAGGCGCGGTGGAAAAGAGATGTGAGGCCGGGGCCTAAAAATAATTGTACACTTCCCCCCTTATCTTTTCTTGGTGTGTAATTGTTTAACCGTTTAAATTTTTACACGATGAAAAAAGTTTTAATCGCAGTAGCCCTTTTCTTGGGAACAAACTGCAACGCTCAATTGGGCGTTTACACCCTCAAAGAAAAACAAGCACCATACTATGATGTTTGGTATTCTATCGACGAAAAAGAAGAGCATCACCATGTTCGTTATTTGAACAAAAAGGAAAAAGTAGATGAACTGCTCGTTAAACTCTTGGAACCTTACGGACTTTCCATCAGTGACAGCGAATTGGATGAAGCAGGCGATCAGTATTGGGTCGTTGATACCGAAAATGGATTCACGGCCTATGTTTACCGTATTGAATTGGATGATGCAGATGCTGAAATTCAAATTGTTTTAGAAGTCAATAACTAAGCTTAACACCTATATCGTATGAAAAAATCAATCGCACTTTCAGATTTAGCTGGAATGAACAAACACCAATTGGTGAACCTTTACAATCAGTATGTGGATTCAGAAGTATTTCCTGTTTCTTTAGGAAAACTCTACTGGCACATTGTCGATCAATTGAAACAACACGGTGTCGATTGCAGTGCCATCACTAGTGGAAAAACAATCCATTTTGGCGAACAATTTCGCTGCTTCGAACACCGTGAACGCATTTATCTACAAGCCGATTTGAACGAAACAAGTAAGATTCAACTCAATTTCAAAACCGACAAAACGGGTGAAATCCTCGCTACTAAAGTTGCATTTGTGGACGATGCTAACTATACGCTTCAAGGAAATCTAGGTGAAGAAGCACTTTTGCTCATCATGCGTCACGATCATTTGCAAACGCACATCGATGCAACAGGCGTGAAAGACAAAATTCTATTAGGCTTCAACAACGAAGGTAATTTCGCATCCCTCAACATGTTGAATTCCGTTGAAGCAGGTCGTTTCGCCATTCTGTCACAGGCACGCACTGCCTTGGTTTTACCTTTTAACCAGGAATTGATCCAAGGTGGTAAAGTGGATTATTGGGATTTTGAATAAATGGAATCGCGTGGTAGGGACAGGTCGCGACCTGTCCGTACTTCACGCGACCTGTCCGTACACGCAATCAAATCATTAGGGAGCAAAATTTACCATAACATTTGGTGCCATGTAACGTGTTCGAATCTCACCTCCCGCAGCAGTTCCTTGGGTCAAACCAACCGTATTTAAGCGCTCAAGGTAAGTTTTAAGAACACCTGGATAAATTGCATTCAATTGATTCGTACTTAATGTAATACTTGTTGCGCCAACACTCACCGCAGATACATAACCATCACTGTTCCACCACCAACTTCCTATGTGTAAATTAATGCGCTCGTGCTGTGCTATTGGGTTACCTGTCCATGCATAGTTGTAAGGATTCACTCGATAAATTGTTGCAAAAGAATGCGGATCAACCAATGAATCCATCAATGGAGCTGTGTTGGTGTAAACAATATTATCTGTGTTCTTGTATACGAAGGTTCCTGCAGTTAATTTTCCTGAATATTCTTTTGCATATCCCGAATAATCAGGACTCCATTCCATTATATCTCCATTAAATGTTACTGAAGCTGGAGATTTTAAATCTACCATATTTCCTCCCATACCATTTTCCCGAAACAAGGCTATTGCCACTGTTTTGTCCGTGTTAGCATTGTAATAAAGTTCGTAAACTGTGTAAATTGTGTTTTGATCAATTTCAACTACTTTCTTTTTACAAGCAGGTAAAAGAATCGCCATTGCGAAGATTACGCAAAGATTTAAGAGTTGTTTTTTCATTTTTTTCTTCCCTTTTCAGGTTTTACTTTGATTCATTTTTTTAATCAATGTTGCTGTACGAATCCTATCACTTCACCACCTTCACCATTTGAAGCGTTTGATTTTCAACTAAAACAGTCAGAAAATAAATGCCCCGTGGAAGGTCCTCCAACATGAACGTTTGGTCGGAACCATCGATGGTATATGATTTCACCTGACGATTCATTTCATCCGAAAGTTCAATCCTTGCGCCATCCAGCATTAATGACGGAGGAATTAAAACAGTTAGCAAGTCAGTAAACGGATTTGGAAACACAACAATTTTTTCATTGGTCGGTTGATCAAATTGAACAAATTTTAAATCAGTAAATGTCTGTTTACCATCAAAATCAACTTCGCGAATTCGGTAATAATACTGATCGTTTGTAGCAAATGCATTGACATCGGTGAATTGGTAGTTCAATTCTGATTGACTCTCCCCTGCCGCATCAACCTCTCCCACAGAAACAAAATCAAGACCATTGATCGATCGTTCAATACTAAAATAATCACTGTTGATTTCGGAGGCTGTCGACCAATTCAACAAAACACTTCGATCAATTGGCTCCGCTGTGAAGTTAGAAAACAAAACACCCAAAGGTATCAATTGGATCACACCAATGTTGTTTGGTTCAGGGGTCGAGCCCGCAAAGGTTGTACAAGGAACAATTGAATTATTACATCCTGCATTCCCATTCAAAGTACTGGTTGTAACATTCGCCGAGGGTGCGCTAGCTAAAAAAACAATGGCACCCTGACCACCACTTCCTCCTGCACCATGTGTACCACCATTCCCAACCGTTCCACCATTTCCGCCATTGGCATTGATTTTTAAAGGACAAGCTGCTGTGCTCGTAAATGTATTCACTTGAAGAACAATTGTTCCTGCAGCTCCACCGCCACCACTTCCATCATTTGCGGAATTTGAAGCAGTTTGACCATTCGCTGTAATTGAAACTGGAGTTGTACAGGTTGTTGGTGTGACAAGTTGATTGGCTTTGATAAATACGATTCCACCACCATTTCCACCATTGGTTCCAACAGTGTTGTTCATTTGACCGCCACCACCGCCACCGCCCATAAAAATGCGGTTCATGGAATAATAATTGAACAGCGATTGACCACCAAATCCATGTCCAGTATTAGCTGCTGAACATTGCCAACCAATTCCTCCTAGGCCTCCTGTTCCGATGTTTCCACCACCTCCGCCACCAGCATTGTGTGATAATCCTCCACCACCACCGTTTGCCATTTTTGCACGTGCATTATTGAAAGTTGAATTTGTGTTTTTATGAATGCCTTCACCTTTGTAGCCATAACCTGTACTTGCCGTAATGTACACCGAATTCAAACAACCTGCTCCATTATTAGTTGAGCGCAAACCTCCTCGAAACCCAGCAAAATTGGCACTAACTGAATGATTTAAATACAAGGTTCCCGCTACCTCAAAGGCTACAAC